>Ga0272441_10001375_pt1 | contig 51905 bp, 45 predicted proteins | sample SSMProp6N_FD_193582 | JGI IMG/M metagenome (GOLD analysis project Ga0272441, IMG submission 193582) | Marine sediment archaeal communities from Little Sippewissett salt marsh, Falmouth, MA, United States - SSM-Prop-6N | ecosystem: Environmental > Aquatic > Marine > Wetlands > Sediment ...
GATTGACTTAACCGAAATGTACCGTTACATTGTCAGGAAGACTGTCCAAGAGTGAGCAGCCCCGGTGATTGGACTCGACAAGAAGCTTCACAGTAAGCCCTTCAGACAGGTTGAGAGTCTCTACAGTCTCTGCAAGCTTGTTCTCAATGTGCGTCGCTATGCCTGTCTGTAAGGATTTGTGGATTACGGACACAAGAAGAAGCCGGTACAGCAGCTGCGAGTACTGAGAACTGGTGAGTTCCTTGAAGTTAGACTTCGGATGACGTTCATCTGCCAGTTCAACGAACTTGACAAAACCCGCGTGAATCGCTTCTTCAAGGTGTTCGCTCTCGTCCAGGTAAAGACGCACAATTTCTGAGCTCTGCTGGATAAAGGCCTTGTAGAAGGTTGTAACAAACCAGACGAAATCTGTGTCTGTTTCAAATACGTCTTCATATGCCTTGAGTGCTTCCAGGCCGCTTGCTATGGAAGGTCCGAGGAATTTTGCCTGGACTGTTCCGATCACATCATCTTCATGCTCTTTGTGGGGCAACATAAGAACCATGACCTTAGCCCAGAAATCAGTGAAAGCCTTCTCGGTCTTGGTCAAATTCCTGAACGAATAAGGCTCCTGGAGTGATTCCTTAAGAAACGTTTTGATCTCGTGAACATACTGGTGAGTAGGACCGGTGAAGTTTCGAGTGATGACCTGGAACAAGTTTACTCCGAGTTCAGACAGCAGTGTCGTAATAAGCTTATGCATTTCGCTGATTACGACGATAGGGTGGATAGTTACAGAAAGTTTTTTGCTCATGTTTTCTCCTCTAAAAAAAATATAGAACAATCTATAGTAACAGCAATAAATTGCTGTAATTTAGAATAAAAATACTAAATACATATGTTTCCAAGTCATTCCAGAAAATTGATTATTTATAACTCTTTGTATTAAGAAAAAAAAAGTGCCCCGGGCGGGATTCGAACCCACGTCCTTGCCTCGAAAGGGCAAGATGATTGGCCGGACTACACCACCGGGGCAAGCAAAACATAAATGAGCCTGCCGAGATTTGAACTCGGGACCACTGGTTGTCTTAGTTTTTACTTCCATTATAAAACTATCGGAAGCAGGCCATATAAGACCAGCGCTCCAACCAGGCTAAGCTACAGGCTCGTATGCGATGGCCGGGAATCGAACCCGGACCAGACCCGTGGCAGGGGTCTATTGTACCACTCAACCACCATCGCAAAAAGAGTGGGTCCGGCCGGATTTGAACCGACGACATTCGCCTTGTAAGGGCGACGTTATAGCCACTAAACCACGGACCCACGAATAATCGCCTATAGCTTTATCTGTTAAAGTAATAAACGTTTTTTAAATCTTTCCCTTTTAAGTATAAACAAAAATAATATAAACAATACAACTTAACAAGTATATAAAAATAGAAAGGGTGATGTAGAAATGATTACAATTAATGATTTCATCAAGCTTGATGGTTTTGAAAGTGTTGATGGTGGCCATATGATAATAGTCAAGAAAATTATGGGCATCCATATAAAAGAAATCAAAGAAAAGCTAGATCTAAAAGAAGTGCAGATAAATCTCGTGAAAAATGATATCTATTCTGTTACTGTAAAAGTATCAAATGGAAAAACAATCGAGAAATCTGCATCAGACAAAATTTTGTTCACTGCTCTAGATAAAGCATTCAAAGAAATCAAAGCAGAACTTTAGGTGGAACTAAATGGCAAAAATAGAAATCAATTCTGAGGAAGATGTATTAGTACAATTAAAACAGATAACAACATCAATATTAAGAAAAGCTATAAAAAATAAATACAAAGAAGAAATAGACTTTACATTAGAATTACCAATCAATAAAAATGAAGATACTGGATTCTTTGCAATGCCTACTTTTGCTATTGCTAAAGCAATAAAGAAAAAACCAAATGATATTGCAAAAGAACTTTCTAAAGAATTTGATAAACTAGCAAAAGATTTGCCTCTTAATGCAGAACCATTAAATGGTTATATCAATATTTTTGTCAATCACGAATTCATAGCAAATGATGTTATAAAATATTTGGCTAAGAAATACAAGATTTATCTTAAAGCAAAACCTAACAGAAAAAAGATTGTTATTGAGTTTTCATCACCTAATATAGCAAAACCTTTTGGCATTGGTCATCTTAGAAGCACAATCATAGGAAATTCTTTGTACAAAATATATCATAGACTAGGTTATGATGTTATCAGGATGAATCATCTTGGCGATTGGGGTACACAGTTTGGTAAATTATTATTAGCTTATGAGCTTTGGGGTGATGAACAAAAGCTTATCCAAAATCCCATAGATTATCTTTATAGTTTGTATGTTAAATTTCATGATGAAGAAAATGAAGAATTACTAGAGAAAGCTCGTGATTATTTCATGAAGCTCGAAAATAATGATGAAACACTATTAAAAACATGGGAATTATTTAGGGAGTTAAGCTTAGATCATTTCAAGAACATTTATCAGATGTTAGATGTTAATTTTGATTATCACACAGGTGAATCATTCTATGTTAAAAAATCAGAAGCAACTATTGAATTACTTAAGAAGAAAAAATTACTAAAAGAAGACCAGGGCGCTCATATTATTGATCTTGGTGACTTAGGTAATGTTATTGTTGTAAAAAGCAATGGCACATCAACTTATTTCTTAAGAGATTTGACATCTGCAATTCACAGAATCAAAGAGTTTGATGCACAAAAATTACTTTATGTTGTAGGTAATGAACAAGCTTTGTATTTCTCACAATTGTTTAAGACACTTGAACTATTAGGTTATGATAAAGATATGTTTGAGCATGTTAAGTTTGGTTTGATAAGATTACCAGAAGGCAAGATGTCAACACGTAAAGGTAATATTGTCATGATGGAAGATGTTCTAGATAAGGTTATTGATATGGCTAAAGACAAAATTGTTGAGAAAAATCCGGAACTGCCTTCAAAAGATATGGTTGCAAAAGCTGTTGGCATCAGTGCAATATTATTTGGTGATATGTCAAATGACAGAGTTAAGGACATAATCTTTGATTGGAATAAGTTATTAGACTTTGAAGGTGATACTGGTCCTTACATCTTGTATACAATTTCTAGAGCAATTTCTATATTAGAGAAATCTGAGTATACTATGCAAGAAATAGTTGATCATTTGGAAAAGCATATTCTTGTTAATACTGATGTTGAGAAAAAGTTAGTTGAACAAATATTACGATTAAGTTCTGCAATGCATGATGCTGAAGCATTAAATGCACCGCATAAGATTGCGCGTTATGCAATTGATTTGGCTAGGAATTTTAATGAATTTTATCATTCATGTCCTGTGATTGGTGAAGAACATGCTTTGATGTACTCGCGTATTGTTTTGACAATGGCAACAAAGGATGTTTTAGAGTTGTCTATGCAGTTGCTTGGTATTAAGACTGTTCGGCATATGTAGAATAATTTGTTCTCCATGTTTTGTACATCCTACTTTACTCTAGAATAACAATTGTTTCTACGTACAATATCCATAATATTATCACAAATAGAAGAATCTTGTTTAACCATAGCAATATCAGAATAACATTGATCGGCTCTTTCATCTATGGTTATAAAATCACATAGCGACACATTTTGATTAAATAATGCAATATTTGAATAACATCTACTTTTAGTATATTTATCCGCAGTAAAATTGCAAGAATTTAGATTATATGAAGATTTAGAAAAAGCAAGATAACAAGAAGCTTTTGTCTCATTATCAGTAATATTTTCACAGATAATCAATTTTGGCGAAAGACTATCTTGAAAATATTCATAAAAACAATTGACAACATTATCTTGATAATTTAGATTGGCACAATTAAGTGGATTTACTAAAATCGCACGAATTTTATTACAATCATCTTGCCACAAAAGATTAGAAATATTATTACAAAGATTGGCGTGATAAATATTCGCAATCGCCCATTCATAATTACGACGATCCTTATATTCTAAAAGATCTTCGGTAGATGGAAATACAAATTCAGATTTTATATTATTTTCAAACCTGGAAGAATATACTTTTTGAAGACAATAATACTTTTCACTTACTCTTTCACAAATATCCTCACAAATAGATAAATTATATGTTACTTTTGCAACATCAATATAACAATCTATTCTATTTGAGTAATGATGACTCATAAATTGATCACATACACGTACATCTTTTTTATAGATTGCATATTCATTATAAATAGAAAATCGGAATGCATATATGCAGTAGAATAAAATACAAATCACAAACACTAAACCTAAGATTAAAATAACTTTTCTATTGAATTTCATACTAAATAGAACAGAATAAAACTATTTAAACTTTTCTAACCAAACAAATTTTCAGTGATTTTAGACTTATCAAATTTGACTAAATCATCATAAGTCTGACCCATACCCATATACAATATCGGTTTCTGAGTAACATAAGACAAAGACAAAGCAGTACCGCCTTTCTCATCAACATCAGCTTTAGTTAAAATAACACCATCAATGTCAATAAACTTACCAAACTCCTTTATCTGTTCCAAACAATCATTACCTGTTATGGATTCACCAATAAACAAAACAAGATTAGGATTAGCAACTCTAATGATCTTCTTCATCTCATCCATAAGATTAGTATTTGTATGCAATCTGCCTGCAGTATCAATCAAAACAGACTTAAGATTGTGAGCTTTAGCATATTTTATTGTATCAAAAGCAACAGCAGCAGGATCACTGCCATAATCATGCTTGATCAGCTTAATATGAAGCTTTGTTGCATGCTCTTCCATCTGTTGGATTGCTGCCGCTCTGAATGTATCAGAAGCAGAAATCACAGAACTTATTTTATTCTCTTTCAACATATGAGCAACCTTTGCAATAGTTGTTGTTTTACCAGAACCATTAATACCAACAAAACAAATAACATAAGGTTCATTTTTCTCAGCATGATACTTATCTATTTCAGTTATCAAATCAATAGGTGAATCAACTAAAACTTGATCAACACTATCTTTTAACACTTCCATGAACTTATCTTTTATTTGTGAACGTGGAATAGGTTTATCAACCAATTCAGATCTTAATTCTTCTTTAATCTTATCAACAACTTCAAGAGCAACATTATTTTCTAATAATATTAATTCTAACTCCCAGAATATTTTGTCAAATATATCTTCACTTATGACTTTAGCAAAGATTTTTGTCTTTAATTTTTGTAATAATGATTTTTTTTCTTCTTTAGGTTCTTCTTTTTCTGCTTCAATCTCTTCTTTTATCTCAGCTTTCTTTTCTTCTACTTTTTCAATTACTTCTTCAATCTCTTCAATAATCTCTTCTCGCTTTTCTTCTACCTTTTCAGCTTCTTTTTCATCTTTAATATCAAATTTCTCTTTAATCTCTTTTATCTTTTCTTCTTTTTTTATTGGCTTTTTCTTTTCTGTTTTAGGTTCTTCTTTCTTTTTCTCTTTCTTAGGTTCAGGTTCTTTCTTTTCTTCTTTTTTAGACTCTTCTTTGACTTTTTCTTTCTCTTCAGGTTTTTCTTCTTCATACTCAGAAACTTCAGGTTTTTTTGTGAAAGCTTTTTTTATCTTAGAAAAAAGACCTACCTTTTCAGGTTCAGGTTGTTGTTCAACTTCAACCTCAACAGTTTCGGCTGTTTCTTCAATCTCTTCAGAAATCTCGTCAACTTTACCTAATAACTTATTTTTCAAAAATTTGAACATAATGAATCACCTACTTCTGAAAATTCTCTAGCATAGCCATTGAATTTTGATATTGCTCTAATAGCTTAGATCTTTGTTTATTCATATTATCAATCTGCTCATCAAGCAGTTTTGTAACATCTTCTAAGCTTTTGTTGACAAAAACATCATTGCCAACATTAACTAAAACTTCATTACTATTGATAGACTTTACCTTATAAAATATTCCACTTGCTAATGGAATAAGCATCTCTTCAGGATCATTATCCTTTAACTCTTTAACAGCTTCTAATGCGCTATTAAGTTGCATAATTGTAGAATCAATCATCTTAAGTTGTTCAACTAGAACTTGAATTTCCTGATGCATATGTTGATACAATGCATTCACAGAATCATCATCAGTCATTTTTAACTGTTTAATACATCAACAATTTTCTTCAGGTGATCATTATTTAATGTCAATCCTGAGCCCTGCATAACAACTTTAAGCTCATCAACAGTTGCAGGCATAATATCAATAATCTTTAGAATATGAATATCTTTCATTCTTGGGATGTCTAGTTCTTCTATCTTTTTTGTAATTGATGCAACATCTTTCATAGACTTTAATTTGAACTGCTTAACATAATCTAATGTTTTATTAGCTCTGAAATTAAGCTCGCCTTTCTTTTCATTATCTGATAGAAATTTCTTAACATGACTTAAGCTTACTGGTCTTTCTTCAATTATTTCTTGTACCATTTTATATTAGTTTAGTTAGATGTACTGGATGTACTATCAAAGTTTTTTCCTTAGTAAAATCTTTAATCTTTACTTTATAGCAATCACCTTGAGTTCCTGCGACAACACCTGCCTTATTATGGAATCTTGGATGATACATACCATCTTGAACTGCTGGTTCTGCTTTAAGTAATACTTTCTCGCCTTTTTCAAATATTTGCAAGAATTTAGTAATACTTACTTTACCTTTAGTCCTATGATTCTTTCTTAGTTTGTCTCTAGTTTTTCTCCTAGTTCCACCAATTCGTTTTACCATGTTAATGATTGAAAAAATAAGGGATTTAAAAAGATATCGTTTTGCTAGTATCTAGATTATTAAAACTAAATTTTAAACGAAACCTTTATAAACAAGTCGATTTTCCAACAGAATACTCATCACCTCCTTCTAAAAGCACGTAAGTGCATTTATCGAGTGTGAATACCTTATGTTTTTCATTTGGTACGATATAAGCATAGAGTAAGATTTAGTGCAAGCAAGAAAGTAAAATTTCTTGAGTAGACGTATTATAATACATCTAAATAACCATGCTAAATTCTTTAAGTTTGAATAATTTGTGACCAATAGTAGAATTCCCGTTGATCCTGCGGGAGATTGCTGCTATGGGAGTACGACTTAGCCATGCAAGTCCAGGGGCTCTTAGGAGCACCGGCAAACTGCTCAGTAACACGTCGATAATCTGACCTCGAGTAAGGAATAGCCTCGGAAAACTGAGGGTAACACCTTATAGGAAATATATTCTGGAATGATTTATTTCTCAAAAGCAATGCTCGAGGATGAGTCGGCGGCCGATTAGGTTGTTGGTGAGGTAAAGGCTCACCAAGCCTACGATCGGTACGGGCCTTGAGAGAGGGAGCCCGGAGAAGGGTTCTGAGACACTAACCCTAGCCCCACGGGGTGCAGCAGGCGCGAAACCTTTACAATGCACGAAAGTGTGATAGGGGTACTCCCAGTGCTCATGCTCTGCATGGGCTTTTGCCAAGGGTAAAGTCCTTGGCGAATAAGCAGTGGGTAAGACGGGTGCCAGCCGCCGCGGTAATACCTGCGCTGCAAGTGGTGATCACGATTATTGGGCCTAAAGCGTCCGTAGTTGGTCAAGTTAGTCTTTTGTGAAATTGTAACGCACAACGTTATAGATTGCAAAAGATACTGCTTGACTTGGGACCGGAGAGAAGTTAGGGGTATTCGTAGAGGAGCGGTAAAATGTGATAATCCTACGAAGACCACCTGTGGCGAAGGCGCCTAACTAGAACGGCTCCGACAATGAGGGACGAAAGCCAGGGGAGCGAAACGGATTAGATACCCGTGTAGTCCTGGCTGTAAACGCTGCGAGCTAGGTGTTGCATTCCCCTAAGGGTATGCAGTGTCGTAGTGAAGACGTTAAGCTCGCCGCCTGGGGAGTACGGTCGCAAGACTGAAACTTAAAGGAATTGGCGGGGGCGCACCACAACCGGTGCGGCGTGCGGTTTAATCCAATTCTACACGGAAAATCTTACCAGGGGCGACGGCAATATGATAGTCAGGTTAAAGACCTTACTGGATGAGCCGAGAGGTAGTGCATGGCCGTCGTCAGCTCGTGCCGTGAGGTGTCCAGTTAAGTCTGGTAACGAGCGAGACCTACATCTGCATTTGCTAACGCCTATTTTATAGGAGCGAGCACAATGCAGAGACTGCCCGGGAAACTGGGAGGAAGGTGTAGGCAACGACAGGTCTGTATGCTCCGAATCTCCTGGGCTACACGCGCGCAACAATGGTACGGACAATGGGCTGCAACTCCGAAAGGAGGAGCTAATCCTCGAAACCGTATCTTAGTACAGATCGAGGGTTGTAACTCACCCTCGTGACGTTGGAATCGGTAGTAATTGGACGTTATCAGCGTCCAGTGAATATGTCCCTGCGCCTTGCACACACCGCCCGTCAAACCATCCGAGCGGGGCTTTGATGAGGCGTTAGTCTTTGGATTAGCGACGAATCTAAGCTTCGTGAGGCGGGTTAAGTCGTCACAAGGTAGCCGTAGGGGAACCTGCGGCTGGATCACCTCCTTTATATTTTGGAAGTGGATTTATTCCACTTCCATTTTTTTTACTCTATGCTTATTTAGTACCATTTTTGGGCCTGTAGCTCAGCCTGGTAGAGCATCGCCCTTGCATATTTTTATGCGAAAGCATAAAGTTAAGATAGGCGGGGGCCTCGGGTTCGAATCCCGACGGGTCCATTTTTGGTTTTGTGTCAATAATTGAATACAAAACTAAAGGCTGATATTCATTATGAAGCCGTGCATAAACAAATTAAATCTTCACATAGGCAAGATTCTACGCTATTAGGTGAATGACTTGGCTTTGGTGGCGAAGAAGGGCGTGGCAAGCTGCGAAAAGTCCTAGCGAGGTGCAAGCAACCTTTGACCTAGGAATTCCTGAATGAGACTTCTTTGCTTAGGCAAGTCCGCGAGGACAGCGATACGCAGGGAATTGAAACGTCTTAGTACCTGCAGGAAAAGAAATCAATTGAGATGCCGTGAGTAACAGCGAGTGAAAACGGCACAGGGCAAACTGAATCCGTACTAGCAATAGTATGGAGATGTGGTGTTATGGGCTGGCAAAGTGCTTAGAGAAAGACTCAGAAGTCCTTTGAAAAAAGGTGTCAAAGAGGGTGAAAGCCCCGTATGAGTTTTGGCTCTAAGATACTGCTATGTCCCTGAGTAGTGTTTCTTGGAATTGAAGCGCGAATGATTGGGAGGCATTTACTTCTAACCCTAAATACTACCAAAGACCGATAGAGTACATGTACAGCGATGGAACGTTGAAAAGAACCTTTAATAGGGAGTCAAAAGACCCTGAAACCTAATAGCTATAGTTTGATACGGCTCTACGGAGTTGTATCGTACGTTTTGAATAACGGGCCAGGGAGTGTATCTAAGTGGCAAGGATAAGATATTTACATATCGTATCCGTAGCGAAAGCAATAGTCCGCAACTCGTGAGGGACAAGGTCTCAATAGGGCCTATAGTCACTTGGATACGACCTGAAACCGGACGATCTAACCCTGGGTAAGGTGAAGCGTTACTTTTGGTAACGTGGAGGCCTGCAGAGGTGCTACGGGCAAGTGCTCTTCTAACCTGGGGCTAGGGGTGAAAAGCCAATCGAGTCCGGTGATAGCTGGTTCCAACTAAAATTGGCCTTAGTCAAGCCTCAGACGAGATAGTTAGTAGGTAGAGATACGGATTGGGGATTTAGGGGGAGAAATCTCTCGGTTTCCAGTCCAACTCCGAAACTATTAACATCAAAGAATCTGGGAGACGGGTATTCGGGGTAAGCTTGAATACCAAGAGGGGAACAACCCAGACTAAAGTTAAGGTCCCTAAATATTTGCTAAGTGTTAACGGGTAAAAGGTATCTGTAACCTAAGACAGTGGGGAGGTTGGCTTAGAAGCAGCCACCCTATAATAAGTGCGTAACAGCTTACTCATCGAGGTTACAGGTCCTGAAAATGGACGGGGCTAAGCAAATTACCGATACTTTAGACTACGCTAAGTAGTGGTAAGTTGGCGCAATGTGTGGGCAGAAGCGGTTGTGTAAATAACCGTGGACCATGCAATGATGAAAATCCTGGCAAGAGTAGGATCTTAGAAAAGTGAGAATCTTTTCCACCGTAAGGGCAAGGGTTCCTTGGCAATGCAGATCAGCCAAGGGTTAGTCGATCCTAAGGCAGTTCGTAATCGACACTGTCGAAAGGGAAACTGGTTAATATTCCAGTACTATATAATGACGCGGTGACGCTATGTGCTATTTGACATTTTGGGCTAAGCCATCATCCATTGTCGTGGATGCTAACAAGGATAGTTTAGGTAAGTATGGTAATCATGAGACCCTAACCAAACTTGGAATGGCAGAAATGTATGGCTGATGCCTAGAATCCCTGAAAAAAATAGTACAGTATCGTTATATATTCGTACCCAGAACCAGCACTGGTGCCCCTAGGTGAGTAGCCTAAGGTGTGATGGTTTAATCCGACAGAGGGAATTCGGCAAATTAGTCCTGTACCTTCGGTATAAGGGATCCCTGTTGTTGTTTTTGAATAGATGCGATAGCAGGGCTCAGTGACAAAGGCGGTCCGACTGTTTAACAAAAACTTAGCTTTCTGCAAACCTGAAAAGGCTAGTATAGAAGGCGACGCCTGCCCAGTGCCAGCACTTGAAACTCCTTTCCAAGGGAGCTAAGAACTGGTAAACGGCGGGAGTAACTATAACTCTCTTAAGGTAGCGTAATACCTTGTCGTTTGAATGACGACTTGCATGAATGGCGTAACGAGATTGCCACTGTCCCCTGTCGGAATCCACCGAACATTCCATTCCGGTGCAGAGGCCGGAGTGTCCCAGTGGGAAGCGAAGACCCCATGGAACTTTACTGCAGTTTGTAGCTGTAACGCAAGCTTTAGTGTGCAGCGTAAGTGGGAGTTGTTATGTCGTAGTCGTCAGATTGCGAATAGACACCAATGAAACACCACTCATTAAAGTTTGCGTTACTTACTTTCGAAGAAAGGACCACTGCAAATGGGCAGTTTGGCTGGGGTGGTACGCCGTCGAAAAGGTATCGACGGTGCCCAAAGGTTGGCTCAGTTGGGTCAGAAATCCAACGTAGAGTGTAAGGGCAAAAGCCAGCCTTATTTGGATATTAATAAAATGTATCCTAATCACGAAAGTGTGGCCTAGCGAACTCCTATACCTTATTAATGAGGGTTAGGAATGACTGAAAAGCTATCCTGGGGATAACAGAGTTGTCGCGCCCGAGAGCTCGTATCGACGGCGCGGTTTGCTACATCGATGTCGGCTCATCCTATCCTGGTTGTGCAGCAGCAGCCAAGGGTGGGGGTGTTCACCCATCAAAAGGGTTCGTTAGCTGGGTTCAGAACGTTGTGAGACAGTTTGTTTGATATCTACTGGGACTGTTCGAGGTCTGAAAGAAAGGACCATCTAGTACGAAAGGAACGGTGGTTCGGCGCCACTGGTCTACCTGTTGTCTGACAAGGCATAAGCAGGGCAGCTACGCGCTAGGTGATAAGTACTGAAAGCATCTAAGTATGAAGCATCCCTTGAAAAGAGACCTCCTAGAGCATGGATAAAAGATCCGTTTGATGGACTTGATGTATAAGTACGGAGCTTCGGCGACGTATTCAGCATGCAAGACCCAACGCTCATATTTGTCTATGTTTTAATTTGTTTATGCACGGTTTTTTTTATTTTTTTTACTAAAAAAATCATAATTATCTATTCACAAAAATTCACAAGAGAAAATTAAAATGGGAAAAGAAAGCGTTGATGTAATGATAGCAGGCGGAAAAGCAAGTGCAGCTCCACCACTAGGTCCAGCTTTAGGTCCTTTGGGTGTAAATATTAAAGCTGTAGTTGATGAAATCAATAATAAAACTGCATCATTCAATGGTATGCAAGTACCTGTAAAAGTAACTGTAGATACAGATACAAAAGAATTTGATATTTCTATAGGTACACCACCAGCATCTGCATTGATCAAAAAAGAATGCGGAGTACAAAAAGGTGCATCTAATCCTAAACTTGAAAAAGTTGCTGATCTTAAGATTGAGCAAGTTATGAAGGTTGCTCAGATGAAAGAAGATGCTCTACTAGGCAAAACATTAAAAGAAAAAGTTAAAGAGATTGCAGGCACATGTCAATCTCTAGGTGTTATGATCGAAGGAAAACCTGCACATGATGCAATTGATGATATAAACAAAGGCATTTATGATGCTAAGATTTCTTCAGGTAAAACTGAATTAACAGCTGCAGAACTAAAGGAACTTGAAGAAGAAAAGAAACATCTTCAAGAAGAGTTAAAACTAAAGCAAGAAGAATACGAAAAATTAGGCAATAAAATTATTGGCGAGATGAAGAATAAATCTAATAAAGCTATTCGTGATAAGATGGTTGATGCTGGTATTCCTTTAACTGTTGTTGATAAGTTAGCTCCTAAAGAAGAAAAGAAATAAACCTATTATTCTATTTTATTATAATTCTCTAATCTCGAATTCTTTTTCTATTAATTTGAATTCATCATTGTGAAAAACATCTTTAACTATAGGACTTATTACAATAGCAGGTGTGTTTGTAACATAATCTTTGATTAATTGAGTTGCATGAAGCATCTTCAAGAAAGTATTAGTCAACGAAATATATTCAAGACCATCCAACAATATGATGGCATTACTATTGCTTGCAACACTAGATTTAACAAACTCATTAACAACATATATCATATTCTCTATGTTATTAGGATCAAGACTCATGTATTGTGTTTTTATCTTAGTTAACCAAAATATATTTACATTGTTTCTGAATTTGTACAGGTTACGAAGGTAGTCAGGATTTTGTCTTGTAATTAATAAAACCGGTACATTTTGATCTGCAAAGTTCTTAACATAATCGTATATTTTCTTTGAAGGATCATTAAATACAATAAAAGAACCATTTTTGAGGTTATATTTCTTACCTAAATCTTCAACTCTTGCTTCAATTTTGAACGAAAACATCTTTGATAGGTCAATTATCTTACGCTCAGGCTGATAGTATAATGCTATCATGCTCACAGCAATCAAGAACATAGGAACCTGAGCCACAGAATACAAAATGTATTTGTAGGCAGGATATTCAGTTATGCTTTGATTAAGTACAAACAGAACAACATCAGTCATCCATGCAATACCATTTAATAGACTAAATGTATCTCTGTTGTAGTAGAACTGATATAAAAATAGGAATCCTATTGCAAAATTAAATGGAAGGTCCAAGATTATTATATGTATAAGCTCCCCAACAAGTCCAAGACCAACTATATCAAAATACAGCAGTAGTAATTCAGATATAATAAAAATAACAATAGCTAGCTTAATCCTATAATCATATCTAGAGATTACTTGTTCCATCAGACCATATAATAGGATTACAAAAAAGAGACTGACTAAAGATTGTCTTGCGAATTGCACTAAGATAAAGTGTAATTTTGATGAAAAAATAATTCCACTAATAGTAAATGCATGTATCATATTTGCGATTGCATAAGCTAAAAATGCAAAAGACCATCTTCTTAAGAACAAGTCTTTTGTCTGTCTATATTTAATCGCACCAAATATAAATACTATAAATGCTAATAATCCATTAATTAGCGGGAAATATAGTTCTCTCATTTTTTAGCCTTTTTTGTATCTTTATTGTTTTCTTTTTGATTGATAATATTGAAATCTTTAACAAAATAGGATAGTTCGCATGAATCAAACGACACAGAAGGAATATTACACATAAACATAACTCTGTTGCATTGACAATGATCCCTTATGTCCTGAATTAGTCTTACAGTTTTCTTAAAACCATTAAAGTCCTTGACATATCCAACATCATCAAACACGATTGCAGGTACTTGATATGATGAATCTATGAATTCAGTAACTCTAAACAATATTTTTTCTATCTCGTTTGGATTAACAGCATAGTTGATATTTGACGCCTCACTCAACCATATAAACTGCTTGTTAGCAATATCTTTGAACATGCCTAGTTCTTCAAGCTCTTCTGGATTCTTTCTTGATACAAGCAATAATCCGGTTACTGATTCTAGAGCAGGACAAATATTATCAAGAGTGTAATTAACATACAATACATTCTCAGTCTTTTCTGCTTGTCTTGATGCTCTATCTTGTTCCCTTATATTTTTTTTAGATAAAGCACTTATCATAAGATTGACAAAAAAGAAGAATACTGGCGAATAATTAATATAGTTAGTGGTTATCCTAGGAAAGACAAATACAGATATATAAAACACCAACACATAAATATCCAGAACAACAGCAAGCAATGAAAGATCATTATCTATATTCTGTGCACTGATTGATGCAGGAAGATTATATATCTTATATACAAAATAGTTAATAGCAAGAACCAAAATAATTGCATACATAGACAAGAATCTCGTTACTTGTAAACCTACGATGTTTGCATATAGTAAATACAAGAATAATAATCCAAAGATTCCACCTAGCATATAGAGCCTATATTCTATTTTGGATAACAAGGGATTTTTGCTTATATCATTTGTATGTACATGATAGATAAAGTAGATTGTACTAAATGCTGAAAAAGAAATTATAAGATACAAAAGATCATTGAATAAAGTACTTAGATTGACATAAGAGATAAATTGTAATGTGGACAAAGTGTCTTCAAGATATAGCAAGATATTTGCAATGATAAAAGTTACAAGAAAATATTTTACATATTTCAACGCAACAGATAGCTTCGATTTTTCTTTAAGTTTTTGCAGATAAATCCTAATGAGATTGACATTATACATACTAAATATTATTGATATTAAACTAATAGCAATCAATAATAATTGTACTATGTCCAAATTTTCTAGTATGCTCATTCTGAAATCTTAGTCAGTGCTCTAAATACACCATTATCAAAATCAAGTATAAATACGTTCATGTTTGCACAAGTTTGTCTCATCTTAGATACTGATATTTCTCTCCTTACAGAAAGACCTTCTCTGGTTTTCTGTAAAACAATAACACCATCAGCAAGATAGTCCTCAATTCCAAACTCGCCTAATGATTTAGAATCTGCAGGAATTTCAGATATCAATAATGATGTAACTTCATAGTCTCTCAAGAATTCAAAGAATTTGAATAGTTTAACTCTAGGATTGTCTTTAAATTGAGATAGCACATATAGTGCAGACAATGAATCTAATATGACTATGTCGCATAGATTTTTTTCTTTGAGTTTTGTTACGATATTTTGTATAACATATATCCAATCATTCTCAGGATTTACTTTAGAGATGTTTTCCACTTCTTTTCTCAATACACCAACATCAGCAACAATGAAATTTTTATTAGTATCAATATTCTTTATATTCTCATCAATTTGAGCTATCTCTGATATCCTTACAAGATTTATATTATTAAGATCAAAATTCATAGTGATCATCTGATTAAGCAAAGAATAAGTATTTTGTTCTAGTGTGAAATAAACAACATTCGCATTATTATTCACTATTTCATTGTAAGCCATATTAAAACACAATGACGATTTCATAGTACCAGATGTGCCTGCAACCAAAAGCACAGAATTTTCAGGCACTCCGCCCTCAATAGCATCATCAAAACTTTCTATGTTTGTAGATAGTCTAACAATTTCCTCTTTGTTTGAAATTAATTTCATAATATCACCTTTTTTTAACTTTGAAATATGTCGATAAAATAAATATTACCTTTTGGACTTACTATAAGCAATCTATCATTATTCAACTTAAAATTCTCAAGCACAGTATCATGAAGTTCATATTTATGAATCACGTTACCTGTAAGATAATCATCAGCATCATAGTCAACATCATAAAATCCATAATCTAGCATAATAGCACTACTAGGCTCTATTATAAGATTTAATATACCTTTTGATTTAAATAGATATATCTTTCCATCAAATGTGGATACGAGCAAAGCTGATTTTTTCATATATTTTGAGTTTGAAAAATATAAAGGTTGGTTTGTGTTCCATAATTCTGTATCATAATGCCACTTTATCTTGCCATCTTTGTCAAGTGCATAAACTTTGCCAGATTTTGAGACAACCAAAAGATCATCATAACCATCATTATCATAATCGTAAGCAAGAATATCAGGTGTTATTGTACCTTCAACCTTGAAATTCCATTTACTCTTATTTAGATGATTTATTCTTTTGATTGAATTTTCTTTGATTAGCAAGAGATCACTATAAAAACTTATTATGTTTGTTGTATCATTTTCATCAATAACATATGTTGATTTGATGTTAAAGTTAGGTTTTAGTAGATAATCAGATTCAAACAAATATGTTTTTTGTTCTGAGCATATTACAAGCTTGTCATGAATAAGTTTAAGTGCATGAATATCAGAATCAACTGCAAAATAACTATTTATGCAAAAGTCCACCATGTTTAGATTAATAAGATATTTGTCCATAGCGATGCATATAAGTTTGTGAGTAATGATTACAGGAAAAGCAACACCATTTATTCTAGATGATAATGATTTTTTAGGATTTTTGAATATATCTGAGGAATTATTTTTTGAAGATAAACATTTTGAAAATTCTGAAAAAATATCATATTTATTAAGCCTATAAGAATTACAGGACTCAATAATATTTTCTGAATCAAATTCCAATGAAATTATTATTATCTTACCTAGATCTGTAGAGATTATGATCTCATTCGTTCTATCATAATCAATATCATAAAAGTCAATGCTACTTATGTGTTCAATCTGAAAGCTTTTGTCTAAATCAAGATCAACATTTAGAATTTTATGAGTTTTTTCTTTGGAGTCAATTATTATTATTTTATGTTTATCATCATCAGAAACAAATAATAGCTTGAATCTAGAACTATTTTTAGATAGATCTGAGAAAACAGCCTTTGAAATAGATTGATCTACTGAAAATACCTCTTTTTTCATTTTAATATATATAAAAATATTAACATTTATAAAGTTTAAGATTTAACCATTAAAATCATGGTTAAAAAGCCAGAATATGAAAAAAAGCAAAGAATTTTCTATTTCAAGGAGTTTTTTGATAGTACTGCTTTTGGCCTGATGCCTAATCAATTCATCAATGTGTTATTGTTTTCTATCCTAATATTAAATGGAGCGGCATGGTGGATTGTAGGACTAGCAAATGCATTGAAACATATAGCAAGCCAATTTTCTGAAATTTTTATAGGAAAATATGATAGTAAAACCATGATTAATAGGATACGATTATTTTCTGTGCTTTATGCATTTAGTTTTTTTATTATGATATTTGGACTCATCTTAAATAATTATGTTATTTTTGTATTTGCGATGATTCTAAGTGGCATAAGCATAAGTTCACAAGGATTGCTTTATCGAAGATTAGTAAAACAAGAGCTTAAGTTCAGCTATCTTCAAGAATATTATAAAAGAATCAATCTTTTTGCATTATTTTCAGTTGCATTGACATTTGTATCAGCTTATCTTTTTATAAAAATTAATAGCTTGATTATACCTTTAGAAATCGCAGCCATTTCATTTATCTTATCAAGTTATGTTTTATTCAAATTAAGGCCTGAAAAAAAGATAAAAGAGATTTCGCAATTCTATAATTTCAAAAAGCAATTCAAAAACATAGAGCTATTTTCAAAAAAAAGTTTCTTTGTTACTGCACTTGCTTTAATTAATGCTATTATTATACTTACATACTCCTATCTAGGAATTTATATCTTTGAAAACTACAAACTATTTATGTTGGGTTATTTTGGAAATATTGCACTTGTGTTTGGTATTGCAATTGTTGTTTCCATTATCTTATCCAAACCAATAAACTATTTGATTTCAAATAATTATGGCCAATTGCCCGTTATAATCTTTGGCATAGCTTTATTTTCACTGATTCCTTTAAGTTTTTCTCAGTCAGTGGATTTTATTAGTTTGATCTTAGCAACATCTATTGGTGCGATTGGTGTAAGTCTATTAAGGATATCTTCAGAAATTTACATGATTAAAAATAACTATAAATCTAAAGCAAGTGGTTTGTATATGAGTGTGCTATTATTATTTGGTGTTTTGAGTATGATAGGATTCACAACATATATGGATTATTTTATGATTTTGTTTTTTACATCTATCTTAGCATTAGTGATGTTCTTTATTATGTTGGTGCTTGAAGGTCAAAGAAGATGAATATTTTACAAGAAGCTAGTGACAAATTACAGTTCTTACTAGATTATGGAATTATTGCAATAGATAAACCGTCTAATTTGACATCGCATAAAGTCTCGGAAATTGCTGGAAAAATGTTGAATGTAAGTAAAGCTGGCCATTCTGGTACACTAGATCCTAAAGTCACTGGTGTTCTACCCGTTGCATTAGGTAAAGCTACACGTATAATGGAATTTCTGTTGCGTTCCGATAAAACTTATGTATGTCTTATGCATCTGCATGGAGAGCTTATGGTTTCAGATGTGAAAAAAGTCTTGAAAAAGTTTGTGGGTAAGATCGAACAATTACCTCCAGTGAAATCTGCTGTGAAAAGAGCTCTTCGTACTAGAGAAATATATTCTATTAAGCTTTTAGATCATTCTGAAAAAGACTATCTTATTGAAGTAAGATGTCAAGCAGGCACTTATATCAGAAAATTGGTGCACGATATTGGTCAGTCATTAGAAGTAGGAGCACATATGCAAGAATTGCGAAGGATAAAATCATCTATGTTTACTGAAAAAGACATTGTAACATTACAAGATTTAGATGACGCTGTTGATGCCGCAAATAAAGGTGATGAATCAGCTTTGTTGAAGATGATATTTCCAATGAGTTATTGTTTTAAGGAGTGGGATATTGTTAAGATTGAAAAAAAAGATTTATCCAAAGTGCTTAATGGCATGATGATACCTTATACAAATAACTTTAAATCAGAAGTAGCACTATTTTATAAGAATAAGATGATTGGTATTGGTAAAAATATAAGCAACAAATATATAAGACCATTCAGAATATATTTTGATAATAAAAATGTGGAGAAGTACTTAAAATGAAATATTTATTAGGTAGTTTGGATGAATTATGTAAGAAACTCGAATTTAGTTTTGATGAAACGGTTGATGAAAAAGATGGTTTGCGTTATGTTAATGGTGTTAATGTTGGTAAGATTGATAAAGGCAAGTATCTGTGGAACATCAATCTTTTTAGATTAGTTGCAGATGCTAAGAATGTATTAAAGTTAGATAAGAAGAAAGCGTTTTTATTTGTTTGTGGCAGAGACGTACTAGATAAAAAAGGTATTGAAAACAAATATTATTTTGTTTATGATAATGATGATAATTTTCTAGGTATTGCTGTATTTAATGGCAAAGTTTTCAAGAATAAGTTGAATATTGGTATCTTTATCGACAATAGTTTTGGTAAGGATTTGGTATAAACGCCGAGGGCCGGATTTGAACCGACATATCCGTTAGGAAAACGGTTTTCTTGTATTTGAAATAAATTTCAAATTTTCGAGACCGTCGCAATACCAGATTATGCGACCTCGGCAAAAAAATATTCTTTAAAGGTCGCGACCACAAGCTTGTCTTGGGTGTATGCGACCTCGGCATGATGATTTCATTAGAATTGTCATTTAAATAATTATTGAAAAAGAAATGAGTCCAACGGGCTTCGAACCCGCGACCTTCCGGTTTCTGTTGCTTATAGCATTAAGAGCCGGATGCTCTACCAGGCTGAGCTATGGACCCATAAACTCAATAAATTCTATCTTTATTTATAAGTATTTCTATACTATATATTCTAGTTCTATCTTGTCATTAAGATAACAACACCACTTATAATAGTTAACGCATGAACAATCTTGCTCAATAAACCATAATTAATATTCAAGAATGGTAAAACACCTATTACAATCAAGAATATACCAATCCATGTATGTATGTTTTTCTTCATTAAAATCACCTCAACATGATATAGAATAAGGATTAAATTTATAAATTTTAATAAAATAACATAAAATATGGACTATAAAGCAATTAACAAAAAGACATACACCTCAATATCAGAAAATTGGGAAACAAAAAGAAGGTATGCGTGGAAACCAGTTGTAGAGTTTCTTAATAATATCAAAGAAAAAGATGCACGAATACTTGATCTGGGTTGTGGTGCTGGTCGTCATCTTGAACTAGCAAAAGAACTAGGTTTTATAGATTTAACAGGCAGTGATTTTGCGCAACAATTGCTTATGTTAGTTGAAGCAAAAGGTTTCAAAACAAAACTTTCAGATATGGAGAATTTACAGTTCGAGGATAATAGTTTTGATATTATCCTTAATATTGCAGCTCTACATCATCTGCTTGAGCAAAATGAACAATTAAGAGCTTTGCAAGAGATGAAGAGAGTTCTTGATGATAAAGGATTAATATTATTATCTGTGTGGATGCCGTCATTAGAATTTATGAACAATATGATTGCAAAAGGCAAATTTACTTTTTTAGATAAAAAAAGAGCAAAAATAACTTATACTGCTGAACGTAAAGTGTTTGATCGTTATTATTATTTCTTTGAAGAGCAAGAACTGATTGGTCTTTGTAAACAAGCAGGATTCAATGTTATTGCAAAGCAATATGATAAAGACAACCTATATATTGTACTAAAGAAATGAACAGAAATTTTTATATAGGCAATAATAATTCTTTAGTTCATGGAAAAAACACAACCTATAAGATTATTTCCTGAAAACTATTCTATTGATCCTAATTTGCTTGTTGCAAAAAGATATGGAACTAAAGAGATGTGCGATATATGGGGTGCAGAAAATACCTTTGAACATTCTCTTGAAGTTCAAGGTCAAGCAGCACAAACACTACATAGATTACATCCAGATATTATTTCTAAAGAACATGCAGATGAAATAAAAAACAAAGCCACACTAAAACACATTGATCCAAATAGGATTAGGGAATTAGAAGAAAAAACAAATCATGATGTTATTTCAATCAATAAATCTCTTGAGGAAGTAATCAGCAAAGAAGCTGCAACTCATGTTCATAAAGCGAAGACTAGTGCAGACACAACACAACCTGCAAAGGCATTACAGCTTAAAAAATCAGTTGAAGTTATTGCTAACACTACAGAAACTCTTAGAGATATTGTACTAGAAAGATCACTAGCATGGAAAGATGTTCCTCATATGGTTCAAACACATCTTTATGATGCTTTACCAAGTACACTTGGAAGAGCTTTTGCACACTATGCTGAAAGTTTACAGAAAGGTTTAGAATTTTTAAGGTATGTTTATAATAAATCGATTATAGGGAAATGGGGTGATGCAACAGGCGATCATCATTCTGCAACTGCTTTAGGTATTAACGGTATGAAATTACAAGAAGAATATTGTAGAGACTTAGGCATAGGATGGAGTATTGCGCCTGCACAAGTGCCTGCACTAGAGTTTGAAGCAGATATAATATATGCACTTGCTAGAATAACTGAAACAGCAAACAATTTAGCAGATTATATTAGAGTGGGGAGAGGTGATGATAGAAGTATTTTCATCTACAATAATCCAAAAAAAGCCAAAGGATCTTCAGCAATGCCACACAAAGATTCGCACAATGGCAATCCCACAGCCGAAGAACAGATGGGTTCTATATGTAATCTTATGAGAGGTTTTATGACAACAGCCTTATGCAATTGTAAGATGGATTATGGACGTGATTTGACAGCATCTGCAGATATGCGAATCGTTTTAGAAGATGCCTTCAAATGCTTAGATCATGGCCTTAGAAGAATGACAAATGTTGCCCATTATATTGAACCTAAGATTGATAATTGTATTGAACGTGTAAAAAGAACCAATGGTGTAGTAACATCACAACAGGTAATGACTTATCTTACAGATCACAGGAGAACAAAACAACCTATGACAAGAAGCGAAGCTCATGACTTAACAGCAAAACTTGCGCATTATGCATGGGATAATAAAATTCCTTTTATTGATGTTGTATTACTAAATCAAGCGATAACAAGCAGACTTGACGAAAGTACTCTGAGAGAAATAACTGATCCATTGAAATACATAGGTCAAAGCAAAGAAATTATACAAACTGTTTTTGATAAGTATCATAAAGAAAGGATAATATAAATAAAAACCTTTATTAACTGAAATATATTTCTTCTTATCATGAAATTAACAAGACAACATTGGACTATAATCTGGTTTAATATAATTTATGTTCTTGCATTTGGAATTTATTACACTTTTATCAAGGATTATGAATTTCTGTTATACTTAAGCGTGATTGTTATCTTACTAGCTATTCTATTAAAGACACTCGACAGATCTAAGCTGGATAATGTTGCTTTGTGGTTGTTGAGCATATGGGGATTATTGCATATGGTTGGTGGCGGTGTAAAGATAAATGGTACAACAGTTTATGCAATGAGATTAATACCTATATTTCAAGGTGCAGTAAGTGAATTATATGTTCTTAAGATGGATCAAGTTATTCATTTCTACGGCTTCTTTGTTGCGGCATTTGTATTGTATCAAGGCTTAAGCACAATGATAAAGAACAAGAAATCAAAAGCAGGCATATTTTATGCATGGGCTGGTTCAATGGGTTTAGGTGCATTGAATGAAGTTATTGAATTTATTGCATTGCTTTCTATTACTTATACTGGTGTTGGTGGTGTATATAACATGGGTCTTGATCTAATGTTTAATTGTGCTGGTGCATTGGTTGGTTCTTTATTTGGTTATTATTGGATTAATCGTAAGAAATAATATTTTTTTCTGAAATAAAAAAAGAAGTAGTCCCACGCGGATTCGAACCGCGGTCGCAGGCTATCTTCAGCGACGCTGAAAATCAGCTTAGATCTATCATTTATATTTAATCGCTGCCAAAGGCCTGAATGATTGGCCACTACACCATGGGACTAATTAAAATGTGGCGGTGCCGAGATTTGAACTCGGGACAACTACGTGACTCATTATCATCGGTTTAAAATAAACCTCATCGCTCATTGCAATTATGAGCGTAGCACTCTAACCAGGCTGAGTTACACCGCCTTATAAATTTTGCTTAATCTTTTCTTGGATTTGTTGCATCTCTTCATCAGATAATTGCTTATGAAGATCAAAATTAATTGCATGTCCATGACCGTCATTTTCAAGTCTGGGTACTAAACTAACATGCGCATGCGGAACTTCTTCTCCAAAAACTAATGAAACAACAAGCTCTGTATCAAAGGCTTTCTTTATTGCATTTGCTATTTTTTGAGCAACATTGAAATAACCGCATATATTATCAACATCCCAAACCCATCTATAATGATTCTTTGGTATTATCAAAGTATGACCTGGATTTAAAGGTCTAATATCTAAAAATGCCAAAAATTCATCATCTTCATAGATTTTATTACATGGAAGCTCGTTGTTTACGATTTTGCAAAATATACAGTTTTCCATAGGAAAATGAATTTAATATACATTTAAAAAGATTGTGATTAACTTTATATACTAATTATAATATGATTGATATAAAATGGAACTCAATTTCGAGATAAGTAAAATAGTAGAACTGGTAAAATCAAGGAATTTGAAGAGTATATTACTTCAATTACCCGATGGTCTAAAACCCAAAGCAGATTCCATTATTCAAGACATAAAAAAAGAATGTGCTTGTAATATATATGTTTGGATGGATAGTTGCTTTGGAGCATGTGATGTCCCCAAGGTTGATGTTGATGAAATAATACAGATAGGTCATGCACAATGGAAATGATGATAAAAAGCGAAATATATGAATTGTTAAAAGATAAATTTAGTGAAGCAAAAGAAGAGATACTTAATGCTATAAAAGATCAAAGACCAATACTATTGAAGCATCATTCTGATGCAGATGGTTATTGTTGCGGATTAGCACTAGAAAAAGCAATACTTTCTATCATTAAAAAAACCAAACCTTACAAAAATCCACGACCTTATTTCAAAAGGTCATCATTAAGAACACCATTCTATGATTATTCTGACTGCATTAGAGATATTACACATATGCACGACACAATTGAAAGATTTGGACTGAAAAAACCATTGGTTATAATAGCAGATACCGGAACAACAATGGAAAGTCTTATGGCTTTGAAAAGATTAAGACTAGAAGGTTACAAAGTTATTGTTATTGATCATCATTATGATAATAATAAAATCACGCTAAAATATATTGATACTATTATCAATCCTCATCTTGTTAAAGAATACTCAACAAATATTGTAGCAGGTTATCTTTGTAGTGAACTTGCTCATTTGTTAAACGGAGATGATTTTAGCTTTATGGCAATGATAGCAGGCTATGGTGATAAAAGTGATGCCGCTGAAATGGAGTTGTATTCTGCTAAGCACAAAGATTTTGACTTTACTTTAATCAAAAAAATATTAGCTGTTATTGATTATGAATCATTGATGATAAAGACTGATGGTTATTCATTGATTAATAAGTTGTTTGATAGCAATATCAAAGATATTAAAGAAATTGTTGATATGTATTATGATGATCTTCAAGGGAAAATAAATTCATTTGTTTCATGTGTTGAAAAGTATAATAAGCAAGAAGCACAAGGTAATCTAATATTGAATCTGGTTGAAGTCTCTAAAATAAATTTTAATCCTGTTTTTCCATCTAATGTAAGAATATTATCACGAATGCAAGACAAGATAAAAGACGAAAATACAAATAAGTTTGTATTAAGCTTAGGTATTAATGAACAATCAATATCAGTGAGAGGTTCACATAATATAAATAAAGATAATATCAGATTTGATATTAATGAAGTTATTTCCTTGCTTAAGAAGAAATTTCCTAATAATATTTTTGAAGGCGGAGGTCATCCTCTGGCTGGAACTATTAAGTTTTCTAATATTATTAAGGATGATGTTGTTAAGTTTGTTGTTGATTATTGTAAAAATAATATAAAATAATTTATTTCTGTTTCCATTCAGATTTTATTTTAGAAAAAAGTAATGTATTTCTGAATTCTTTAAAATATGGACTATAAGAATCGTCTCTAAGTTCACCTTCAAAAACATATCCTGCTTTTTCTGCGACTCGTGCAGATGCTTTATTTCCCACATCACATTTAATCTGTATACGATTAATACCTAGATTCTCAAATGCTTCATATTCTAATATTCTTAGAGCTTCGGTTGTTAGGCCTTTACTTGCATGTTCTTTAGATAACCAATAACCAATTTCACCGGTTTTATTATTTTCATCAATATCAAACAATGCAATAGTGCCAATAAGTTCTTTACCTAAATATATAGCATATTGTATTGTTTTACCTTCCTGAACTCTAGGTTCTCTCTCTTCAAAAGTCTTCATGGAATCTTCATGACTTTTAGTTTCATCAACCCACTCTAACCACTCTCTTAAATATTCACGATTTGCATCTACAGCTTCAAACATTTTTTTAGCTAGTTTTAAGTCAGGTTTTGTACGTTTTAGAATGATTCTATCTCCTACTAATTTAGCTTTAAATTTCTTACCCACAGTAATATTTTGAATGATTATGATTATTATAAATATTTCTAAAAACAAAAACATTTAAAAAGCATAAAAAATTTCTCATTTATATATGGCAGAACAAAAGAGCGCTGAAGATCTAGCAAAATCACAAAAAGAGATTGGTGTTGCTGAATTCTTTGCAAGAAACAGACATTTATTAGGATTTGATAATAAAAGAAAAGCGCTTTTGACAACAGTCAAAGAAGCTGTTGATAATTCTCTAGATGCATGCGAAGAAGCAAGAATATTACCTGAAATCTTAGTCGAACTAATAGATATGGGTAATGACAGATATAGAGTGATTATTGAAGATAATGGTCCAGGTATTGTCAAAGCACAAATCCCTAAGATATTTGCAAAGCTACTATATGGTAGCAAGTTCCATAAACTATCACAATCCCGAGGTCAACAAGGTATTGGTATAAGTGCATCAGTAATGTACGGACAATTAACAACAGGCAGAGCCTCAAAAATAACATCAAAAACAAAATCAAACAAGAATGCACATTATTATGAACTTAAACTGGATACAAAAACTAACAAACCAGATATTCTCAAAGAAGAAATCCTTGACACATGGCATAAAGAACATGGAACAAGAATTGAAATAGATCTTGAAGGTTCATACTACAAAGGTGCACAATCTGTTGATGTTTATCTTAAAGAAACATCAATCGTTAATCCTCATGCTACAATTATATATACAACACCAAAAGCAGAACAGTTCATATTCCCTAGAGTCACTGAAGAGATGCCAAAAGCAGCAGAGGAAATCAAACCACATCCATATGGTGTTGAACTAGGTATGCTTATGGATATGCTTCAAGTTACAGAAGCTAGATCATTACAATCATTCTTAACAAACGAGTTTTCAAGAGTAAGCTCAAACACAGCAAAAGAAATCTGTGAAAATGCACGTTTGCTTCCTAATAGTAAACCCAATACATTAGGCGTGAAAGAAGTTGAGCAATTGATTCATGGTATCAAGAAAACAAAAATCATTGCACCTTCTGCTGAATGCATAAGTCCGATAGGTTCTCACCTACTAGAATATGGTCTGAAAAAAGAGATTAAAGCAGAATATTATTGTGCAATAACGCGAAGTCCTAGTGTTTATCGTGGAAATCCATTCATAATTGAATGCGCACTTGCTTATGGCGGAGATCAACAAGGTGCTAATCTGATGAGATTCGCAAATCGTGTCCCATTACTTTATCAACAAGGTGCATGCGCAATGTTCAAAGCAACATCATCCAATAATTGGAGATCTTATGGATTATCGCAAAGCGAGAATTCATTACCCAATGCTCCACTAACAATAGTTGTACACATTGCATCAGTATGGGTACCATATACTAGCGAGAGCAAAGAAGCAATCGCACATTATAATGAAATAATTAAAGAAATCAAGTTAGCATTACAAGAACTTGGAAGAAAATTAGCTTCATATGTTAGAAAAAAAAAGAGAATAGGCGAAGAATCAAAGAAACGAAGCTATATTGAGAAATATCTTCCTCATCTAAGTGATGCTTTAATTAATCTTTTGGAGATGAGTGCTACAGAAAAAGAGCGTATAACAATCAAGCTCCAAGAACTACTTGAAAAAGAACGTGGAACAATACAAACCATTAGCGATTCTAATGAGGAATATGATGAAAGTTTTGCTAGCATTGGTAAAGAAGATGACAATTCTGAAGATTATGATGAGAGTGAAGAAGAATGAGTAAAGAAAAAGAACAAAATAAAGTATTGAAAAAGATTAAAGAAACTGCAAAAGATATTTATAGTTCTATCATGAAACTTCAAAAACCTCAGATAGAAACTCCATTAAGATCATTAAGCAATGTTCAATACGATGATAAAAAAGGTTATTTTGAACTTGTAGGCAAAACAAAGTCACGAACATTAAGTGCAAATACAATCAAAACATTCGCTCAAACTCTTAGAATGATGGAATTGTCAGAGAATCTCGTTAAGACCGATGATATTGCAACTAAGAGAGAAGCATATTATGTGTCAAAGAACTGGGGCGATGCTAGGTTCAAAGAACAACCTGAATCTGATGCTGTTATGGACGATATTGAAGCTATGTTCATGACTAATAGAGAACAACTGGGTTTTATTCCCGAAGAAAAAGGTGGCGCTATTGCAGGCGCATTGATTGTTATTGATAAAGATCCTGAAACTGGTAAAGATCTAAAGATAGATTGTACCAAATTTGGTTCAGGCGCATATTCAATTCCTAGTTCTGTTGAAGAACTTAAATTTGAAACCAAAGCCAAATTTGTTTTAGCAATTGAAACTGCAGGTATGTTCCAAAGATTAGTAAAACACAATTACTGGAAAAAAGCGAACTGCATACTTGTGAGTATGGGTGGAGTTCCGACACGAGCTACAAGAAGATTTATCCGAAAACTAAGTGACGAACAAAAACTTCCAGTTTATGTATTTACTGATGGCGATCCATATGGTTATTTCAATATTTATAGAACATTAAAAGTAGGCTCAGGTAATGCTGCGCATATCAATGAATATTTCTGTGTTCCACAAGCAAAATTCCTTGGTGTAACACCTGACGATATAGAAAAATATAAGCTACCTACACATCCATTAAAAGATGTTGATATCAAAAGAGCAAAAGATGCTATAAAGAACGATCCATTTGTTCAACATCACAAGGAATGGATCAAAGCAACAGAAAAAATTGTTAAGATGAAGAAGAGAGCAGAGCAGCAGGCATTAGCTACACATGGTCTTAATTTCGTTATGAGTGATTATCTACCCGAGAAACTTAAGAACGACAAAACTTGGTTGCCTTAAATAATAATTATAATAATATTTTTAATTTCAAAAGAAAAATATAATAATAAAAAAATAAAAAACTTATTCTGTTACACCGATCATAAAGAACATTAGACCAATTAGCGCAACACAAACACCAACTGCACCTTTAAGCACAGTCAAAAAGTCAGGCCACCATGTTACAACACCCGTGATACCTGCTGCAATCAATATAATTCCTAGCAAAGTTTGCCACCAATTCATTGTATATCCCTCCATTATTCAATTTTATGATTATAAATATATAATATAACGAAAATCGACGTGCTTTTATATAATTTACTGAAAAGCGTATATAGTTCAGTATATAATATATAAAAACCGGCATAAAAAAAGCCAAAATTAAAAAAACGCGCCAGTGAGGATTTGAACCCCAGACCTACAGCTTTCTCATAAGATTTCATCTAACTCTCTTTATGCAATAAATAATGCACTAGCGTGTTATAATCATTAATCCTAATAGGAGGCTGTCGCTCTATCCATACTGAGCTACAGGCGCTTAGTCATAGACCTTATCAAAAGTATTTATAATATCTTCAGAACGAGCATTATATTTAAGTTTTCCCATACATATGCCTAATAATGTTGATTTAAGCTTAGCTACATCTTTTATTTTAGATTTCAAACCTATATTTTCAGATATAATATTTTTTATTTCTTTCTTGATTATGGCAATATCATATAATGAATATTTATCAACTGCTTTGTCAAAATTCTTACCTAAAGCAACATCATATAATATAGATGAAAGTGATTGCTTAGACAATTTATTTTGACTCAACATATCAAAAAGATGAATTATCATCTCTTCAGTTACCAAATCAATCTTTAAATATGGTTTTTTAGGATCTTTGTCTTTATCATATAGATCGACGATCTCTTTATTATGTGTAATTAAAAACTCCGCAACGAAATTCAGAGTCATATTGGATTTCACTTTCTTTAACCTGGATACTATCTTTTCAAAAATAATATCATAATTGTTATTAACAAGATTTTCGGCAATAATTTTATCTAAACCATAATCACTAGATATCCTTTCAATCTTCGCTTCAATAAGTTCAGGTAATTCAATATGCATATATTCCGGCAAGATTATAGGGATATCGGTTTCGGGATACATTCTTGATGAACCTGGCATAGGTCTTAGATATGATGATGTTGCATCAGGGTTTGCGTTTCGTACTTCTTTAGGAACACCAATAAGCGCATGATTTATTCTAGGTATTAAAGCTGATTTTATCATTGTCTTTGCTTTTTTCGCATCACCTACAACAAGAACAAAAGCATCATCATTTTTATTATCTATGTCTAATTTTGTTATTATATCTTTTATTTCTACATCAGTAAATTTATATTTTTTCAAGTCTTCATCAGAATGGATTATACCATTAAATCCAAAAACTTTAGCATGCCCTGCAAGTTCAGTACCAAATCTATAATTAGGCATCAATTCTTTACCTAATAAACCTTTAAGTTTTTCTAAGCTTATACCCAGAACTTTGTCGCCAGAATCAATAGCTTGTTTAATAAATTTACAATCAGTATTTTTCAAACAGAATGTCAAATCAACAATATCAGGATTATGAATTCCTTTGAATTTTCGTTTGATTAAATCATATTTCAACTCCAATAGAATAGACTGTCTTTTTGCCTCATTTTCAACAAGCAAAGGCAAAGTCTTGAGATCCTGCGCACCTTTGATCTCTACTCTAGCACCGCCTTTGATACTTACATTAACATCCTGCCTTATTGTTCCTAGTCCACGTTTAACTTTACCTGTACTTCTCAACAACATACCTATATACGCAGCGACTTCTTTTACTTGATCAGGTGTTTTCATATCCGGAGCAGTTCCTATCTCAATAAGAGGTATGCCTAACCTATCTACCCTATATGTTGTGAAATCTAGTTTCTTTTCGATAATCTTTGCAGCATCTTCTTCAATAGAAACTGACTCAATTAAAACCTTACCAAAATCAAACTTCATAAAACCATCAGTTGCAACCAATGCAGTTCTCTGAAATCCAGATGTGTTAGAACCATCAACAACAGTTTTACGCATAACTTGAATTGCTGAAACAATTTCTGCTTTTAGCATAAGACTTACTTGTAATGCAATCTCTAGTGCTTCTTTATTCATCTCGTGAGGTGGTTCTTCGTCAAGCTCAACCAAGCAAGTTGAATCAAAATAACCTTGATACACAAAGAATTTTTTCTTTTTTTGTTCTTGTTCTGCAGCAACATCGACTTTGCCAGATTCACCAGCTACAGCTCTAAGATATCTTTTTACTTGAAAATCGGGTTTATCTTCACGCAATGTTGTAGAGCAATCACAGAACAATTTTTTACCTTCTAACTGTTGATGTATTTCTAATCCTGCTTTTAGTCCGATATTTTTATAATCCAGTTCCATAATTAAACAAAATCCTTTTTATAACCAATGTGGTCAGATAATTCTCCGCGTAGATTTTTCATGATAAGCTCTTTTGTCGTTTCGTTATCATAATTACTCAACAACCAAGCAAGCTTGATGAATGTCGTTTCTGTGGTCATATCATTGTTATCGCCCAAGATTCCTATTTCTTGCTGTCGCCTAGCATTTTCATAAACATTTAGATTAAGTCTACCAAATATTGTCTGAGGGCTGAGAACTATTATTGTTCCTCTCTTAATAATTTCAGAAAGCACATTAAATATTTTGCTATGTTCTTTGGTCGCATCATCCATCTCACTAATTGGGAGATTACCTAAACCTGTAGATTCTATTACAATAGCATCATAATCCTTATACAATAGAAATTCTTCTGCAAACATATGGGTATGTTGTTTTATTACTGCAATTTTGAGTTTAGGATCAAAATATTTTACTATAAATTTAGCATTTTCATTATATTTAGGATAATCTTTATTCACATAAACAATCTTATCAAAAGCATTATTGAAATCAACAAGAGCATATGGATTAGCATTTATTGTTTTGAATGAATCTCGTCTTGTTGAATGCATCTTTCTTGCTCTAGTTCCAGGGATTATTGCACAATAATCATCACTTGAGGAATTATGCATACAAACTGCGACACCTGCAAAATCAGAATTGGCAATAAAATAGGTTGCATCAATCAAATTCAATGCCGCATCTGTACTCCCTCTATCTGAGCTCCTCTGTGAACCAACCAAAATTACAGGCACAGGACAATTCTTTAACATAAAGGACAAAGCCGCCGAAGTATAATGTAGAGTGTCAGTACCTTGAGCTACAATTATTCCTTTGACACCCTTTTTAATCTCTTTTTCTATCTGTTTAGCAAGAATATTATAATGTTCAAACCTAAGATCCTGACTCCATAGATTACCTATAAACTCTGATTCTATATTAGCGATGTCCTTAAGTTCAGGAAACATAGATATAAGATCCTCAGGGGAAAATTCTGCAATCACTGCGCCTGTTTTATAATCAACTTTACTTGCAATCGTACCACCAAAATGTAATAAAGAAATTATCGGCTTAGAATCATCTTTTTCAATTTCTTGAACTTTTTTGTGAATAATTGATTCTTTCTCAGCTTTAAGTAATTTTACACTTTTGATTGTATGACTATCAATACCAATATTATAACCACTATTAAGCTTCAAGAAATAATAAGTTCGTATACCTTGCTTTTTAGTCAGATTAGTCAATATACCTGAATACTTGATGCTTCTATGATCTTGTTTTATCTCTAGTTCTATTTTTTTATTAAAATACTGTTCTAAATCCATAGTAATCCCTATAAGTCCAGATTTAATTAGATATTATTAAAGTTCAAGTCAAGTATTGAAGTTTTTGATATGTTCGGATTAAGTTGCTTGAACCAACCACCATAGTTTGAATCAACCGCTTTATTATATATCATAACATCCTGATTATATTTTGTAACGCCATCATTAAGTCGAATGTTATACATATTAAGACTTTCTATATCAACAACTTCAAAATGATTAATCTGTTTTAATTGCATAATATCATATTCAATATCATTCATCAACTGAATGATGTCATCTCTATTTAATTGCGTTGTCACAATCAGACTAATCACATCAATCTTAACATCTATTTCTGATCTCCATCTAATAATATTATCATTAGTAAAATCAGTTTGGGTGAAAAGATAATCAACTTTATCATCATATGCATAGACAATATTATCAAAGTCCTGATCTAATGTACTCTCTAGATGAGTCAAACCACTGAAAAATCCGATTGCTATAGATATTATCGCAATCAACAATAAAACACCAAAAAAATAAAAGGTATTTTTCCAACTTTTTTTAAGTCTGTAGTTTTTAATTTGTTTTGATCTATCAACCATGTTATATCACGTTTGTTTTATAGATATTATAATATATAAATCTTATCTAAAATTAGGTGTTTTAGCCAAAATAATTTATTGCTTCATCTGCAAATTTCTTAGACTGAGCTGATGAGAACTTATTTTTTATTGCTTCATAAGCATCTTGTATCGCTTTTGTGACACTAGGTCTCACTACATTCAATGCGTGTTCGAAATCTCCGATAAAAACTTCATTCGCATCTTTATCATTACGTAAAGCATGAATTGCTGCTTCTCTACATATTGCTTCAATATCTGCACCCACATAATAATCTGTTTTTTTTGCGAGATCAACAAGTTTTATATCCTTTGATAAAGGCATATTCTTAGTATGTACTTTGAATATGCTCAATCTTGTAGATTCATCAGGAGGATATACTAGTATAATCCGATCAAATCTACCCGGTCTTAACAAAGCAGGATCAACAATATCAGGTCTGTTCGTCGCTGCAACAACAACAACGTCATTAAGTTCTTCAAGGCCGTCCATCTCAGTCAGTAATTGATTAACAACACGTTCTGTTACTTTTGTATCTATGCCTGCACCTCGTACTGCAGCGATTGCATCTATTTCATCAAAGAAGATTATAGTGGGTGAAGTTTGTTTTGCTTTTTCAAAAACTTTTCTCACTGCCTTTTCAGATTCGCCAACCCATTTGCTTAGTAATTCAGGTCCTTTTACCAAGATAAAATTTGCTTCACTTTCATTTGCAACAGCTTTAGCCAATAATGTCTTACCTGTACCTGGAGGACCATACAACAAAACGCCTCGAGGTGGCCTTATACCCAATCTTTCAAAAGATGCGGAGTCCTTTATAGGCCATTCAACAGCCTCCAGCAATTGCTGTTTTATATCATCTAAACCACCAATATCATTCCATGTTGTACTCGGTTTTTCAATATAAAATTCACGCATTGCGCTTGGCTGCACAACCTTAAGCGCCTCTTTAAAATCTTTTTGAGTTATCTTTAGTTTCTCTAATAATTTTTTAGGTAACTCTTTTTTTTCTTCGTCTTTGTTGTCGGTCTTTAGATCAGGCAACACTCTTCTTAATACTACCATTGCTGTTTCTTTAGTAAGTGCAGCAAGATCAGCTCCCACAAAACCATGAGTCATGTCTGCTATATCCTTTAAGTTTACATTTTTTGACAATGGCATATGTCTAGTATGTATTTTAAGCACCTCTAATCTACCTTCTTTTGAAGGTGGCATAATTTCTACCTCTCGGTCTAATCTGCCAGGTCTTCGTAACGCAGGATCAATTGAATTAGGTATGTTTGTTGCTGCGATGACGATAATTTTGCCTCTTGATTTTAGACCGTCAAGCAAAGTTAATAGTTGAGCAACAACCCTCCTTTCCACTTCTCCTTTAGATTCCTCTCTTTTTGGAGCAATTGCATCAATCTCGTCTATAAATATTATTGATGGTGCATTTTTTTCAGCATCTTCAAATATTTTTCTTATGTTTGCTTCGCTTTCACCATAAAATTTAGACATGATTTCAGGACCATTGATAGTTATGAAATGGGCATTTGTCTCGTTTGCAACAGCTTTGGCCAATAATGTCTTACCTGTACCTGGAGGACCATGCAATAAAACACCTTTTGGTGGTTCAATACCTAGTCTTTCAAAAAGCTCAGGATACCTCAAAGGCAGTTCTACCATTTCTCTAATTTTTTGAACTTCTTCATCCACACCACCTATATCTTCATAGCTAACATCTGGAACAGAAGCCGCATCCTCTATTTCAACAAAAGAGCTTTTTACCTCAATTTGTGTATCTTTTGATATAACAACATAATCCTTTTTTGGATCTGTTGAAGCGACTAAAAATCTCAGTTCACCCCAACCAAAATTAAATTCGTCGAGAATATCAAATATTTCATGAAATGGCGAACTGACACTTTTAGGAGATTGTCTCATTGTTGCAGAAACAGATATTATATCTCCTTTTGCCAATGGTCTTCCAACAAGATTTTTTTTAAATAATTCGGGTGATGCCTGAACAATAAGTCCCTTTTTTGCAGGTGCCACAACTATTTTTTTTGCAGGCTTAGCATCTGATACGAGACTTATTTTAACGAATGAACCTATACTAGTTTGAGCATTACTCCTTGTAAGACCATCCATTCTTATGATGTTCTGACCAAGATCGGCATTATATGCTCGTTCCGCAATTGCCACACTTTTTCGTTGCCCTATAATTTCTATGAAATCACCGGGACGTGCACCTATTGATTTTAATATCTGAGCATCTATCCTGACAATACCTTTGTTTATATCTTCTTGATATGCTTCTTGTACTTTTAGATTTATAGATTTTGCATTAGTCGACATATTGGACTCAAACCTCAGATAATCTTATTATGCTTTATTGCTTCTTTTTTGAAGAAGTTGCATCGGTTTCTTGTTTTATCCTTATTTTAGGCAACATTACAGGCGCTGCCAATCCTAGGCTGTCTGCCAATGATAACGCATGTATCAATGATTTTTTCAAAGCGAGATTATGAATGCTTGCAATCAATTCGGGGTTGATTGGTTTTTTCTTTTTCCAATCATGCATAATTTCGTCAATAACAGATGCTTTATCAAGATACGCAACATTACTAAATATATTTATATTTGCTTTTAGACTATCTCCTTGTTTATAGTTGGCATTAAATTCCATCACAAAATTAACTACTTTTTGATCTTTGCCAAGATTCATCACTTCTGATGATAGTTCTTTTATAGCAATAGAATCATCAACATTCACTTTTGCTCTATTAGATAATTTATCTTTATATGCATTAATTTTTGTAAATCCAAAATTTATTATTGGCATAATTAATCACCTTCGTTTTATAGTTATTAATTTTAATTAATTTTCATCAATGTATAAATTATTTCTCAAGAACTAAGAAAAGAGCATTATTTTAAAAATTTTCGCATTATATTTATATACTTTATTATACCTTAAAGATTGATATTATATGAAACAATATAAGCATTACAAGGTATTAGTTATGAAACTTCTAGATAAGCTTGATTATATTATTTATCTCTTTTTCAGAAATTGCACAACCATGTAGTTTGAGACTCCATAACATTGCTTTCAATATTTCATGAGATTCGATTTCAACATTTAACTTTATCAAGTTTTTCTGCATTGCTTTTATGACAAGTTCTGATGATCTTATCATCTTGAGATTGCCAGTCAGCTTTCTGAATTGTGCTGCTTTTTCTTTATTGACTGAAGTAGGTTTATGTAATCTATTGCCGATTATTTTAGCAAGCAATTCCGGATTTTCTACCAGCAATCTCATGCTTCTTTCATCTACACATACAAGTTCTACATCATTCAAAAGACAATAGGATATAACTTCCACCTCTGCAGAATGGACTACAGATATAGGTTCATTATTTACAAGGATTATCGAATTAGCTATATTCAATAAGTCATCTGTTTTTTTGGATAATTCTTTTGACTGTGAAACTACAGAAATATTTCTCTTGCTTATTTCGTTCATAACAAGGATTGCTTCTAGTTCAAATCTTTTGGTTGTTAAAGGTTCATCAACGAGTTCATTCTTAACAAAAGGAGTTATCAAAAATTGAATGCCATATTTTTTCGAAAAAATATCTAACAGGTATAATAAATTACTAGTGGTAAGACTAATTACAGGACCTGCGTCAAGTACAATAGTTTTTTTAGATTTATTTGTTTTAGCCATAGTTCAATCCATATAAGAATCAAGATATTTTACCCTATCAACAATCTTTATTGTTTCTTGAACATCGGTGAATTTAGTCTTACCCACATAAGACATCAAATCCCATTTACTTATATTCAATAGTTCTGCAACATACGTCAAGGATAGTCCATGCTTGAACATCATTGCGCCTTTCACAATCTTTGCTTTGACAAAAATTTCACCTACATACATACTATATTTTTTATCTATCTTCTTTATCAATGATGTTATGAATTTTATATTTCTGTTATATAAAGAATAATTTGTTTCCTTAAGACTCGATGATAATCCTTCTAATGATTCTAATATCTGCTTATGGAATATTTTATCCAAATTACCATCTCTGGAATATACTTTATACACAGAATAAATAATTGTAGCAATAAGTATAGCATCTTGATCCTTGAACATAGAAGCACTATGAATAGTATGATTACTTAATTCTTTAAGATCATTAACATCCCTAGATTTTGATTTGAGAATTGTTATAGCTCGTTCCAGGATTTGTATTATATTTTTTCTTAGTTCAGGAAACATTTTTTCAGTGTAAACTATATTTTTTATTGTATAAATCAGCATATCCTAAATTATATTATACCAAATGTAAATGAGATATATTTATATATTCTTCGTTATTTTTAGACAATAAAAAAGGGACAGGGTTATTTACCAGAAGTAATATCCAAAAGTCTGATTGAAATATTCAACAACTAGACTAGTCATATTCAAAAATAAGGGGGGTTTAGAATGGAATCTAAATTGATTGAACTTGATAGACAAATCAAAAAAGCATTTGTCGCAGTAAAAAAAGACATAAGTGAGCTTATGCAATTCAAAGAAGGCATGAGTAAAGCAACACTAAAAAACAAATCTATTTTTTCTGATATTGTAAAAACAATAAATGATAAGATTAAAGATGTATCTGAAAAGCTGAATGAAATTGACACAAATATCAAGACTTTTGACACATCTGTAAAGAAGATTAATGATGAACTATACAAAAACGATATAGATATCCAAAAACTAAAAGTAGAGAGCGCAAAGGCCGAGAAATTCAAAAGTGCTGTAAACAAGCAAGAAGCAATAAAGAAGGATCTTCTTAAAGTAGCTGAAAGGTTTGAATTCAACTTTAAAGAAACAGAAGAGATAAAAAAACTTTTCAAGTCAATAGAAAAAGATAATACAAAAGCAGTGCAAGATTTTTCGGACAAATTGAAATCTTACGAAAAAGAAAAAAATAATACTTTAAAACTTCTAGAAGACAAACAAAAAGAAATTGATCTTTTCTTGAACACAATTAATGAGAAAGCGAGAGCATTTGATTCAACATTTGTTAATAAGGACAATTTCAATAAAGAGCTCAAGAGAGTAGAAAGTACACTATTCAACGAGTTAGATATGATGTACTCAAAGAACATAAAAGTTTTGGAAAAACAATATTCTCAATTAAGTGATGAACTAAGCAGAACAAAAAAAGAAAATGATGATCTGAAAAAACATCTTATAACACTGAATAGTCAACTTGTAAGCTTTGCAAATGATTCAGTATCTAAGAAATCGTTTGTCAAGTTCCAACAAGACAATTTCAATAACATAGTTAAGATTACCGATAGCATAAAAGAACAGTTCACTAAATCAACAGATAAAGTAATCACTAGATTTAAACAATTCCTTAAGGAAAATGATGCTATCACAGACGGTCTGTATAAAGAGTTATCTCTGCTTAAAAAATCAGCTATTGATAATAGCAAGTTCAACAGAGAGATTGATAAGCTGAACAAAACTTTGTACAAATACTATAAAGCAAATCTAGATCTTACTAAACTGGATGTAGCTTACAGCAATGAAGAGACAAAGAGAAACAAAGGATTTTTTGAAAAATTATTTTCATATGAGGAATTAGATACTCATAAGACCAATATGGACAGCATATCAGTCAAACCACCTAAAGTAGAAATAAAACCTGTTGAGATAAAGACAAGCAACAAAGTCTTCAAAGATATAGCAGTTGACGAAGAAATAACTACCATTGAATCACCTAAAGAAAAAAAAGGAATCATGAAAATGATATCTAACATATTCTTTGAAGAAGTAGAAGATTCTAATGAATCTGAAACAAAAAAGATTGATGACAAGCTTGTTGATCTTACTGACAAAGTCGATGTTGAAGAAAAAAGGCAAAGCGAAACAGTTCAGAAAAAAGCGACTAAAAAGGTAACTAAAAAAGTTGTTCAGAAAAAAGCGACTAAAAAGTCCACAAAAAAGAATACAGCAACAAAGAAAAAACCTCATCAAAAATTATATGCTGATCTGGATGATAACAGCAACAAAGAAGTAATAAATTTATATGACGAATAAATTCTTTTTTTTTAATATTCTTTTATTATTATTTTTTTCTACAGAACTTTAATGTCAAAGCAGAATCTATGCACTTTAGGAGAATAATCGCCACATCGTACAACATTTAAAATTTTGATATTTCTCTTGTTTTGTGATGCAATATCAGTTAATTTTTTCTTGAAATTTTTTACTTCATCAATATTAGAAAAATGATAAAGATGAATCATAGTACCTTTTTTAGAAGCATACAAAGCATCACCCAGGAATAGTTCAGCGTCTTTGGGCAGAGGCATGACTATCCTATCAAATGTTTTTGGATGCTTTTTATTTAGTTTATTAAGATATTCAAATGATTCAGTAAGTTCAACAGGCATATTCTCATCAGCATTGCTCACTTCAACAATACCTTTAGTGATCAGTTGGAAGTATTCTGGAGAAAATTCTTTAGTCACAAAAGAATCATTTAGTTTGTACTGATCATTATATTTGTTATTTATCTTAGCACAATTATCAATATGAAAATAAAGATTATATTTTTTTGTGTCTAATTCAGTTAGGAACTTTATTATCTGCTGTGCATGCTTTCTATAATCTATTTTATTTTCTCCATCTGATAAAGCAATAAAATGATGCGCCACATCATAACAGAAATTCTTGAACTTAAAATCCACCATAAATTTCAGATGGTTTTTCATATTTGCAAAATAACCCCACGGCATATTCTCAAAATAAACCTTTTCTTTGAAAAAATCTTTGTTTTGTTTTACAAATTGTCTCATCTTATAACAGAATTCAATGTATTCATTATTTTGCAATTTAGGAAGATGAGCAATTATAATATTCACATCATCATATATCTTATTATCTTTAATTATCTTGAATGTTCTTTCAAGGTTTGTTATATATTCATCAACAGAATCACTAGAACCGTCCCATTTTACCTGATGCATAGTTAAGAGTTCTGCTTTTTTCCTTATATCTTTAAACTTTTTTAATCTGAAATCAACGATATCATTTTCGTCAGTATATAACTCTATAATTGGTGTAGAATTATATTTTTTAACCATCTTATACTTATTGTTGAATTGTTTAGTAGAAAGATTTGATTTCATACCTGATATCATTGTATAAAATTCTCTAACTTTACGTGCATCAGCATTAATCAAATGAATATTATTTGCTTTGTTTAACTTAATATTAGTCTTTGCAAGATTATGCGCTTCTTTATTAAGTTCAATACCATAAATGTATCTCGCATCAGAGTTCTTAGAAATAACAAGAGGGAATGGAGCAATACCTGAAAACATAACAAGAACATTTTCGCCTTTTTTTGTGAGATCTGCAATTCTTTTTCTTTCAGTACTTGATCGTGTAGAAAAATATGTTTTGTCAATATCAATCTCAAAGATGCAGCCATTTTCTTTGTATAGTGTTCTTTTTGTTTTCTTACCTGCAATTACTTTATGTTCTTGTAATCTAAACTTACCTTTATGTATGCCTACTTTCTTAACAACAGTATTAACTGATTTTACATTGTCAAGTAAAGCTTTACCTATTATCTTTTCCTTTTTCTCAAGTTCTTTAGGAATCTCTATGATTGCTATATCTCCTACAATATCATAAGATGTTCTAAGATACTGCAATTCAGATTCATTTAATTTATTTTTTAGTATTTGCTTTAAGTTCATTTTTTTAACATCTTTATTATCTTTTTTTGTTGTAATTTTAATCAATCGCAATAATCAGTCATAGTAAAAGGAAACTCTTTTTCTCCTATGCTTACCCCTGATGAAATTGGGTCTATAGTTATCTTTAGATCATCATCCCTATCGCATCTGTTTCTTATTGAATTCAGTACTTCGGGCATATCTATATCTTTGTATTGATTATCTTTAGAATATATTAAGATATTATCACAATGTACATCTATATTAAACCTATCAACGAATTCAGAATCAATACCTACTGAAAATTTTTCAGGAAATTCGCCAGGATCAAGACTGATTATCTGACCATTATTAGAACAGCCATCAAAATTTAAGGATATTGCTGGTTGTTTTACCGCCAATAATTTTATCTCCTGAAAATCAAAAAGGCCTTGTTCATCTTCAACACTGATCTTAAGACAATAGTCTGTTGAATCTTCTCCAGATAATGTATAAATAGTTGTACTATTTGTTTGCCTTAGAGATGTTAAATCAATATGATTTTCACAGTTATTATTGCAGCATTCAAAATCATACTTCAAAGCCAAATCACTATTAACCAAATAATCATCATCAGGATCTTTTGCATCTAGTTCAAAGTTGATTTCAGAACCACTTAATACAATATAATCATAAATGTTTCCATCAACAAAATATTGTTGAGTTTGTTGTTCACCCATGTAGTTCAATGCAGGTAATCTATTGGACATTGCAATATAAAAAAAGTAGGGTCTACCTTTAATTTTTGATTTTGAATCAATAAAAACAAGAATATTATCATATTTATTTGAATCACTGTCTCCTCGATTAACATAGTTGATAATAGATAATGAATTTGAATCTCGGGATGTGTTTTTTCCAATCTCATTAGAGAAATAAAGTCTTTCGTTTTCTAGTTCGTCAGATATAAGTTCATATAATCTATTCAACCTTACTTGTTCTTTTACAACATATGAACCAGATATTGTACTTGTATTTAAGGAACTAATAATTCTCATAGGCCAATCAACATTCAATGTAACATCTGTTGAACCATAAGACAAGACAACATCTGATAACGACAAATCCCTTTGAGGAATTACTTTAATTCCAGCTTCATCAAAAATCGAAAGATTGACACAATCAATAGTATAATTTAACACATAATGATGCAATGAATCCTTCATTTGATTCAAAGATACCAAAGAAACTTCACCAATAAGATGTGGATTTTCCCAAGTAATATTTTTTCTTTGTTCTACTCTTTGATAGTTAGGATAATAAGGTGCGGGTGTTCCTGCAACCTTGATAGCATAAGGAACATCAATGTTTTTGTTAGCAATATTGAGATTGATTATATTTCCTTTTTGATTAATATTATAGTCATAAACATAACCACCTGATTCACCTAGCTTCACTAGACCTGATGCAAGCGCTTCAGAAACACAAGATTCAATATAATCATCAACAATTTCAATATTTAACTCTGCTGAACCTTTTGATATAACATCTTGCTTCATCCTAGATGATACTGAGAATTGAACTATGGTAAACAATATGATTATTACCACTACAACTAATCCAATCAGGATAAAAAAGCCAATTTGTGCTTTGTTGTTCAATATTTTATCTTTAACATTATCGTTTTTCATAAACCATCAATTCTTTTTTAATGAAATAGTATTTTCAGAGTAATCTATATTAATAAAGTATTCTGATTTTAATGCTTTCAAAAACTCATTCACAGTATAAGCATTTGCTTCAATATGTTCTGTTATTGATTTTGTTTTTATTTTCCCGCCTACAATCGCCATAAAAGGAATAAGATTGTCCGCAACATGTTCGTCAACGACTGCTTCAGAATTTATTAAGTCAATCATATCTGTTGCTGCACTTTTTCCAACACTTTCGGCAGACACTTTTTGTTCACCTAATGCGTCTGCACCTAAAACAACAGGGTGTTTATCACTGATATCTACATAAGCAGTGGGAGAGTATTTTGCATAAAGGATTATTGCAGTACCTGTAGATGAACTATTACAATATTCTATCCTTATATTAGTTTTAGCGTATTGTTTTAACAGCAACTTAGCTGATCTCGCTTGTCTTTCTGCAACCTCTCTTTTTTGCAAATCTCGAGTTGCAAAAGATAAACCATTTATATTCAATAATTTACCTTTAACCATCTGATCTAACTTCAAATCTTGTTCAAGCATATAGTTCTGAAAATCTTTGAAATCTTCATGATCATTTATGTATTGTGGTTTTATTTTAAGATATATCTGACCATTGCCTTTAGGATAAAATCCTCGTTTTAATAATTTAACATCGATTGTTTTTACAAGATATCTTATATGTGGTAAAAATACCATCTTAAAGAAATCAAAAGGCATTGAATAAGCAACATCGGTGCCTCCTTTTATATCAGCAATTATCAACTTAGCATCGTTAAAAATCAAAACCGGCAAGATTGATTGCAACAATAAAGTTATACTACCCGCAGTAACAATATCACACTTTATTCTTTTAGTTTTCAGCTTATTACTTTTTGGTATAAAAGTAAGCTCTTTTGATCCTATCTCGAAATCACTTACATTAACATCATAAATCTCCTGGATAATTTTTATAGCAGTATAATGCTGTTGTTTAAGCCCAGGATTTGGTCTATTTGTTCTTATATCCTTGATTTGGAATGGCATATTTGTAAGTAAAGACATAGCTAATGCTGTCCTCAATACTTGTCCGCCACCTTTAGAACCATCTATAATCATATTCAGTCTAGTGAACAACAACAAAATTTATAAATTAAGGTTACTACTATTTAGTTAATAAGGGGCAAAAATTTGATAATATTAATGGTTTTGGAGGTATCACAATGAAAAAAATACTATTTGCAATAGCTATCATAGCTATGATTATAATAACAGGATGCTCTACAGATAATGATTATTCTGAACAATCAACTGACACAATAACAATAGGAATGAGAAATATAGAGCACACTATTATGATTACAGAACAAGGCATGGAACCTGGACAGATTAGCATAAATAAAGGAGATTCTGTGGTTTTTATGAGTACAAAGAACAATACCACTATTTTTTCTGAAGGATTATTCTCATATAATCTAGAACAAGACGAAAAAATATCATATGAATACACAGAAAAAGGTAGTTTTGATGTTCTTATCAATAATGCATATGTAGGCACTATTGATGTTAATTGATTTTTTTTAATTTCTTTTGTTTATTTATACTCTTAGATATATATAATTAAACATATAATAAATCACATTCTCTTATATATAAAGAGAAAACTTTAAAAAGGCAATAAATTTTCAATCAAATACAATGGCAAGACTAAGAAAAAATTGTGCATATCGAAGATTAGAAAGAGCTTACACAAGAATATCCAAATACAGAAAGAAATCTTTTGTTAGATCCAGACCAAATATAGTGATAAGTAGATACGAGATGGGCAATGGTAAAGCAAAATTCGATAATGAGATGTTCTTAGTTGCAAAAGGTAATATACAGATTAGACATAATGCACTTGAAGCAGCAAGACAAACTGCAAATAGATTACTTGAAAGAACATTTGGTAAAGAAAACTATTTCTTCAAACTATTAGTATTTCCTCATCATATCTTAAGAGAAAATCCTTTGGCTGCTGGTGCTGGTGCAGATAGATTAAGTACAGGTATGAAAATGTCTTTTGGAAAGACAATTGCAACAGCTGCAAGAGTTTATGAAGGTCAAAGAATATACCAAGTTAAGTACAATGACAAAACAAAAGCAGATGTTGTTAAAAAAGCACTTGAAAGAGCTTCTAAAAAATTACCAGTTAAGTGTTCTGTTCTATAATAAAATATAATAAATATCACAAAGATTATTTTTGTTCTAGTTTCAAAAACAAAACCTATTTAATCTAAAAAAAATATATTTTTAAGATGATAGAATTAGACATTGATGCTCAAGAAGTTCAAGAGATTCGCGAAAGACAAAAAATAATAACACAAGAAAAAGAATGCAAAGGCCATAGAAATCTCGAATGTGAAATCCAAAGACTTGCAAAAGAACTAGATATTAATTCATTTTTTCAAAAAGGCCCTACAAAAGACGCACCTATTGATCGTGGCAGGGGTGCAGAATACAATCTCGTTCAAATTTATTTTATAGATGAAATAATAAATGAAGTTAATCAGATTCTTAAAGACTTTGGTCATGATTACCAAGTTGATGAAAAAGATAAGCTATTTGACGAAAATTTTAAAACATATTTTGCTCCTCATTATAGAAAGTGTTTTCATAATATTGCAAGTTTTCAAGATCTTAAGTTAGATGAGTCAACAAAAGCAAAAGAAAACATAGGACGAAAAAAAGCAATTGATCTGTACTGTGAAAAAAAAGACAGACATAAAGTAAAAAGAAGAACCAAAAATTTTGTTGATGCATTATCAAGAGTCTATGGTTATGCACTAACTTATAGAGAACATCGTGCAGAAATAAATAGGTGGAGAGCAGAAGAAGAGAAAATCCATCATAAAGACATTGGATTAAAAAATATAATTAAAACATTCTTATATTTTTCTCAGTTTGGTAAAGCTTTAGATAAAATAAAATGGTTAGAATCTGAAAGAGCAGATCCTCAAAAAGTTAACAAGGAACTAGGTATTGGAAGATATCAAACAACAGTTTTAGTCAATGAACTTAGAAAAAAAGAAAGTAAAAAATCAAAAAAAGATATAGGTTTTGAACAAGCTATCCAAACGTATATATCTATGTTGGAAAAATCCCCTAAGAATTGAAAAAGTATATACTTTATATACAATATAATCTCAACATTTATATAATCTGCATGCGTAATAATATTTGATGAAACGTGTTCAAAATCCGGACAATGATATCATGGATATTCTTTCTGGCAAAAAAATAGGTGTTGATGACGAATATGATGATGAAGATTTATCCGAATCATCAAAAAAAAAGGATGAAGAATCATCTACAGAAGCTAAGACAATAGCGAGTTCAGGGTTTTATTACATAAGTCAAGATCAACAATAAGTTTAGACCTATTTATTTCTAATAGCTTTTTTGCTCTAATTTTTTAATAAGAAAAAAGATAAAAAATAAAAAAAATATTTATCTAACTAACTGAATTCCTAGTTCATTAGTCATTGCTTTTGCAGCCGGTTGTTTAGCTCTGTTCTGGTTATCTACTCTACCAAGAATCCAAGGTGATTTTACGCCTGTGATAATAGTCATTACCATAAGCTTACCCTTCATATTATCATCGATTCTTGCTCCCCAAATAACAGTAGCTTCACTATCTAGACTCTCAGTAACAAGTTCACCTACATTGTTTACATCATCCAAAGTCATATCTGGACCGCCTGTAACATGTATCAATGCACCAGTAGAACCTTCATAGCTAATATCCAATAAAGGATTCTTCAATGCACCTTGAACTGCTTCATCAACTCTAGCATTTGTATCAGATGTACCAACACCAACAATAGCTACATCGCCATTTGTCATTATTGCCTTTACGTCTGCAAAATCTAGATTTACTAAGCTTGGAACAGCAATTATCTCAACAATTCCTTTAATCATTGTACTAATCAATTCATTTGCAACTGCAAAAGCTTGCTGGATTGGTAATCCACCTGCAATCTGTACTAGCACATTATTATCTATTACTATTACAGTATCGCATGCTTTTCTCAATTCTTGTAGACCATATTCTGCTTTGTCTATTCTTGCTCTTTCTATCTTGAATGGCATAGTTACAGCACCAATAACAATAGCACCTGTACTCTTTGCAACTTCAGCAATTACAGGAGCACTACCAGTACCTGTTCCGCCACCCATACCGGCACATACAAATACCATATCGCTGCCTTTCAAAACTTCTTTAAGTTCATTCATGCTTTCAGAAGCAGATTCTCTACCTACTTTAGGAAAACCGCCTGCACCAAGACCTCTACTTGTATCTCTACCTAACAAGATCTTTTTATCGGCTTCACTTATCTTAAGATGTTGATAGTCTGTATTGCATGCAACAATGTCTGCGCCCTGGATACCTTTTTTATATAACCAAGTAACTACATTACAACCTGCACCACCAGTACCGATCACTTTAATATTTGCTTGACCTACAGCAGTATTGCTAAGATCAGCAAAATTGTTTGCATTATTGTTTGCGCTTTCAATAATGAAGTCCATTTTGTTTAACCCCTCCTTGTGTCTAAAACCCTTTTTGTCCCGATTAAAAACAGCCCTAATGTTTTTTCGTTTCGAAAGGTTTATAAACTACAAACTCTTTCTATCTAATTAAGAAATCGCCCCTAATTCACAAACAGCTTTTCCCCCAAAAAGCTATTTTATGTTTTTATTATTCTAAATTTATTGTAATCGTCGTGAAATTTCTGTTGATGTCGTTATTGTGATAAGTGTTATAATATATATTGATTATTCAGTAAGTATATAAATTTTATTTGCAACTAAAGAGTAATGATAAATTATATTTCTGTTATTGTTGGTATTGATTCTTCAACATTGGTCTCTTTTTGGTTAGATTTTTTTGATGGTTGTTGTTTTTTTTGCTGATCTTGATTATTTTTTGCGTTTTTATTGTTATTATTGTTCTGTGTTTTTTCTATAGGTTTAGCAATATTAGATTTATTTTTCTTTTCTGTTTTTTTGTTGTTATTTATCTTCTTATTATTATTTTCTTTTTTCAATGCTTTTTTAATAGGTTCTGGTTGTTTTTTACCAGCTGCTATATTAAGCTCTTTTATCATAGCAAGCTCAGTTTCTTCAATCTTAGATAATTTATTTGACATAGAGACCATTTCGTCCTCTATACTTTTAATCTTTTTCAAGAGAAAATATGATACAATAAGTATTATACTATTAAATACAGACAAAACAAATACTACTTCTATCAAAGGTACGTCAATACCAAAAAAATACATTATCTATCACCTTGTATTATGAAAGTCATTTTAATTTATAAGCATGTCGGTCTACAACAACATCATCACATATCACATATATATCAAATCTTCCAGTTCTTAAGCTTTCATGTAAGTTAAATGCTTGATAGAATAATAATCTGTCACCATTTTTTATCTTTACTGGCTCACTTAATACTGTATCTGCAAATAATGTTGATTTATTTTCATTCACATTAAGTTCAAGCTCATATTTGTCACATTCAATTTTATTATTACTATTATTAACAATATAGGACTTATCAAGTTCTATATATAATTCATATAAATCATCATCATAATTATAATACAATCCATGATCAATATTTTCAACATCAAATTCTGTTATTTTATGGCTTAAGATAGTACCATCATCAATAACAACAACGTCTATACTAACATAATCACCATAAGGGATATAGAAACTCAAATTTGTTCTGTGGATTGAATTAGCTTCTATTCTAGGTAGGTAACCATAATAATATAGTTCTTTTGGTATAGCTCTATCCAAAGGCTCAAATCCAACAACACTAGTATCATAACCAAATCTCATATTATCATAAATAGGATTGTCTTGTGGATCATCTATTGTTAATGTTACTGCGACAAGCACATTCTCTCTTTCTTTGCCAGGATTATTAAACTCTAATTCTAAATAATTCTCATTGCCAGCTCTTACAATAGTATCGTTAATTTCCAATTTAGTTACTTCAATAGGTTCTTCAGATATAGGTAATCCAGACAGATTCTCCAAATATTCTTGAGAAATATTACCTGTCAATCCAGTAACTGGAGATGTGCTTGGAGAAGGACCAGGTGACGGACCTGGAGGAGTTACAGGACATTCTCCACAATCAACAGAACAACTATTACAGTCTTCACCATAATCACATATAGCATTACCACAGAATATATTTGGATCAGGACCAATACCAAAACCAGGATCACCGCCTGTAAATCTGAATCCTATTTCAGATGCGCCAATATCAGGTGTTCCGATTATAGTCCATCTATTATCTAAACATGTTGCAGTATAGAAACTCCAGTTCTCACACTTATAGATCTTATCTCTATATGTTGCAGGAGCATCTAGAGTTATATTTAAATCTGCATAATCATAACTGGTTATTACAGGATTGAATGAGAATAGATGTGTAAATGTAACATTTTTATTTTGAGTCCAGTTAGATGATGCGTTTGCATATGCACTATCTGAACCAGGCACAATAGTCATACCTGTTGTTGTCTTATTATCATATTGATCTATACCTAGTACATCGGTTTTATCACCTTCATTGATTATGAATCTAAATGTGAATTTCTTGAAATTAGGCAAATTCTTTGGTTTTACAATAATATCATATTTCTTACCATAAGACATCTCTACATTATAGTTGTTTTCCTGTGATGCTACTTCAGATTGAGATTCTGCATCAAATATCTCTATGAATGAAGGCTCAAGCAAATCTTGATCATTAAATATCTTACCATTGAATAAGTAAGGACTTAGTACTATAAATTGTTTAGTTCTATTTAATCTGCTTAAATTATGATTAATCATTTGCAATGTATAAGTACCATTCAAAGCAGCACCTAAGTTGTATGATGTGCTGAATTTACCTACACTATCTAAAGATTGATTTTCTGCAAATATAATATTACTCATTGGATCAAGGATTCTTACTTCAATTTCGCCAAGATCTGTTGATTGACCATCAATATTTACATCAATATAAGGTGAGTAAATATCATATTCAGTTGTTATATTAGCATAATAATCAACAGTAATATTGATATCTACAGGTGCAGTTACGACATATTGGCTATCATTCACAGTAACATTAAATTGATAATTGCCTATGTCGCTTGCTGATGCAGTATATGTTATCAGACCAGTACTTGAATTAATTTCAAACTTAGGTGAATCATCACTATATACTAATGAATTATCATCATTTGAAACTGAATTTATATTATCTAGATCTATTGCACTGAAGTTTAATACACCTGGGACCAAGACATAAAGTTTTTGATTTTCCGATATATTGAAATAAGGTTTTCTATTTACATTTGTTGTGTTTAATTCCCAGGATTTAGTATAATTATTACCATCAGAATCTATTAATATTGCTTTTATGGTATTTGTTCTTAGCTCGTCAAATCCAGTTGAATAAATATAACTATCATTTGTTTCAACAAATGAAGTTACTGATTTTGTGGATGATTGTTTCAATACGTCATTCACATACCACTTAACATCAACATTATTGCTTTCATAATCTGTAAGATTTATCTTGAACAAAGCTGAACTATTTTCAGATACTAATAAACTAGATGCGGATGATGAAACAACATAAGGCTTATGAGTAACATAATAACTATATGATTCTGTGGAACTACATTTACCCGAATCATCACATAGTTTGACATAATATGGCACAGGTGAAGATTCAGTATAATTAATTTCATGAGTATATACTATTGGATTATTAGTACTATAATTACCATTATTGCAATTCAAACAAGTTGTTGTGAAATTTTGTGAACAACCTGAAATATTATCTATTGACGAACTATTGCAGACAAATGCCTTTATATTTTCAGCAGGGTCAATATCCTCCCAATAGATACTTATATTCACATGGTTAGACTTATCATAATCTAATTTTATTGCTTGATTTGCATTATCACTATTATCAACAACATAAGATATTGCAGGCGCACTTGAACCAACAACAACTGTTGATGAATTTTCAAATGTGCTTGATGCTTGACCATCAGATACACTTACTGAACATTTCCAAGATTCATTATCTGCTGTTAATACAGATGATATTGTTTTATTTGAATGAACTGTAAGGATATCATTCTTATACCATTTGAACTGTGCTAATGATGTGTTCTCAGGATCATTGTCAAAATCATCATAATTATATTCACATGATAAAGTATCATTTGCTCTTGGTGTTAGTGGGACTATATGCACTAAGCTTACAGTAGGTGCAATATTTAAGTTAATAACTTCAACATTCCATACGTATTGATATAATGAAGCACCATCATTCAATGTTAATTTAATCGAATGATTACCTTGACTAGTTAATGAAGTATCATAAATGAAAGTTAGATTATCATATATATTTGCCGAAACAGATTTATTAAATACATCATCTAGATACCATGTTGCTGTTATTGAATCATTATTAGCATCAAATATCTGTGCGTATATTGTTGTTGAAGCAGTTTCATTAATAGTTGTGTTTTGCGGTGACTTCTGTAAGATTGTTGCATTGACATTATTGATATAAATAGAATAATATTTAGGATCTGCATTATTATCGTCAGAACTATCTACATAATCTTCACCATAATCTTCAGCATACATTGATAACGTATATGAACCATGAGGTATAAAGGATGTATTAATTGTGCCATAAGCCTTTGTAATCATTTTTCCTAATGACGCATTATATGTACTCGATAGAATAGATAGATTTTGTTCTTTTATCATATAGGAATATATTCTTGAAGTATTATAATTATCTTGAGCTGTTATATTCATTGTTATTATTGAACCTGAATCAATATAATTTGTACTGGTATTAGATAATACAGATGTGGAATTGCCATTGACTGATTTAACAACTGTTTCTGTTATTGTTGGTGCTTGCTTATCAGCGATTCTGAATGTGATTGAAGAACTATTTAAATTACCAGCACTATCATTTACATAAACATTCAAAGTATTATATCCATCTATGAATTCTATTGATTCTGGACTTGTATAAATTACATTTGAGCCATTCCAGTTATACCAAACTGTATCTATGTTTGTATCAGATGCACTAATATTAATTAACTGTTCGTTTGCATTATATAGTTCTCCATCTTCTGGACTTACGATTGATAATGAAGGATTGATTGTATCCACAAAGAAATATACAGTCGATTTAGCAATATTATTACCTGAATCATTTGCATATATTATTATTGTATTATTATTTTCTATTCCTGTGATTGTAGTATTAGGTGTGAATGTTTGGTTTGCGGCACCATTGAGACTATACCACCATGTACTTACATTTGCGGCATCTACTTCAAGATCAATTGTTGTAGAATTATAATATAATCCTTGAATTGGACTAGACACCACTATGTTTGGAGCTGCAGTATCAATTGTAAATGTAACATTCGTAATTTGAATATTACCTGCACTATCATTTGCAAATGCAAATAATGTGTTTAGACCTTCATCAAATGTAACATATGTTGGTGCTACGTATATAACATCACTTCCTTCCC
>Ga0272441_10001376_pt1 | contig 51808 bp, 55 predicted proteins | sample SSMProp6N_FD_193582 | JGI IMG/M metagenome (GOLD analysis project Ga0272441, IMG submission 193582) | Marine sediment archaeal communities from Little Sippewissett salt marsh, Falmouth, MA, United States - SSM-Prop-6N | ecosystem: Environmental > Aquatic > Marine > Wetlands > Sediment ...
TTCTGCGATGTGAAAAGGGCGAGGAAAAAATATCAGGAAAGTTGCCCCCGATGATGCCGTGCCTTGTAAGTTCCTAGAGCCTGATATATTTCAGGCAGGGTCCAATATGCTGCTTCAGGCTTTTCTCTCCAAGGAGAACTTGCTCACCACAGCAGGAATCAGACGGTTATTCCTTATCTGTTGACTCAAAAGGGTTTATAAGGGCCACGCACACCCCAGGGGCAATCATGGTACAACCGTTTCTATTTTATCAATTAATTGTTTTATCCTGTTATTCAGGGTTTCCTGCATTTTCTCTAGTTCCACCTTTGTCCGGGTAACATCATCGGCCATATTCAGCATTACCAACGCTACGAGTTCCATGGTTGTAGCTGCATTGCGTCGTTTCTGAACATCCAAAACCATGCTATCAATATATCTTGACAATTCCCGGACGTGGTCCTCACTACCCCCACTCCTTACCTTATATTCCTGCCCAAAAATTTTTATGGTTACAGACTCGTGCAAAACTCTAAAATGTTTCTATGCACTTAATAAGTTGTGCAACTTTCTGATTTACCTTTTCTTTTTCAACCAAAAGATTTTCCATCTCTTGATTAAGCCCTTTTGCCTCATCCTCCTTTTCCCTTAGCTTCTCGGTTAATCCCTCATTTTCCTGCTTCAGGGTTTCAACCTTTTCTAATAGCTTTATTATATTTTGCTCGAGTATATCAAGCGTCTCCAATAACGACTCCCTTTCCATTTTAAAAAATATTATACATCTAGAGTACCTACCCAAGTCAAGTGCCTAATTTTATTGTTTAGCATAACGAATCAATATTATTAGACAAATGGGTGTGCACGCTTTTCATGTTTTACGTAAACATTCGAGCACCTTCCCTGAATGGCAAGTGTCACAATTCGTATTCCCTTTATATAATAAAACCACAAAGCATCATACGAAATTGTACATTCGATAAATTCATTAACTAACACCTCTTTTTTTCCGATAGGGAATGAAAAGAAACAACGGAGGATATTAATGGAAAACCCGTATCTTGAAAAAGTATATGATCTCGCTAAGGAGCTTAACACTGCAAAAAACATCAAAGTCATTCTTGATACGGTAGCCGATTATCTGCCAAAGGTAATTGATGCCAAGTACTGTTCTTTGTTTGTTAAAAATCCCAGTTCGGAAGAATTGGAACTGAAGGCTCACAATCACCAAAATATCGGTGCTGATCCATTCATTCATATCGGAGCAGAACAAGAAAGCATCATGAATCTGGCAATATCGGGCAATAGTTCGATCATGATCCGGAACATCGAAGAAGAGATCGGATTTGAGAATAAAGACAAGTATAATACAAAATCCTTCTTGAGTATCCTCGTCAAGCATGAAGAGGAAATTCAGGGGGTACTCAACCTTGCAGATAAAAAATCTGGCGGGTTCACCAAGGATGATATGCTCCTTGCATCGATTATTGGCGAACTCTTAGGTGCACTTTTCGTTCGAATTGACTTAAGCAACATATAACGTTAATATATAAACAGATATGGGGTTTACATGTGGGATCGTGGGTCTTCCTAATGCCGGAAAATCCACACTTTTTAATTTGATTACAAAAGCACAAGTTCCGGCGGACAACTATCCATTCTGCACAATAGATCCCAACATAGGCATTGTAAATGTTCCTGACGAGAATCTCTTTAAAATCGCCCAACTGATAAAACCGGATAAAATCAGCCCGACCACACTCAAATTCTTTGATATTGCCGGGCTGGTACGCGGCGCCCATCAGGGGGAAGGCCTTGGCAACCAGTTCCTGGGTCACATTCGTGGAGTTGACGCCATCATCCATGTCGTCAGGTGCTTTGAAGACACCAATATCAGCCATGTCTACAACGAAATCAATCCGGTGGGAGACCTGGAGGTTGTCATGACAGAGCTGGTTATGGCCGACCTTGAAATCGTTCAAAAACGTCTGGATTCAATAAAGCGGGCCCAGCGGGTCGGCAAGAAAGAGGCTTCGGCTTCGGAAAATGAACACCTTTCACAAATGCAGGAAGCGCTTGCCGATGGAAAATGCATTATCGATATGGATCTTGATTTTGATGAAGCCCATATGAAGGCATTGGGCATTCTGACGGCAAAACCCTTTGTGGTTGTAGCCAACGTTGGAGAAGATGATTTTATTTCCGGATCAGATAATCTCAGAAGTCTTCAATCCTGGGGCCAAACCCACAATAAACCGATAATCCCCATATGCACAAAGTTTGAACTTGAGGCAGACGAACTCAGTGATGAAGAACGCCAGGAATTTCTCGAATCTATCGGTATCTCAAAGTCCGGCACGGACGAACTCATCCAGACCTGTTACGATCTGCTCGATCTGATCACCTTCTATACGCCGGTAGGCACGGAACTCAAGGCCTGGACTATTGAAAAAGGCGACACTCTGTATGATGCCGCCGGCCTTATTCATACTGACATTCAACAGGGCTTCATTAAGGCCGATGTAATATCTTTCGATGACTTTCAAGTATACAACGGTATGCCGGGAGCCCGCGAGGCAGGGGCTGTCCTTATCGAGGGCAAAGAGTTCAAACTGCGAGATAAAGATATTGTTGTAATACATTTTCGATAAGAATGTCTTCGGTTGTTAACTGCAGGTTTTAGGCCAAATAAAAACAACAGACTGTTAAGTTTCAATAATAAATATAGATCATTTAGTAAGATATTATTTATTTTAAACAAAACCGAGAATCTAAATCAAATAACCTATTTTTATATTGACATACCATCTTCCATGCTTATAATCTTGAGTGAGTGAGCAGTCGCTCACATTATTCTTGTCAAAGGAGGCGAGTATGCAGGATGCAAAGGTTTTAGCGAGAATCAACCTTGATGCACTGCTCTCCAATCTGGAAATCATGGCCCGAGATGATGCAGAAACTTCATCCGCCGCCAGTTCCTGGAATGGCAGCATCACGTTTGCCGTTGGATTCTCAGGCCCCAGGACAACCCTGGAATTTTCTGACGGCTTGGTAAAGGTTTTTCCCGGCAAAGCAAGCACACCGGGCATGGTTCTTTTCTTCCCGAATGAACAAATGCTGAACAACATGTTCAGCGGCCAGGGAGTTGGTTTCCCTATTCCGATCAAAGGGCTCACCAAGATAAAGGGCCTGCTGACATTCATGAAACTGGCAAAACGCATGGAAGAGATCCTGAAAGGTGATAATCCACCCCAGGCATTGAAGGCCAAGCTCATGCTCAACACGATCTCCAAGGCTATGGCCATCGTCGCCAATTATGATCCGGGAGCAAAACCACTGGTCGAACATGCCAAAGGTGTTGCGGAGCTCAGCGTTAAAGACGGATATGCAGTCAATATTGAGTTCAGCGGTGTATCGGCAGTTGCCAGAGGAGAGCATGCCGACGATCCGGATTTCAAAATGGAGTTTGGCAGCGATGATATCTTCCTCGATCTCACCGAAGACAAGGTGGACATCTTTGCCGCCGTCTGTTTACTGGATCTGGCTTTGATGGGTGATCTGCATCTTGCCGAGGCAACCGTCAACCCGCTACTCGACAGAATCGGTCTGTATCTTCAGTAGGAGGTGATCAATGGCCTATACACACAAAAAATCAATGGATATGTTTAAAAGGGCAGCCAAGGTAATCCCTTCAGGCATCTACGGCCACTTCACGCCCGCACTGATGATGCCCGGGCACACTCCATACTTCATTTCCAAGGCAAAAGGCCCCCGCTTCTGGGATGTGGACGGCAATGAATACATAGATTACATGTGCGCCTACGGACCCATGATCCTGGGATATGCCAATCGCAAAGTTGACGAAGCCTTTGCCAAGCAGGCCAAATTAGGCACAGCCACAATGCCACCCACTGCCCTGATGGTGGAACTGGCTGAAAAGATGGTAGAAATCAATGACTGTGCCGACTGGGCATTGTTCGCCAAGAACGGGGGAGATACCACTTCCTGGGCCATATACATTGCCCGCGGCTATCGCAAACGTAATAAAATCGTACTGGCCACAGGCGGTTATCACGGAACCCAGCCCTGGTCGGGCAGTAATCACACCGGAGTTACACCCAATGACACCGCTGATATTATCCTTGTCCCTTGGGGCGACCTCGCAGCCTTCCAAAAAGCTGTCGAAAACAATCCGGATCAGATTGCCGGCGTTATGATGACACCCTACAATCATCCGACTTTTGCCCCATCAGTACTTCCTCCAGACGGATACTGGGCCGGAATGCGCCGGGTATGCGACGACAATGATATCGTTCTAATCATTGATGACGTACGGGCCGGATGGCGGCTCGACATCAAGGGATCAGCGCACTCCTTCGGTTTCAGGCCCGATCTGGCCTGTTACTGCAAGGCCATAGCAAACGGCTATCCGATTTCAGCTATTGTAGGTGCGGAGAAATTGAAGCTTACTGCATCAAAAGTTTTCCATACCGGTTCCTACTGGGGCAACTCACCGGAAATGGCGGCGGCACTGGCCTGCATCGAGGAAATGCAGAACATCGATGCTGCTGGCATATGCCACGAGCGGGGAAAACAACTGCGCGAGGGACTTCTGGAACTCGCAACAGCCCACGGCCTGCAGTTTGATGTCTCCGGGCCACTTCCAATACCCTTTATCCGCTTTACCAATGAAACAAACTTCAAACGCTCGCAACTCTTCGTCAAGGAGTGTATACTCAACGGCGTCTACTTCGCCTGGCATCACAACATGTTCCTTAGTGCTGCCCACACCAAGAAAGATATCGAACAGACTCTGGACGTAGCTGACAAGGCATTCAAGGTCGTCAAGAAACAATTCGGCAGCTGATATAACAAAGAGGCCGGAGAGAAGTCTCCGGCCTCTTCCTTTGCAAACAAATCAAAATCTCCAGGATTATAGCAAAATTGCAAATCCACTTGGCAAAGATTCATAATTACTCGGTGTAAGTTCTGGTACCAGCAGCAAAATTCAACTCCAAGAGCTTGGATTCAAAGGTTATACTTGTCAAATCAGTTCCGAATTCCTGCCGGCAGTAGTCATTCTCAAAACGCGGATACGGCCCCAGGTCGATTTCCTGGCCCTCCACCAGTAGCGGGCCTTCCCAGTCCACCCTAACACTGCCTAGAGAAGGGGACTGATACCAGATGCAGTAGCCCCTGAGCAGAGGCAGCACAAAGCAAGGGGCATCTTCAATCGCAGTCATAAATGCCTCAAATGATCCGAACTCAGAGACGCTGCCCAGTTCAACAATCCATGCATTCCTCTTTCCGAAGGAGCGCAGCTCATAGTCGGATTCCCACTGAACCGGCCTAAATGAATACAGGGCAACGTAGCCATCGTCTTTGGCTCCGAAAGTCCAGTGCCCGCTGGTATATACTTCATCAAAGGCCCAGCTTGGGAAGTAGGCATGAGTATAGGGTTTGATACCTAGAAACAAAATAACCAACTCGATTTCAGGCAGCTGACAGTCGCGATCGTACTGAATGATACCTACATTTTTATATAAAGTGGCCCGCGGCTTCCAGCCGCCGGTAAACTCCTGAACACTGATCCCGCCGGGTGAACTGGTATACACAACTGCATACGGATCAAGACTGGCTTGCCAGATATGTTCCTGCAGGCCGTTCATGCCTTTTTGATGGTCCTGAGCACCAGAGAGCTGGTAGTCGGGAGTCCGGTACGTATAGGTACTGGCCGTCTCCAGGCAGACCCCGCGGGTAACATCTTCTATCTTATCGCTGTACTCGCTGAGGCTCAGGCCACGCAAGTTGGCAGAAAAGTTTAGAAAGTCAACGAGCATTTCATCGTTAAAAATCAGGGCCGGATCAAGATCATAGGTTTCCATAACCTGCATGGATGCCTCGATAACCGGGGCTGCCGCCGGAGCAGACATGCTCCAGTAGAACATGATGTCAATCAGTTCGGTATAACCCAAGCCATAGAGAGGGCCATCGAACACAGAAATACCGGCGCGTTCCTTATGTTCGTTGCGATCAAGCGCATCAGCGGCGATTTCCTCCAGAATTGCGGGCGGCGCATAGTTTTCGCTTGTTGCCAGAGCCACGGCCCCGAAATTGCTGGAGTCATTCAGCCGATGTTCCCCGATACCAAGCATTATCCAGGCCGCTTCAGACGTAGAATCACGCGAAGGCAGGTCATCAGGACCCAGCCCCACCTTCTTGCGGTCCTCGGTACGGCCGTGGGTGGTAGCATAGGTTCCTTTGAAATAATTATTGGCAAAATCAAAAGCCATAAGATCCACTATCATGGCTGCTTTTGTCGCTATTTCCTGGTCATCGGCGAATTCAACCAGATTAAGAAGGGCCGGCAGATCTTCGTTGTAATAAATATTGGAGTGCCATTCCACGAATCCGAATCGACCTCTAAGGTCGAGCCAGGCATTCAGATAAGGTAACGCATGAGTTATATGCCCTCTGCCGTACAAGCCGGAGTTGGGGAAATTTTCATCCGGATACAACTGCCCGGCCATTAACTCAGCAGTATGAAACAGGATCTGGTGGTTCTCGGTCCACATGATCATGGAGTCTTCGTTAGGCTCGTCAAACCAGTATTTAAAATTGAGCACTGCATCTTTTATCACTGCCCGAAGTTCAGGGCTCAAGGCAGAAGTCTGACGGTCAAAATACAGTATGCGCAGCAGCGTATTAAGCGAAAAATCCGCACAATCCCGACGTTCATTGATCTTAACCAGCGCCTCTTCGATAACCGGTTCGTAAACCGGGATATCCATAAACACCCTGGCTGCCTGGGCATGCAGTCCATTGCTTAACAGGCTGTCTTCGAGATACTGAGCCTTGCGGGCAAGGTATCCCTCGGTAGGAACTATGGAAGTCTGCTCAGTTTCAGCAAGGTTCTGGGCACTCGTGTTATCGCTCTGGTTTTGGGTATGAGAGCTGCTGTTGCACCCGCAAAAAACAGCCACACCAATTAGTAATACGAATAATGCTGATAGTTTTTTCATGATCCGCACCCTCCTTTGCACGGTATTGTTTATCCACATCCCGGGCAGCGCTGGACAGTGCTGCCACGGTGAATCACTCTTTGTGCTTTTCTATATAATAACTGCAACTTAGAGAAATTCAACGTTTAATCCTTCCACTCGTATCGCCCTGCATCAGGTTCATGATCTCTTCTTTTGTGCTCATGTTCCAGTCACCTTCTATCAAATGTTTCAAACAAGAGGCAGCCGTGGCATATTCCAGTGCATCTTTCAACGAATTCATCGTGGAAAGCGCATAGATCAGGCCGGCGGCGAAACTATCACCCGCCCCTACACGGTCGACGATATGGGTGATATCATACGTTCTGGAAATCATAAATTCGCGTCCATCATAGAGGCAACTGCCCCAGACATTGTGCGATGCTGAAATACTTTGACGCAACGTGATTGCAACGAGTTTGACCCTGGGATAGTTCTGCATTACCTGAGCAGAAAGATCGGCATACCTTTCTTCTTCGATTCTGCCTGATGAAGGGTCAAGGTTCGTGCCGATGCCCAATGATTTTTGAATATCCTCTTCATTGGCAATGATCACATCGGCATTGTGAGCCATCTCCGGCATAAACTCCTGCGCAGCGACCCCATACTTCCACAGCTTGGCCCTGAAATTCAGATCGCATGAAACAATCAGGCCCATCTCGCGTGTCATGTGTAGCGCCTTGAGGGTTTCATCAGCGGCATTCTTGGACAAAGCAGGAGTTATACCGGTTACATGGAACCAGCCGCAGTCATCCAGAACTTTTTTCCAATCCAGATCACCACCGGATATGTGATTTATTGCAGCATCGCTTCTGTCATAAACCACTTTTGAAGGACGCTGGCAGGCCCCTTTTTCAAGGTAGTAAATTCCCATGCGCCCGCCTTGCTTTAAAACCACCGCAGAAACATCGATACCCACTGAACGCAGCTGGCGCAATGCCGCCTTCCCGATGGCATTCTCCGGCAGGGCCGAGATAAAACGTGTCTTCAGTCCATGGCATGCCAGGCTTGCCAGCACATTGGATTCTCCGCCACCGAAGACGGCATCCAAAGCGGGAATCTGCAGAAGCCTTTCGAATCCGGGTGATGAAAGTCTGAGCATGATCTCGCCAAAAGCGGCATAAACCTTTTCTTGCGGTTGTTTATCCTGGATATAGCTGATTGTCATTTCTGCCTCCTACGAAACAAAACTGTCGGCGTCGCGAATGCCGCGCTCAAAATCAAGCCGCAGGGAATGTTCCCCCATTGACAAAATGATCTCTTGCGGCGGGAATGGTGCATACCCATATGGATTGTCATGTCTCGGATAATCCCCAAGGGCAATCTCCTTGTCATTCACCAGCAACGGTCCGCGCCAGCCAAATTCGATCCAGCCCCTGGACGGTGAACGGTAGCGCACATTTTCATCTGTAAATACCACTTCACTGACGGCAATCTTACCGCAGAAAGCCGTAAAATCGCCGTCACTTGCCTTGCGCCCAAGTTCACAAATCCAGATATTTTTCAAACCCTCGGCTATAATCTCGCCGGTGGAATACTTGCCGCTTGTCTGCCAGCGGTAAGTGTTCTGCGAATACAGGGCAATATATGCATCACCCTTTCTGCCGAAGATCCAGCCTTTATCCTCACGAATCTCGTCAAATTTTCCTTTGGGGACCCAGGCATGGGTATAGAAAAGTTTGTTGGTCATGTAGATCCCGGGCATTCTCGAAATACGATAGACCGCAATCAGTACATTCTTGTGCTGGGCAACTCGGGGTAGGCTGCCGGAACCGAGCCAATTACCGGCCGAAGTATCTTCTGCATGACCGGGGTGGGTAGTGAAACAGACCGCATCCGGAGAAAGGGTGGCCTGCCAGATATGCTGCTGGTCTCCACAGTAGCCTTTGCGGTAATCCTGGGCCGAGCTGAGCATATAGTCCGGTGTTTTATAGGTATAAATATTTACCTCTTCACGCGTGTTGCGGCAGATATCCTTTTCCATGATCCGGGTAAGAACCCTGCCGAGACCGGAATAACGCAGAATCCGGATCAATGGCTTCATCTTCTTGAACATGCTGAAAAACTGGTTTTCCCACCAGCGGTAGCGGTCAAAAAGATCCATCACGCCATTGAATGTTCTAGGGTGGGCATAGGCTTCCAGGGTCAGCAGGGTCATGACATCGTCCGGATTCTTCAGATCCAGCCCCCAGCGCTCGGCCTCTTTAAGCTTGATCCCCATGCGCTGGCGGCTAACTGTCTCACTTCTTTTTTCATCGATAGCAATCTCATACAACAGTCGCGGCATACGATATTTCTCACTTAAAGCCAGACTGGCGGCGCTCATGTTATCCTGCCCGCTGAAAATTCCCATGCCGAACATAAGCTTCTGCGTATCGGTAGTGGATTCAAAAAGCGCCGACATTTTTTCCCGGGTATAGCTACGCCCATGGGTTGAGCCAAAGGCACCCTGAAATGTATTGAGGCCCATATCCAGCAGCAAAAGATCGATCACCATCTCAGAAAGGCGTACGATAAGCGGATCGCGGCAGAAATCAACAAGATTGATCAGTGCGGTCAGGTCCTCATCGTAATAAATGTTGGAAAGCCATTCACTGAAACCGGTTAAATAGCGCATCTTGAGCCAGTGAATGATTCTTCCTCGTGACTTTTGCATTTTTTCAAAACCATTCATCCCGGAATTGGAAAAAATCCTGTCAGGATAAAGCTGTCCGGCCAGATATTCGTTGCAGGAAAACATGATCTGATGGTTTTCGGTCCAGTAGCACATGGAGTCAATCCCGGGTTCGTCCGGCCAGTATTTGAAATTCAGCAGGGTTTGTCCGGCCTCGCTTAACAGGACCGGACTTACCAAATTGCTGTCTTTGAACTGGTAGAGTAGCCGCACGATTCCCAGCATCACAAAATCGGCGCAGTCATAGCGTTCATTGATATACTGCAAAGCTGCTCTGATAATCCCCTCGTGCACCGGCCCATGATTTGTATACAGCCGCACCAGTTCATAGTAGAAACCCTTGATACCCTGGGAGGCAGGGTTCTTGTGTACATGCTCAAAAAACGCCTGACGGCGCTTATCATAGGATCTCGCAAAGGGCCTGGAGGTATACGAATCTTCAATTCTTTGTCCGGGATAACCTTGCGGGGCTTCGGTGTGCACCCGAAGCATAAAATCTGTCACACTGGTGGTATCGAAAAAATCGTGCTGAAAAACAGTCTCCATCGGATTTTCAGCCATAGCTAACCTCCAATAAGTTTCTCTTTCAGTTCCTGCTCCTCTTCTATCATCTCCGGGCTCAACTGAATTCCGAGACGCTTCTTCCGGAGCAATTCCTTAAGCTTTTCATGCAGAGATACACTTAACGGGTAGCGCGCGGAATTATAGAGGCAGATCAGAAGAAAGGCTATGGGTAAAATGGCAAAAACCAGACGCAGTGTAAGTATAAACTGAGCGCTCTGTTGCTGCTGTACCAGCTTGGTCACCCCGTCCACCACCTGCTCGAGAGGCGGCTGATAGCCCGCCAGAGATATTGCACTCGAAATCAGAAAAATGGCCAGGGCCGAACTCACCTTGCGCATGAAGGTAAAGAGTCCGGAATACATGCCCTCTCTTCTCTGTCCGGAATAGAGCTCATCGATATCGGGGATGTCAGGAAAGATGGCATAGATCATCACGATGATACCTCCGGTGCCGATGCCAATAACACCTACAAAGAGATAGATCCCGATGATCGGGGTGCCGGGCCTGATCAGAAAGCTGATCAGCATAATGGCTATCCAGATCAGAGCGCCTGTTATGTAGCCGAATCTCTTACTGGTCTTCCTGCTTAGCAAATAGTAGAACGGGATCGAGATTACCTGCATGACCAGCATCGCCCCGAGCACGAAACTTGTCTGGTCGCCGTATCCCAGGTAGTAGGTCATAAAGTAAATTACGATCGCCATAAGAGCATCCATGGCTACAAATGCGAACAGATACATGCACATGACATTTACGAACGATCTGATCTTGAAAGGTTCGATAAAAGTTTTTCTGAAGTTGGGCGGTTCACTGACCGGTTTAAAATCTTCGCGCTCTCTTGTGGTAAGAAAGGTCGCGATGAACGGCAGGGCGAAAAAAAGGCCGAAGGCAGAGCCCATGACAATATAGCCTTCCTTTACCGAGGGGAATAGTTTTACGATTTCCAGCGGTACCACGGCACAAACGATCGAAGATACCGATGAAAAAAAGATACGGATTGACATGAGCGAAGTCCGTTCATGGTAGTCAAGCGTCAGCTCCGAGGACAGGGCATTGTAAGGGATCATCACTATTGTAATGACGGTTGAAAAGAAAACATAGGCCACCAGGATATACACGAAACGATGAATTTCTCTTGTGAAATCAACCGGATACCACATTATGAAAAAGGAAATAAATATAAGAAACACTCCCAGCAAAAAGTACGGCCTCCGCCTGCCAAAACGGCTCTTGGTCCGATCCGAGATCAGGCCCATGAGAGGATCGCTGACGGCATCCCAGCCCTTGCTGATCAAAAAAACGATCCCTGCCAGCGCCGGGCTTATCCTGATCACATCGGTTAAGAAATACAGGTAGTAGAAACCGATCAGGACCAGTGACCCTCCACCGTAAATATCCCCTACGCCAAAACCGATTTTTGTTGTCAGGCTGAGTTTATCGCTTCTAACAGATTCCATCACAAAACCTCCTCACAGTTCTGACCCCGGCACCTTTTTTGTGTGTATCCGAGGGTCACAATTCCAACAAACGCCAAGGTCTTGATTCTCCTTATTCTATTATATAAGCATCAGAAATTGCTGCAACAGGCTCCTTCTTACCGGACCGGGCGGATTTGTATACCGCCAGAATAGCAGCCAGGGCATTATACGAATTCTCGGCCTTATTCAGAAACTCTTCGTCGTAGAGCACCCAGCGCCGGTAATACTCAAGGCAGCGACTGATGGCATGGATGCCTTTAACGGGGAATTTATCCTTCTTTACCTTTGCCCCTTTGAATCGCAGCGAAGAATAATAGCCGTTGGTGGTGTAAACACTCATGCATTTTTCACCATATACCTCAACAGTAACCTTCTGTTCCGGGGTCACAACCATGGAACTGCAGATCTCGGCATATCTGCCGTTATCCATTTCGATCACCCCCATACCGAGATCCTCGACCTCGATGTCCTTGAACTTTGCATTGGCAATGATTCCATAAACGCTTAAGGGTTTTCCGCCTAGCGCCCACAACAGGAAATCGATTGAATGAATTGCCTGCGTCATCAGGGTTCCACCGCCGGCTTCGGATTTATTTGCTCGCCACGGTCCCAATTCAAAATAACGGCCAGACCTGTGCCAGGGAACATTACTGCGCCCATAGTATATTTCGCCGAGATCGCCCCTGCGGCAGGCCTGCACCAAGGCATAGCAGTTGTTGTCATAGCGATACTGGCAATTTGTACCCAGTTTGATGCCCCTGTTTGCGGCAAGCCCGGAAAGCTCCACGGCATCATCCAGGGAAGTGACCAGCGGCTTTTCTGAAAATATGTGGAGATCATAATCCATAATCTCTTTGATTATGGGATAATGGAGATAATGCGGTACAGCCAGATACACGGCATCCATCTTAACTTCTTTGAGCATATCGGTGTAATCACTGTATGCTGCAGGAATCCTGAACCACCTGGCATACTTCTGAGCTCGTTTTTCATCCAAATCGGCACATCCTACAATCTGGATATTTTTGTTTGCCTTGCCCGCTAAAATTACATACCTGGCGATATCTCCACAGCCGATAACACCCATCCTGAATTTATTGCGCATATCTATCCCCTTCCTTCAGATACCCAATTCAACCCCCGCTGAAGGCACAGATGCATATTTGTATTCTTCATGGTGCTAAGCGTATGCCCGGGAGCAAGATAACAGACCCGTCCTTTTCCGTACGTCCGGGTCCATACGACCGGCTCGATCCCGGATTCGGTCTCGGTGTGGAACCACACGCGATTGTTTGCATCCCATTCGTGGATGTAGAGTTCGTCATAGATGATAAAACTGCCGACATTACCGAAGATTTCGTCACCCGGCGTATTCTGGATCACACGGTACGAACTGATTGGTCCATGGGTGGTAAAACGTCCGCCCAGGATCTCAAAATAACGGGGACAGCTCTTGAACGAGGCCGAGGCTGAATGTATGGCCAGCAGGCCGCCACCACCGTGCACATGCCTGTCGAGTGCATCAAGCGCATTTCGAGATATCACTTTTCGGTGCAGATACAACACGACTGCACTATATTCATGCAGGTTCAGACACGGCAATCCCTCGATTGAGTTGAAGACCGCATAAGTGTACGGGAATTGATTCAAGATCCTCAGGCACAACTTTATGTTCAACACCGTCGGATGGATGATTCCGGCGGTAATAACCATTACAGGTCTCTTCATACCCTCCTCCATTTCTGGTAAATATTACCTGAAAATTTCTCCTCTCCTGTATGCTGCCCAGACTTTCTCAAACCATATATCATCCTTAGGAATCGGACTGGTTTGCACAAAGCGCTTCAGAATATCCCCTGTCCCGGACATGCTGATTTCCAGGATTTCCGTGTTAAAGCGCTGCTCACATTCGCGCACCTCGATTTCTTGAACCTCTCCGCTGTCATTGAGCTTGAAAATGTCATCAATCCGGCCCACCAGAAATGATCCCCTGCCGCGCTCTATCCTCTCTATCACTGCCCGGTTGGCTTCCAGAAAAATTTGCTCGGTGACAAGCAGGTCTTCATTCCGTACAAAAGATACAAGATGTCCGGCATCTGATACTCCGGCAATCTTATGTGCCTCCCGCATGCGCTCGTTTTCTTGCAGAGCCTTGGCGATGTCCGCCGCATTCCTGATAATTCCTAAAGTATTCGACATGCGTTCCTGGATCTGTATCCTCTCTGAGACGGGATCAATCTTCTCCGTGCGCCCAAAAATCTCGCGAAATTGCTTCAGCTTTTGTTGCATAATGCGAATATGTGCTTGCTGGATCCCTTTTTTGGAAACTCCAGCCTGCTCCCTGATTCTGGCGGCAATCATCTGGGATGCCCGCAGAGATCCTACCTGACCTGAATTCAAGGCACTCCCTCCGGGCCGGTATATGCCGTGGGTCCCACAAACCTCTCCGACCGGGAAAAAGTTGTTTATATTCGACTCCCACCAGATAGACCCTTTAAGTCCGCCATTAAGATGCTGATAGCTCACGGCAATCTCCAGCGGTTCACAGGCAAGATCAACCCCCTTGCTGTAAAAAAGCTCATAAGCGGGGAGGTTCATATCTTTTAATCGCTGAACAGGGGTCTCGGACAGAGCCCCGGAGTTTTGCAGATATTCCCTCACCACCCCGGGCAGTTTCTTAAGCGAGAAATCAGAACCGGGAAAGTTTATATTCCGGGTGAAATCGAGGAATACCCTTCTGCCCTTAACCCTGGTTTCATAGTAGACAAGCAGATCGATTGCGGAGGAACCGTATGCGTCCACCTTTCTTATATCAAATGGCCACTGATAGCCCTTTAAGAATTGGGCATAGATCAACTTTTCCAAAGAGGTAAAATATTCTGCTAGAAATTCATTCTCATTGCCACCGTCGGGGTTTGTCGAGATATATCGCGGCAAGACCTGCTGATAGCTGCCCGAAAGGTTCCACCTCGGGTTCTTTGAGGCGATGCCGAACTGACATTGTGTGAGGTTCTGTCCGCAGGCACCGGCTTGGAATGCAATTCCCAGCGAGCCAATCTGCGATTCAGGGTAAACACTGTCGCTGTACAGACCTCCCGGACCTCCGGTGGCATAGACAACCCATTGAGCATGTATAAGCTTAAACCCCAAGGATGGATCAGAGATACTCTCCTCATCAAGCACAATCAGCCCGGCCACTTTCTTGGCATCATTTTCACTTTGTGTCAGAATATCGATCACCATGGTGTGGTCCATAATGGGAATCTGTAAACGCCGCACCTCACTGATAAGGCACGCATACATCAATATGGAAGTGCGTGGTCCGGCTGAAGTACCACGTGATTTTGAATCATGGTCGGTCTTGTATCCCGGGTACCGGCCATACCTGTCATGCGGGAAATCAACTCCCAGTTCGAGCAGGTGATAAAATTCGCGCGAAGAAAGCGCAGCCTCCGCCAGGGCGACATCCCCATGCATGCAACCGCCGGCAAAAAGGTCTTGTGCCATAGCCATAACACTGTCCCCGTGAGGACCTCCCGGATTCAAGCGGTAGTAGGTCTGCTTATCCGAACCGGCATTGGCCGATGTGCCTTTACCCAAGCCCTCTGTCACGATCAGGATATCATCCACCCCGAAACGCCTGAGGTGCACGGCTGCATTCAGCGCGGCCGCACCCGAACCGACAACTACAACCCGGCAGGTAATACAAGGAATCTCGATCCCGTCTACCATAAAAGTTGCCTGTGGCATTATAATCTCCTGATATGGAATCCGCCGTCGATATTGATGATTTCTCCGGTCGAGTACGGGAAATATCCGTTCACGATCCCGGCTACCGCCCTGGAGACATCCGCGCTCCGGCCCCAACGCTGAATTGGCAGCAGGCCTTCGCCGATCAGACTGTCATACCTGTCCTTGACCGGGTCAGTCATATCAGTGGCGATGATGCCGGGACGAAGTTCAAAAACTCTGATGTTTTCATCGGCAAGCCGCAGTGCAAACTGCTGGGTGAGCATGGACAGTCCTGCCTTGCTGATACAGTAATCCGCCCGGTTGGTAGAGACAGTGTATGCAGAAATAGACGATATATTAATAACATAAGCCGGTTCTTGATGATTGCGCATCAACGCTACCAGCTTTGATGTCAACATCCAGGGAGCCACGAGATTGACTTTAATGAGAGCGAGTATTTCCTCTTCGGTGAGCAAAAGAATATCCTTGCGCCCGGCAGTGGTTACACCGGCATTGTTGACCAGAACATCCAGCCGGCCGAAGCGTTCATCAACAGTTTTCACGAGCAATTCTCTGGTTTCCCGGCGAGCGATATCTCCCCGGATATACACACCGCTCGTGTGCTTTGAGATTTCATCCAAAAGTGATACTACCTGTTCCTCAGGCCGGCTGCCTGTCAGAATTACGGCATATCCTTCGCATGACAAGCCGCGGGCTATTTCACTTCCGATACCCGCGCTGGAACCGGTCACCAGGGCAACCTTTTGAGGATCATTCATATGCATATGTGTCCTCCCCTATTTTACAGTCTGGCCCTCAAGCAACTCGCCCTCGATTTCCAAGTGAAGTCTGCGGCTGTTGCGATTGAGGATATTGTCACGCAACCAGCGGGAAGCGTAAAATCCCATCTCATAGGTGGAAAGTGATATGGTGGTGATCTGTGGTGTAAACAGCTTGCGCATGGGAGAATTATCGAAACCTGTGATTGAAATGTCATCCGGCACCTGTTTGCCCAACTGCTGCAGGGCGCCAATGAAGCGAATAGCGAAATTATCATTGAAACACATAACAGCATCGCAGTCTCGATCCAGAAAGAAACGGGCGCTCTCCAGGCCTACATCCTCGATGGAATCAACCTGACAAACAAGGTCCTGATCGATGTCGTGTGCTGTTTCGGCCCTAAAAGTCCTGTAGCCCCTGAACCGGTCTGTGTTGATCGGGCTTAAGCCATACCCGAGGTAGCCTATATTGGATTTTCCTTTGCATCTCAGATAGTTCCCAAGCCTGATTATACCCTTGTAGTTGTTGCACGAAATACAGTTTTCCTCTTCAAAGGTTCGGTTCAGAAAAACATACGGAATACCGCATTGCTTGAGATTCCGCTTTGTGGCCGCATCAATACTGCCGAATGCCAGCATGAGCCCGTCGGTCTGGAACCAGCTCTTTGCAACCAGTTTGCGAAATGCGGAAAATGTAACTACCTCGATCTGTTTGTGCTCTTTGGCAAAAATTGAATTGATAGCACTAATCAGTTCGCTGATATCAAAAAAGGGATTTACTGCAATCTCAGTGTCTTCCGGAATAACAATGGTTATGGCCAGTTGCGACCTGGCAAGCGGTCTGCGGCGCTTTTGGATCGAGAAATTGTTCTTGTTCACGATGTCGAACACGTGGGCGCGCGTCTTGCTCGATATACCCGGGGCATTATTCAAAACCCGCGAGACCGTACTGGTCGAGACCCCGCATTGTGATGCGATATCCTTGAGGGTTTTCGCTGAATGAATACTACTCATGATGCCGTCTTGTGCTCCTTGTGATAGACATCCGGATTTTTTCCCTGATTTTGGTACACTGTACACAAAACCTGCTTTTGTTCTTTAAGCAAACGCGAACACCCGCCGCAGAGCTTGCAGTAATTGATCCCATCCGGATCTTCGGCAAGTTTTACAGCATAGAGCGGATCAGCCAGATTCTGCCGGCCGAACCCTGCCAGATCCACGTAGCCCTTGCGGATATTTTCCCCGGCCCATGAAGCAGCCCTTTTGCGCCCCGCTGAATAGGCTGAACCGATCACTGCTACGTCCGCAAAATGATCCCGGACCAATTTGGCATATCTGAAATGGTGATAAAGGCTTACATACATATCTTTTGCAGGCCTGGTGATCTGCGGAGTTATTGCCGGAATACCGGCAGATACATTGATAAAATCGGCCCCGGCTTTTACCAGATGCCTAACAATGCCTAGTATATCATCCAGGACCTCGATAACCTCATCCGGCCCGCTTGTCCCGCATCCGCCCCTGATCCCCTCGTAGAGCGAAATTCTGCTGCCGACAATCAAGTCCGGCCAATGCTTTCGGACCTCTTTAATAACAGATGAGACCAGGTGGGCCCGATTCTCAGCGATTCCGCCGTATTCGTCCTGCCTGTCATTGAGAGGCCGCAACAGCTCGCCTGCCAGGTATCCATGACAGGCCTTGATATCTACGCCGTCTGCTCCGGCCAGCCGGGCAAGTTCGGCAGACCTTATATAAGCATCACGAATGGCATGCAATTCAGCGGTGGTAGCTATTGGAATATCATTATCATTATCAGCATATGCCTTGATTTGTTTTGAAAAACTGCCGCTGAGCCGGCCTGAATGGGTGAGCTGAAACATCAGCAACCCTCTGTCATTCTCTTTTTTGAATGTATCCACCAGACGCTTGAAACCGTCCAAGTTCTTTCGATTGAGGATCAAACCACGACCTCTGGCCAGGGACTCTTCGGTAATGGAAACCGCCTCTACAAATACCAGACCCCATTTTCCCCGAGCCAGACTGCGGTAGCGATCGAGCACCGCCTGACTGACTGCGCCGCCGGCACCTGCACAATTCAGTTCCATTGCTTGTGCCACCAGACGGTTCGGCAAAATTCTGCCACCCAACTTATACGGCTCAAAAAGTACTGATTTCATGTATATCTCTCGTCGAGTAACTGAAGTTATTTGTCCTTTACCAGCAAATCATACTAACTCATGCAATTGCAAAAAAGCTTTCTCCATGACCTTATGTTTTCACACCACTACTATATATATTATTGCATGCAACAATTGCAATTATATTATGCTGGATTCATTGGAGGATAGAAATTTATTTCGATAAAAGATTTTTAAAAGTTTTTGCAGGTATTCAATCCCGGTTTTAGAATTTCTTTTAGGCCCTGGATTTCAAGCTATTCATGCGGTAAACAAAGGCCAGGATCTCTGCCACGACCTCATAGAGTTCCTCGGGGATTTCCGTATTGATATCCAGCCGGAATAAAGCATCGAGCAGAGCCTTGTCCCGGCGAATCTCAATACCATGCTTTTCGGCCAACTCCAGAATTTTTTCTGCCAGAGTTCCCTGTCCTTTGGCGCTTATTTTCGGAGCACTGTCTTTTCCTCTAAGGTACGTGAGGGCGAGAGCCTTTTTCATATCCTTTTTCATACCAACATATCCACTCGTTCTGCTTCATGCCCCTTCGGATGTTTTCTGATCACTTCCAAGCGTTTGAGACCGAACCTTTCCAGCCTTCGGGCGAGTTCATTCAGAGATGAGCCTAAATATCCGGCAACATCTTCACAAGCAGTCCTGAGTTCGACTTCAACTCCATCAGCATAGCGCGCCACGCATTCAACCCTGCCCAAACAATCAGTCTCCATCTGGAAATGGAGAACATAATCATCAGTATCAATAAGTTCGATGGCCACGCGTGCCCTGCCCCCGGATTGATCCTGGACAATTGGTATCAAGAGCAAAGCCAGCGCCTGGGGATAGCGGGCTGCCTCCAGGATCAGTGATTGCAGAGTATGGGCCACATCTGCATCCTTTGCCTGGCTCGTTGCAATTTTTTGCAGAATTTCACGCAGAGAAAAATATTTCAGAGGGGTTTTGCCAAACACTCCCACGAATTTCGTAATCAATGTGTCGAAAAAAGTTTGCTCTTTACCGGGCATTTTTCCCGCATCATCAAGCTTCAACACAATCTTGGGACTCATTGTTTTTACTTTAAGGTTGAGAATCTGGCCTTTATGCAGATTCAGATCAGTCTCCACCAAGAGCCGTGAACCAAACATAGATACCAGCACCAGAGAGTCCTTCGGCCTTGAAAGTACCGTGGCAACCACATTCCTTCCCACGTAAAGTGAAGGCACCTGTTCTCGTATAGTTATGCTGGACGAGAAGAACCGGCTGGGTAGAATCTTAGTCATGTCTCAAGATTATCGGGCCTCTTTATTTTTACCATCAATTCAATTTCGCCGGTGGGGATTCCGGTAATTTTTGATATGCGCTCCGGCTCAAAACCGGAATTGTGTAGTTTCAACACATCCTCTCTGGTAAATTTTTTGATTGCCTTCACTTGTTGGGTGAGCTCTTCCAAAGCGGACTTGATTTGTGCAGCTTCCATAAGTTTCGATTCAAGATCAGACATGACCCTTTTAACCAGTTCCATCCGTTCGTTGATCTGATGCGAAAAATTATCGGAAAGCTGCTGGGTTTCGCCAATGGCCTTTTTAAGATCATCGATTGAATTGGCGGAAACTGACATTTTCTTTTCCCTTATAATCAGCACGACAACCAGAATAAGGAGTAATATTTGAACAATAATCTGGACAAAAAGTATCAATTTAGTCGGTTCCAAGGTTAAACCACCACATCTATGATGTGCTTGTCTTCATTTTGTAAATCATCCTGAGTGGTTTCACTCTGGTCTGATTCATTCTCTTCTTGCTTGCGTTGCATATATTTTTTTCGCTCTCTACGCTCACTTACCGCTATTTCCTGAGCCTTTTTACTGGCATTTACCTCGCGGCTGCGCCTAAGCCTCTCACGCGCTTCCTCCTCGGTAAGAATTTGCTTGGCAACTTCAGATTGTGTGAACGGGCTCTGATTTAATTTTTCAATCCGTCCCGCCTGAGATAGTATGGTCGATATATCCGCCGCGCCAGCCATTTTCCACCTCTTACAGTCCCTTATCGACGCTCAATCCTAACACCTTGAATGTCAAATGACAAATATATCTAGAAATCCTATTACAGCATCTATTATTTGAACTTGCTATAGGGATTAAACCTGTGATTACAGGCATCTATTAATGGAAATACCAACAATAATGTTTTGTCAGAATTTGAGGAGAAGCATCAATCCGATGCCTCTCCCACTTTTTCTATCGAACCATGTATACCGGCACCAAATAATCTGCCGCAGGTCTCAAACATAATATATTTTGTAGCAAGTAATGGAATATTCTTTTCTTTGGCCAAGTCAATAGCCTGATCAAAAGGCCGTTTTCCGCGCACAATAATAATTGCTTTCAAATCCATCGTATCCGCGGTTCTTACGACCAGAGGATTGGTAAGCCCAGTCAAAAGCAGCGACCCTTCTTTTGCAAACGCAAGCACATCGCTCATGAGATCGGCTGCAAATGCTCGTTCAACTACCATATCCAGCAAATTCTCACCGACAATCACATCCGCACCCAAAAGGTCTTTAATCTCCCGAAGGGTCATACTATCTCCTTAGTTATCGTTTTTTTTACTTGGACATTACATATTCATGTATTGCCCGAGCTGCCTTTCTGCCGGCACCCATGGCCAGTATAACCGTAGCGGCACCGGTGACGATGTCTCCGCCGGCATATACTCCCTCGCGGGATGTCTTGCCGGACTCTTCGTCCGCTACGATGTTGTTCCATTTTGTTGTATCAAGACCAGGAGTTGTGCTCTGGACAAGCGGATTTGCACCGGACCCGATTGCAACTACAACAGTATCAACTTCCCAGGTAAACTCACTGCCTTCAATCGGTACCGGGCGCCTCCTTCCGGAATCATCAGGCTCGCCCAATTCCATACGCAGGCATTCCATTGACTTGAGCCAACCCTTGTCATCACCGATGTATTTAAACGGGGTGGTAAGCAGATTGAGTTGAACGCCCTCTTCCTCGGCATGATGGACCTCTTCTACCCTGGCCGGCATCTCCTTGCGTGACCTGCGATAAACAAGATATACGTTATCAGCACCGAGTCTGAGCGCAGTTCGGGCTGAGTCCATCGCCACATTACCGCCACCGATAACGGCGACATTCTTGCCGCGCACGATTGGTGTATCATACTCAGGGAACCGATAGGCCTTCATAAGATTTGATCGGGTAAGATATTCGTTGGCCGAATAAACACCGTTTAGATTTTCGCCGGGGATCTTCATAAACGAGGGAGCCCCTGCTCCAGTTCCGAGGAAAATGGCGTCATAGCCCTCTTCAAAGAGCTCATCAACGGTAGCTACCCTTCCGATCACGTTGGAGGTCTCAACTTTGACACCCATTCTGATAAGATAATCCACCTCAGACTGAACAATCGCCTTGGGAAGCCTGAATTCGGGGATACCGTAAACGAGCACTCCGCCAGGTTTATGCAATGCCTCAAAAATTGTGACTTCGTGACCCAGTTTGATAAGATCGCCAGCAACCGTAAGACCAGCAGGACCTGATCCGACAATGGCGATTTTCTTCCCGGTGGACGCGGCTATTTCAGGGATTGCAACCTCACCGTGGGAACGCTCGTAGTCGGCAACAAAGCGTTCCAGCCGTCCGATTGCCACCGGTTCGCCTTTCTTGCCGCGCACGCAAAGTGCCTCGCATTGGCTCTCCTGGGGACAAACACGCCCGCAGATTGCCGGCAGGGCATTGGTCTCTTTGATCTTTTTGGCTGCGCCAAGAAAATCACCCTCAGCAACCAGAGCAATAAATGCGGGGATATCGATCTCGACCGGGCAACCATTGGTACACGGTTTATTCTTGCACTGGATACATCTGAGGGCTTCTTCCATTGCCATTTCAGGCGTATATCCCAATGGAACCTCATCAAAATTCTTTGCCCGAACTTTGGGCTCCTGTTCGGGCATGGAATGACGAGGTATTTTCATTCTTTCTTTCATTTCCATGTCACATAACCCCCTTTTCTCGGTTGCAGGTGCAATAATGGTCCATACATGTCTTTTCGTGGTCCAGATACGTGCACTGGCGTTCGACCAGTTCCTTGAAATCCACCTGATGGCCGTCAAACTCAGGCCCATCGACGCAGACAAACTTGGTCTTGCCGCCCACCGTTACACGACAGGCACCGCACATTCCGGTGGCATCTACCATTATGGCATTCAGGGATACCAGGGTGGGAACATTATATTTTTCGGTAGTGGCACAAACCGCCCTCATCATGGGCACGGGGCCAATGGCCACGACCAGATCGATCTTCTGGCCTTTTTTCAGATAGTTTTCCTCGAGGGCCTGGGAGACAAACCCGTGGAAACCATAGGAACCATCGTCAGTTGTAACCACGATTTCATCGGATACAGCCTTCATATCATCTTCAAGAATGATCAGGCTCTTGTCCCGGGCACCGATAATCGAGATAACATGATTACCGGCCTCATGCATAGCCTGTGTGATAGGATACACAGGCGCCACGCCGACACCACCGCCGATACAGGCCACCGTGCCGATTTTCTCGACATGCGTGGGTTGACCCAACGGTCCGACCAAGTCAAGAATTTCATCACCAACTTCGAGCGTTGAGAGATGCGTCGTAGACTTTCCAACCACCTGATAAATGATCGTAAGCGTCCCCTTTTCAGGGTCGGCATCAGCGATTGTTAACGGTATGCGCTCACCCTCTTCATGAATTCTCAACACGATAAACTGTCCTGGTTTTCTTTTTCGCGCGATCCTCTTCGCATCGAAAACCATTTTAAATACGTTTTCTGATAACTGTTTCTTCTCTAAGATCTTAGCTGCCATACACCCTCCGTTTTAGTATGTTATCGCTATCTTTTCTCCACTGCTGCAAAAATTCCGGTCAGAATCCCCAGTGTCAAAAAGGCACCGGGAGGAAGGATCATGACCAGAACCGGTTCGAAACCGCTGCCGAATACAGGAAGACCAAAGATAGTCCCGTTTCCGAATAACTCTCGAATGCTTCCCAGGATCAGCAGGGCAAGAGTAAAACCGCCCCCCATTCCGATCGCATCCGCTACTGAAAGAAATATCGATTTTTTCGAAGCAAAGGCCTCGGCCCGGCCGAGGATTATGCAGTTTACCACGATCAGCGGTATAAACAGACCCAATGAATGATGAAGACTTCTGAAATAGCCGCTCATAACCAAATCGACGACTGTCACGAATGAAGCGATAATCACAATGAAAGTCGGAATACGAACCCGATCGGGCACGATTGAACGAACGAGGGACACGACGATATTCGAACACAGCAGAACAAAGGTAGCTGCCAGACCCATACCCAGGCCGTTCACCGCGCTTGTGGTAACAGCCAGCACAGGGCACATACCCAGCACAAGCACAAACACCGGGTTCTCTTTCCAGATTCCCTTGGCAAATTCCTTACTGAACGACATCATTGCCTCCAAGGATGCTTGCTCTATCCGTGGCAAACTTTTCCAGACCCTGTTTAACTGCTGCAGTAACCGCTCTGGGTGAAATAGTTGCGCCGGAAATTTGATCGAAATCCCCGCCGTCTTTTTTTACAGCCCATTTGGCATTATCGAGAGTCTTTTGTGCATACTGATCTTTAAACCAGTCTTGTGCTATCTTTGACCCAAGGCCGGGCGTCTCCTTCTGTTCGAGAATACCGATGGCAACAATTTTACCATCTGGTTCGACGCCCACAATAACCTTGATCAACCCGCTGTAACCTTTGTCAGATTCAGTAATAAAGGCCACTCCGTTTATGTTGCCTCCGGATTTTGAAAGATAGTATGTATATCCCATCAGATCAAGCATATCTTTATCCGGCTCGTTATCATGCCCAGGCAGTACCATATTCAGAGCATTCAACAGCTCCAAGCGGTCCTGATAGGCCCGTGCTTCTTTAGTAGCATCATTTACAAATGAAAGGCACAGTGCTGCTATCATACACACACAGGTCAGAACAATTAAGAGTTTGAGTACTTCTTTCATGAGACAGCTCCAAACTTCTTCGGCCCTGTTGCCTTATTTATTAACGGCACAAAGGCATTCATGATGAGAATTGCAAATGATACCCCCTCCGGGTATCCGCCCCAGAGCCTGATAACAACCGTGATCACTCCGCATCCAACGGCAAAAACAACCTTGCCTTTATTGGTGATCGGAGAGGTAACCATATCGGTGGCCATGAAAAATGCACCAATCATCAGGCCGCCGGCAATAACATGAAACAGAGGCGGTGCATACATGTTCGGATTGATGAGCCAGCAAATTCCCGTGAATATGAATACCGTGGCGATATAGCTTACAGGAATATGCCACGAAATAATTTTGCGTCCGATGAGATAGATACCACCCAAGAGAAGTGCCAGGGCCGAGATCTCACCCAATGAACCGCCGATATTGCCTAAAAATGGATCCAGCAGATTGAAATCACCGTAGGCAGCAACAGTGCCATGCTCGAATATGGCTGTTTTCAATGCTCCCAGAGGTGTAGCTCCGCTCACGGCGTCGGCCGTATTCGACAGAAAAGCCCTTGGCTGAGCCCAGGTCGTCATGTGTACCGGAAACGATATCAACAGAAAAACCCTGGCGACAAGCGCCGGATTGAAAGGGTTATTGCCAAGGCCGCCGTAGACATGTTTGCCGAGAATCATGGCAACTGCCGCACCTATGACAACCAGCCACCATGGAGAACCGGCGGGCAGATTCATTGCCAGAAGCAGGCCAGTCAAGCAGGCAGAGCCGTCTTTTACGGTTATCGGCTGGCCAACGAGCCGTTGCCAGAGTATTTCGAACATGATACAGGCCAGTGTTGAAATCAGAATCACCTTGATCGCCGGCACACCAAAGAAATAGATACCGACCAGAGCTCCTGGAATCAGGGCATAGATAACCTGGCGCATAATCCAGGGTACATCTTCGGGTGAACGAATATGCGGAGAACTGGTGACGTAAATATCCTTCATTTCATGCCTCTTTTCTCTTGGCGTTGGCTTCTCTCTGCAACGTTTTCAGGTACTTCACGAAATGTACGATCGGCCTGTTTGCAGGGCACATATAGGTACAACTGCCGCACTCGAAACAATCTAACAGATTATATTCAACTGCCTTTTCCCACATTCCCTTTTCGCCGAATTTGCTTAAGATAGACGGGTTCAGCGACATCGGGCAGGCATCAATACATCTGCCGCACCCTATACAAGAGGAAAATGTATCGATGTTTGTCTCCTGATGGGTGAGTATAAGAATGCCCGAAGTCCCTTTCATTACCGATACATCGGGCGAGTATTGGGCAATACCCATCATCGGTCCGCCGAATACGACCTTGGCCACATCAGTTAATCCCCCGCAAAATTCAATTACCTCATGTAAGGGGGTGCCGATGCGCACCTTGATATTCTTGGGTTCTTTAATTCCTCCACCGGTGACAGACGTTATCCTTTCTATCAAGGGTATACCACGGGAACAGGCATCCCAGACGGCGGCACAGGTCCCTGCATTCTGAACCAGGGCGCCCACGTCCATGGGCAGTCCGCCTGATGGAACTTCCCTGCCACTACAGGCGTTGATCAGCTGTTTTTCAGCGCCCTGGGGATATTTCACTTTCAAAGATTCGACCGTTATTTCCGGTGGAACCAAATTTTCCATCACCTTGATGGCATCGGGCTTATTAGCCTCGATGGCAATAACGGCATGATCGAGTCCCAGAATTCTCATAATAATCTGCGTGCCCTTGATGATTCTGTCCGGCTGCTCAAGCATAAGCCGGTAGTCTGCCGCCAGATATGGTTCGCACTCAGCGCCGTTGACGATAAAGGTATCAATCGGTTTATCCTTGGGCGGTGAAAGCTTCACATGCGTCGGAAAAGTGGCTCCACCCATGCCGACAAGGCCACAACCCTGAATAACCGACAAGAGATCTTTGGCGCTCATGGCGAACGGATCTCTCTCAAGCGGAAGACCTTCCGCCCACTGATCATTTCCGTCTGCTTCGATTACGACACAGGGGGCCAGCAAACCTGTTACCGGATGAACTTTTTTTGCAACCTCTTTAACCGTTCCGGAAGTCGGGGCATGCACCGGCACCGAAACAAAGCCCAGGGGTTCCGTCAGCACCTGTCCCCGCAATACTTTATCGCCCTTTTTGACCAGGGGCTTGGCGGGTGCTCCGAGATGCTGCTGGGTGAGCACGAAAAACAGAGATCCCAGGGGCATCTCAACTATTGCATTGTCTTTTACCAGGGATTTTTGACCCGGGGGATGAATTCCTCCCTTGAATGTCTTCATATCGATAGCCTCTCAACAGCATCAGCCGGACATTTCTCGATACACAAACCGCAACCAACACATTTGCCCTGGTCTATCACATATGGTTCTTTGGGTTTACCACTGATAGCGTCAACCGGGCAGACCTGGGCACAAATGCTACAACCCCTGCACTTCTCCTCTATAATATAGGCTTTGGCCTGCACGTGCAGCTGCTCAATCACGCCTGTTGGGCATACACTCACACAGAGCCCGCACTTACGACATTTTTCCTGGTTGATAATGGCGGCATTTCCATCAACCACCACAATCGCATCAAACGGACAGGTGTTCTCGCATATCCTGCATTTAATGCATCCCACCTGGCAATAGGCCTTCATATCCTTGGCGCTATCGCGCGAAATACAGCTCACACAGTAGTTGGCATTTGCAGGAACAAGCCGGATGATCTCCCTGGGGCATGTATCAACGCACTTGCCGCAACCGGTACACTTCAGATCGTCCACATGCGGCAAAGAGTCTTCACCCATGTGAATCGCATCGAAGGGGCAGACATCCACACAGCTTCCCAATCCGAGACAGCCATATTGACAGGCCTTGGCTCCTCCGGCAACGATCTGGGCCGCCCTGCAGTCGTGTGGACCCACATATGAAAATCGCGTGATACTCTTTTCCGGGGTTCCTTTACATCCGACAAAGGCAATCATGGGAGTACCCCCGCCAAGCTCCCGGCAAAGGACATCACTGATGGCCTGCAAGGCTTCTTCGTTTACCGCCGGACATGCCATCTCGGCATTTTCATTTTGCGTCAATTCATGTGCGAAGGCCGCACAACCGGCAAACCCGCAGGCACCGCAATTTGCTCCGGGCAATTGATCAAGAACCGCTTTTTCACGGGGATCCATTTTTACAGCGAAGGTTACAGCAGAAATTCCCAGGATCAGAGCAGCGACAAACCCGATACCACCGACCAGTATAACAGCATTAATCATCTTATTTTACCAATCCAGAAAATCCCATAAACGCCAACGAGAGGATACCGGCAGTTATCAGAGCTATCGGGGTCCCCCGGAAAGCCTTGGGGATATTATTTAGTTCAAAATCTTCGCGCATTCCGGCAAATACAACCAAAGCCAAACCAAATCCCAGAGCCGCTCCGATGGCGAAAATGCATGCCTCGAGCAGGTTATATTTCAGCTGAATGTTCAGCAACGCCACTCCCAGAACAGCACAGTTGGTGGTAATCAGTGGCAGAAAAATGCCTAAGGCCTGATAGAGAGGCGGGCTCACACGCTGAATAATCATCTCTACCAGCTGCACCAGAGAGGCTATGACCAGAATAAACGCAATTGTCTGCAGATACTGGATACCAAGAGGAGTTAATAGATAATAATTGATCAACCACGTTACAAACGATGCCAGAGTCATGACAAAAATCACCGCCATGCTCATTCCGATAGCGGTATCTATCCTCTTGGAAACCCCCATGAAGGGACAAATGCCCAGGAAACGGGACAAGACAAAGTTATTAACCAGCGCCGCACCAACTATCAGCAGAACGTAGTACATAGATGCATCTCCTCAACTTGAAAAATGCTACCAGTGATTAAGCAAAAATCCACTTAACTGTCAACCACTTCTTCTTAATATGTTGATTTAATTATCTATAAATTATGCCAATGAATAACTATTCATTTTTGCATCATTTTGTGAAGAACAAAGCGTCCCTCTTCAGATGGTGTATCTAGTGTTCAATATTTTGCAATCGAGCCATGGGATTCTGCAATATTTCAATATCAATGTGCTCGTCAAAAAAGTCGATGCATCATCTATGTTTTTGCAGATTCTGCTTGATACCCTGGATTGGCATGGACACTAGCAATATCATGGCTGGTTTATTGTTAAAGGCAGGATGCCGTTCCGAAAGGGATACATCATCCTGCCTGCTATCAATTAAAAAAATACACCCTAGTCTTCGTCATCTGAAACTGGCGGAATTTCGTTTTCATACTGTGTACTACTGATGGCCCGGTAGATTCCCCTTGACAGGATCAGTGCAATCGCAAAAAGCAGAATAAGAGACACGATTACAACCATGATACTAGACTTCTGCCATCTGGCAACCTTCTGCTGAATCTCCTCAACCTTGGCCTGGCTCAGCTGACGGTACTTATCAATATCCACGGTCATGCCAATCCATCCGAACCCCTGCGGCTTACTGAAGCCATCACCATAGTACGGGATGGGAGCATAGGCCACAAAGATCCTGCTGGTTTCTAGGGCATAGGTAAAGGAACCTAATTTCCCCTCCGAAGCCAGGGCATGAATCCTGGGAAGATTCTCATCCACAAATCCCATCTGTGCTACATTGATTATACCGTTTCCTGTCTCCAGATATTTCTTATAACTGCTCTCATCTACTACCGGAAGAGGGACTTTATTTTTGCTTAAGCCTTTTATGAAGTAATCAAGGGGATGCGAGATCACAAACCCTTCACGATCAACCATATAGACGTAATTACCCTCGCTCAAGTCAACCCGGGCATATGTCATGCCTGCTTCGGTTGGTACGATATGATCGGTAAACTCCATGATGTGAATAAAATTCAAAGACAATTCCACCACTCCGGCAAATCCGGTAGAATCAAATACAGGGGCAGCCATCCGAATTAAACCATTGAAATTTTTTTCGGCTTCAAATTCGGCCTTGTTAACATGATAACCGACAACCGGTCCGAAGTAAAAATCACCCGGCGCCATGCTCCTTGCCTTTGAAAAATAATCCTCATAGCCATACTCGCCGTTTTCCGGCTTCGACATATCCCTTAAGTTTTGAGGCTTAACAACTCCGTCTACCGTCACTCTTATAACTTCTTTTCCATTTTTATCGAGAAATGCAATTTCCCGGTAAATAGATCTGGGAACTTTCACGATCCCCATGTCTGAAACCTGGATAACTCCGCGAGTGTTGGAAGCAAGAAATGTTGAATAAGCTGTTTCGTTTCGCGGAAGAATCGAGGCTATGCGAATATCTTTTTCCCGTTCATCAAGAAACTGGGCAACAGCCTCCGCAACAGTCTTGGCCCGCCCCTCGATCGATTGTTTCTGATTCTCGTCCAAGATGCGCAGATTTGCCTGAGTTGCCTCCTCTCCTACCTTAACAACACCTCTGCTGATTATGATACCTGTAATACTCAGAGGGAGAACTATAAGAATAAAAAAGCTTATAGCAACACTTGCAAAGCTGAATCTTTTTTTTCCTTCCTGATCCATAACCATCTCCTGACCGTGTTAAACCATCCACCTGTATATCAACTAAATAACAATCCCATAAAAAAGAAGACAGTTGTGATTGTTCGCATCATGAAAGAGATAAGAATTTTTCATCCCATCTCCCACAAAGAAACATTGATGGCGAAATAAAATTCACACAACTTTTTGGAATCATATCTCTTTTCAGGTTAACCCAGGATTATTGCCTTGTATGGATTTGCATAGAGAATAATTAGGGTTACAACGAGAGCATAAATTGCAATAGATTCTGTCATGGCGAGACCAACCATTAAAGTCAGCATGATCTTACCCTGGGATCCGGGATTTCTTCCAACAGCTTCACTGGCACCCGAGGTCGCATTCCCCATGCCTGCGCCAGCACCAATGGCACCCAGACCCATGCATAAACCAGCTGCTAATAAGGAAGCCGCAACGTAAATAATCTTTGCCCAGTCTACATAACCAACAGCCACATCAGATGCCATAGCGGCTGTAGATGCTGCAAACAACATTAACGCCACAAATACAAAAATTTTTAACCTTCCCATCAGCACACTCCTTGTATGTAATATTATTCTATGAATTCAGAGCATTATTCTGAATCACGGTTCATTTAATACACGATAGACCAGCCTTATGCAAGAGAAATTTTACAGTTTTGAAAGATAAATGAATGCTGATTCATACATCATTTTGATTATACCTGTAATATTTTATACCATGTAGGCATACAAATTTTAATCCATCTTTCCTATTCCCAATACAGAAAAAAAGAGTATCGATGTTTTTAGAATTTTATCAGAAGGGTAAAAGCAATCGCCATTCCCGACGGAATTATCGTTTTCTAAACACTCAGGAGAGTTCAACTTGCACCCGCCTGTCTTGATTGTCTAGCGCTTGATAACCAGTACAGGCCTCTTAGATTTTCGGATCACTTTTTCCGAGACAGAACCGAGGAACATTTCAGCAATGTTGCTCTTGCCGTGCGAAGCGATCACTATGAGAGAAACATCTTCCTCCTCGGCAATCCGTAGTATTTCACTGAAAGGAATCCCCTTTACCACTCTGGTTTTCACTCGAAACCCAAACTGTCTGAGTTCATTGCCGATATAGCTGATTTCTTCTTTGGCCTTATCCTCAAGGGCCTGATGGATCGGCAGAAAATCATGCCCACTGTAAGATGTGCCCAGTATATCGATGTCCCGGATGTCAAGTACATTCAAAACCACAACCTCCTTGGCGCCGGCATCCTTAAGCTTTTCGATATAGTCAAAGGTCTTCTTGGCCATGGTGGAAAAATCCGTGGGGTAGAGTATTTTTTCAAACATCTCAACACTCCTTTTTCATATGGATTATATGCCCTAATCGAACCGGAAAATCTATTGTATTACTATAACCAATGAGAAAAGTGTTGACAAAGAAATTTTCAGCAATTATTTATCATCGTAAATTTACGATAAAGCAAAAAATATGTCATCACCAAAAACAGACTTCAAAAAAAACGTAAAAGAAAAGTATGCACAAGCAGCTCTATCTTCACAGGGCTGTTGCCCCACAAGCTCATGCGGCTCACTGACCACCATCAAGGCCCTCGGTAAAAAACTCGGATATACACCCGACCAGCTTTCAATCGGACCTGGCGAGGCCAATCTTGGCCTCGGATGCGGCAACCCCATAACCATGGCCGGGTTACAGCCCGGAGAGGTTGTGCTCGATCTGGGCAGCGGTGCAGGCTTCGATGCATTTCTCGTTGCAAAAGAAGTGGGGCCCGAAGGCCGGGTTATCGGCGTTGACATGACGCCTGAGATGTTAGCCAAGGCGCGGGAGAATGCTCGAAACAATAACTATTCGAATGTTGAATTTCGCCTGGGTGAAATAGAAAACCTGCCGGTGGATGAGAGTTCGATGGACGTGGTCATTTCGAACTGCGTGATAAACCTCTCCCCGGATAAGCACTCGGTTTATAAAGAAATCCTGCGTGTTTTAAAACCGGGAGGCCGAGTCATCATTTCGGATATTCTGCGCTCGGGCGACTTCCCCGAATCGATCAAGAACGATCCGGCAGCCTACACCGCCTGAATAAGCGGCGCCAGCTCACCCGGTGAGGTGAGTGAAATCCTGAATAGTCTCGGTTTTGAAGACATATCGATAACAAACAAAGAAAACAGCGCGGACATTATTCAAAGCTGGGGTACCGACAAGGAAGCCCAGAATCTGGTTTTCTCAGCCTATATCAGATTCCGCAAGCCGCTGACAAATCTGGAGGATACCGATTAACAGTCAACACTGCAATCTCTCTCGGATTGAATATCCTCCGCTTGAAAATCTCACGCGTGCTAAATGCAAAGATATCCTGGCCAATCTCTCCAAGGGCATCGCACACCCGGCGCGGGTCGAAATTATCAACATTCTGGCAAACAAACCAACTCATTCCAGATGTATCTGCGGTGATATAGTCAGCGCCCTGCCACTGGCGCAGTCAAGTGTTTCACAACACCTCAAAGTGCTGAAAAAAACCGGCTGGATCCAGGGAACTATCGCCGGCCCATGTGTATGTTACTGTCTGGTGGAAGGTATTCTTGAATATTATTCAGAGCTTATTCATAAATATATGCAAATCGGCCCTCAATCACCAAGCAAAGCCAAAAGCAGAAAAACTGATTCGCATGAAAATTCAAAATCATGTTGTCAGTATAATAATCAAGCGAATAAAAACGCATAAAGGAGCACATTAATGTTTGAAGTAACCGAAAAAGCACGTGAGATGATTCAAGAATTTTTCAAAACAAGAGAAACCGTATCGCCGATCCGGATAATGCTTATGGAAGGCGGCTGAAGCGGGCCCTCTTTGGGCATGGCTCTGGATGAGCCGAATGACAAAGATGAAGTGTTCAAAGATAACGGCAATACCTATGTTGTCGACAAAACCCTATTCGAACAGGCCAAACCGATAACCGTGGATTTTGTACAGGGAGCCATGGGATCTGGCTTCATGGTCTCCTCCAGCATTCCCAGTAACGGGGGATGCAGCGGCAGTTGCAGCGGCTGCTAGAATCACAATGCCGTATAAGTAAAGAACTTTGGAAGTTAAAGCAGTAACTATCAGTTGAACCATTGGCAGGCGTTGATCGAGCCCAAAACAGGCATTATCGATCAACCCTGCCTTATTCATCGAAACACATCCGGGAGTTGACACCATCAGACTATGAATTTCAGCACCCAGGAAGCTATTTATTGATTACACGTTTAATATCTGGGGGGGGAATCTTGTGGTAAATGAAAAAGTTCAAGCCCGTAAATCAAAAGGGCTCGGTTTTTTCGAAAAATATCTTACGCTCTGGGTTCTTCTGTGTATTATAGCCGGCATTATTCTCGGAAAAACAGCTCCGAATATTGCTCATTACCTTGACGGGCTGGCTATCTATGTGGGTGAGGCCCCGGTTGTTTCCATCCCAATCGCCATCTGTCTGTTCTTTATGATGTATCCCATTATGGTGAAAATTGATTTCGGCGATGTTCTCAAGGCAGGTAAAAATCTGAAACCGGTAACACTGACCCTTGTCATAAACTGGGCAATCAAACCATTCACCATGTATGCCATCTCCATCTTCTTCCTGGGTACAGCCTTTCTGACTTTTATCGGCCCGGATGCAATAGATTATGTGAAGATGCCGCTTGGCTTGGATCTGCCGGTCGGAGAAACACACGGGGTCGGCAAAGTGGTACTTGTTAATGGCATCAAGATGCTGCAGGTTCCACTTTGGAGAAGCTACCTTGCGGGTTGCATCCTCTTGGGGATTGCCCCGTGTACGGCCATGGTGCTTGTCTGGGGTTTCCTTGCCAGAGGCAACGACGGTCATACGCTCGTAATGGTTGCGATCAACTCGCTTACCATGCTTGTTCTGTATGGCCCGCTGGGTGGATTTCTGCTGGGTATCGGGCGACTGCCTGTACCCTGGCAGGCACTGCTGCTATCAATAGGAATATACGTTGCACTGCCCCTGGTAGCAGGCTATCTTTCCAGGAAATGGATCATCACAATAAAGGGTGAAGAATGGTTCAAGGAAAAATTCCTGCACATTCTGACCCCTGTTACAATTGTAGCGCTTTTGATTACCCTGGTGCTTCTCTTCTCTTTCAAGGGAGATGTCATTGTCTCAAATCCTCTCACCATCCTCTGGATCGCAATTCCCCTTTTCATCCAGACCAATCTGATTTTCTGGCTGGGTTACGGGCTTTCGCGCCTGCTTCGGTTGACATACGAGGATGCATCCCCTTCAGCAATGATAGGAGCTTCCAATCACTTCGAGGTGGCCATTGCCACATCAACCATGCTCTTTGGCCTTTCTTCCGGTGCTGCCCTGGCAACTGTTGTCGGCGTGCTTATTGAAGTCCCGGTCATGCTGATGCTGGTCAGGATTTGCTTGAAGTCCCGTCATTGGTTTGCTGCCGGGGAACCAGTCGGGAAATAGATCGTGCAAAAAAAACAATTGAAATCAATATACAACAAAAGTCCAAACAAACAGGGAGAAAACAATGACTGAAATAAAAAATAATATAGTTGCAGCTGCCATGGTGTGCATTATGGTTTTTTCTGCAGTCCTGCTGATGTACGAACCCTGTCAAAGCGCAGAAACCCCGTCGGACAGTTCCGCTGTAAATTCCGCAACACAACAGCATACGAATTCGGATCAGCCTTCCGATAAAGAGAGCCACAAGGTAATCGTCTACTATTTCCACGGAAATGTGCGCTGTCATTCCTGCAACAAGATCGAACAGTTGACAAAACAGGCCGTCGCTCAAGGATTTGTTGAAGAGCTTCAAAAGGGTTTGCTGGAAATCAAAATAATCAATGTCCAGCAGGGAAAAAATGAACATTGCGTGAAAGAGTATAAACTCTATTCAAAATCAGTCATCGTGTCCGATGTGATCGACGGGTTTGAGAAAAGATGGAAAAATCTCCGGAAAGTCTGGGAACTGCTGAATAACGAGGGGGCATTCGTGGCATACATCCAGGAAGAAGTGGAGCTTTACCTTCAGGGGAACTGATCGTGACCTCGTTTTCCCTGGGTCTCGGCATGGCGCTGTGGTTCGGAATTCTAACCTCGATCAGCCCCTGCCCTCTGGCTACGAATATTGCCGCTGTATCCTTTATCGGCAGGCGGGTTGCCAGCCCTGCATATGTATTAACTGCCGGATTATTGTATACATTCGGCAGAATGATTACTTATGTAGCCCTGGGGATAGTACTCCTGACCAGCGCGGAGCTGATACCCTCTGTTGCCAATTTTCTACAGAATTACATGAATATCCTTGTCGGCCCTGTCCTGATCGTGCTGGGGATTATTCTGCTCGATATTATCCCGCTCAACCTGACCGGCATGGGTTTTCAAGGAGAAACATCCTCCGGGCTCGTCGAGAAATCGGGCATACTCGGTGCCGGGCTCCTGGGAATACTGTTTGCTCTTTCTTTTTGCCCGATCTCTGCGGCACTGTTCTTCGGCAGCCTTTTTTCCCTGGCCATACAACACGGTTCGAGCGTTATCATGCCTTCAATATACGGGTTTGGCACAGCTATCCCGGTCATTGGCTTTGCATTTCTGCTGGCCTTTGCAAGCCACCTTGTCGGCAGTGCATTTAACAAGATCTCTGTCTTTGAACGCTGGGCCCGCAAAATCACTGCGGTTGTATTCATTCTGGCAGGAATATTCTATGTCTTGAGATATATGTTCCATCTGGTCTAGATTTCTTCATTCCTGTTTGTAACCGTAATTTTTTTCTTAAGATTGTTTCCTTTTAGTGATACCTTTTACGTATTCATTGTTTGAAATTATCTGGAAGGAGGGTTTGTCCGATGAAGAACATAATCAAATTTTCTCTATATTCTTCAGTGATTCTCGCCCTTGTTATCGTCTCAGGTTGCGCCAAGACAATTTCGCCTGAACAATTCCAGGATCTGCCATACAAGTACAATGTCCGCATCATGAGAGATACCTGGGGTGTGCCGCACATCTTTGGAGAGAGCGATCCGGATGTAGCCTTCGGCCTGGCCTATGCACATGCCGAAGATGATTACCAGACCATTGAAGGCACTCTGTTGGCTGCCAGGGGCAAGCTGGCTTCGGTTTACGGCCCCAAAGCTGCCCCAAACGACTACATGGTGCACCTGCTTCGGGTATGGGATGTGGTCAATGCCCGCTACGAATCCGATCTCAGCCCCGAAACAAAGGCGCTGTGCAACGCCTATGCCGACGGGCTGAATTACTATGCCTATCTGCATCCCAGGCAGGTCCATGCCGGATTATACCCGGCCCGTGGCATAGATGTTGTGGCCGGGTTCGTGCATAAAGTGCCGCTGTTCTTTGATTTGGATAAAACCCTGATAGAGATCTTCAATGCCGTGGCCCTGCCGGATTACACCAAGCAGGATTCTACCCGCAAATCCGCCTGGTTTACCGACCGCAGCACCCTCGGATCGAACACCTTCGGTATCTCGCCCAGGCGTTCGGCGCGCGGAGAAACATTTTTTGCAATCAACTCCCACCAGCCTTGGGAGGGACCGGTCGCCTGGTACGAGATACACCTGCACAGCAATGAAGGTTGGGACATGGTCGGAGGGACATTCCCCGGGGCACCAACCGTCCTTCACGGCCACAACCGCAACCTGGGCTGGGCCCACACGGTCAACCGCCCCGACCTTCAGGACGTGTATGTCCTCGAGATCAATCCGGATAATCCTAACCAGTACCGCTTCGACGGCCAATGGCGCGACCTGGAGATCAGGCAAGCCCCGATCGAGGTCAAGATCCTGGGCCCGATTCACTGGACATTTAAAAAAGAGGTTCTCTGGTCGGTATACGGCCCGGTCATCCGCCGCCCGCATGCAACCTATGCCCTGCGCTATGCGGCCTTTGGCATGGTACGACAGGTGGAACAGTGGTATCGCATGAACAAAGCCGTAAGCTTCGATGAGTGGTTCGATGCCATGCGTATCCGGGCCATCCCCTGTTTCAATTGCGGCTATGCCGACCGGGAAGGTAATATCTGCTACCTGTACAATGCCCTGATCCCGCAGCGTCCGGAAATCTATGACTGGTCAGAATACCTGCCGGGCAACACATCCAAGACCCTCTGGAAAGAATATATCCCGTTTGAAGAACTGCCCATGGTGAAAAATCCGGAATCGGGCATTATCATCAATTCAAACAGCACCCCGTTCAGGGCAACCATCGGTGATGAAAACCCCGATCCAGCCGACTATTCAAAGACCTGCGGCATTGAAACCCATCTGACCAATCGCGCCCGGCGCCTGCTGGAACTGCTGGGAGCCGACGAATCCATCACCGAGGATGAATTTACTGCCTACAAATACGACATGAGCTACTCGACCCAATCGAAAATGGCCGCTTATGTCCAAAGGCTGCTGGCAGCCCCCCTGCCCGATGACGACATAGTGCAGGAAGCCGCCGCTATACTAAAGGCATGGGACCTGCGGACCAACCCCGAAAATACTGGCGCCGCCATTGCAATGCTGAGTTTGCGCACCTTTCTGGACGATGATGTAAATGATGTTTCTACCGATGAGTTAATCGAGCATTTTGTCGCAGCAGCCTATGATCTGAAAGAACATCACGGCCGGATTGATGTGCCCTGGCAAAACGTCAACCGGCTTATCCGCGGCGATGTCGATCTCGGCCTGGGCGGCGGACCGGACATCCTGCATGCTGTCTGGGCCGACCCGGTCAAGGGCGCCCGCCTGCGAGGCAAATCCGGCGATTCATACGTACTGCTGGCCACCTGGGACAAAAACGGCAAGGTCCATTCCAGAAGCATCCACCAGTACGGCAGCGCCACGCTCGATAAAACCTCACCGCATTATGACGACCAGGCCCCGCTGTTTGTTAAAAGACAGCTCAAAAAGGTCTGGATGGACGAAGCCGAGATCCGGGCCCACCTGGAGCGCGAATACAGGCCAGGGGAGGAAATCATACCGTAACAATTATCCCTGATCAACCACCGCTTAGAAATAATGGAATCATATCCTGAAGACGTACTGTATATCGACTGAATACTGGATCAACAAAGGGCTGCGAGTAAACGCATGTTTAAATAACGTTATCCCGCCTGCAGATATTTATCCACCTGTTCCCGGACATATTCCTTGAAATCGGCACCGGACTTCAGCAGGCGCTTCATGTCCGATCTCCTCAACCACCTGGTATGCAGCCAGAAATACTGCTCGGGGCATTCCATTACTACCGAACTCATCCAGGATTGAATCGTGTCGCTCAGTTTTTGTATGGCATCCGAGCGCCAGCAATCGCTAAGTTTGTCTATTTTCTTGAAATCATCACCAAATTCTCTCGAGTCAATCGTCTTTTCAAACCGGATCGTATACTTATCACCGCGTTTTATTGCCGATACCGGCTGGATCAGGGCATCCCCTCTCAGGGCGACCAATGCGGGGACAGCGCTCGTGGGTGCGGGCATTCCAAAAAAATTGCAGAACAGTTTGTTTTCACGCCTTCCGCGCTGATCAATGGCAATGGCAATGGTGCGCGCATTTTTCAGTTCATTGGTGAGCAGGGAAACCATACCACCTTTGGGAGGAAGCACGGTGATTCTGTAGCGCGAGCGGATATCTTCCAGGATGGATTGAATCCCCGGGTTTTTTATTATATCGCCCATGGCGCAAAGCTCGATCCCCAGAATGCGCGGGATTGTCCCGATAATCTCCCAGTTCGTGTGACCGACCACCCCAACCACGCCTCGATCTGATGCAACAGCAGCCTCGACATGCTCTCTGCCTTCGATTACGATCCTTTCTTTGATCTCTTCATCATCCATGTAGGCAAACCTGATCGTATCTATGACTAATTCTCCCTGGTGCATGAACACCTTGAAAGCCATACGTTTTTCATTGCCGTCATCCAGGCCCAGGGCATGGCGACTCTGGGTCTGGACTATTTTTCTGTGCAAAGGGATACACATCCATGCGATAATTCCGAAGAATCTGCCCATTGCAACTGCTACTCGATATGGCAGGACCCGTATGAATAATATGAACAAGCTCAGGAACCGAAATTGGAATTCTCCGGCTATTTTTGCTAACATTTTCATTTAATAACAACCTCCAGAGTTTTTTGCACTCCTGCACAGAGATACCAGGCAATGAACCGCTCACTAATGCCTTAGAAACCGGTTTTCAGGAGCACATCTTCCCCATCGGCCTTGTATATTGCTTTAAAGGCTGTGGGTTTTTTGTTTCTCTTACTCTAGCATGAGTTTTGATACTGCACAAAGTATTTTACTTACCCTTTGAGGCTGCCGTTTTACTTTTTCGGCCTGGTAAGAAGGGCAATTATCAACACGCATGGTCCTGAATGTTAATCACAGGATAAATCTTTTGCACTCATTCCAATGGTTACAAGGTGTGCAAATCATATGGAAAGATATGTTCAAAGACGTACATCAAAGTGACGGAAATATATCGCGACACAGCATTCAAGTATTTTACTCAAACCCCAATTGTATATCTCCTGAACATTTTCCCTTCTCAGGCATCATGCACTTGCCCAGCGGCGGATCGAATTCACTTGGTATGTTCAGATAGTCAAACCAGCATTTGATACGCCATAGCGGCCCGCACTGATATTTATCAATGGCACCGATCATCATTACCCCGTTATATCCAAAACACTGCTTTTCATTAAACTCCCAGTGAATGACATTTTCCCGGGGAAAGCTGAAGGTAACATTCATAAAATCGGGAACAAGCAGTTCGGCGGTGGCAAGCAGGAACTGTTTTAATTCATCAAAGGTTTCAAAGCGTTCTTTATCAAAACCGTATGCCTTTTTCAAACGCTCCATCTCGATCGGCACCAGCGAATGCATTGCCGCCTGGTTGATTTCGTTCACTTTCTCAATGCCGAATTTTTTGAAGCATTGATAGAACCACATTGCTTCATGGGTCATCCAGCACTTACCGAGGAGTTCGATGATTTCTTTCTTGCTCAATGTGTCAACAATTTTCATAGAAAACCTCCTTTTATTTTTTCCCTGTAGTTAGTTTGATATCAAACCTTATGCCGATAAAAAATTCACCACCCGTCATTGATTTTTACCAGCAAAGCAGCAAGGTCATTGCGTTCCTTCTCTGAAAGGTTTTTATAAAACTTCTCAAGAAGCCTGCCGGATATATCTACCAGCGTATCTTGCAACCCTTCCCCTTTTTTGGTCAGGGAAATACGCAGAACCCGGCTATCCGTCGCATCGGGTGTTTTGCGGACATAGCCGAGCTTAATCAATTTGTTTACAAGGGCGGTTACGGTGGATTTGTCCCTGTCAATAATTTCGGCAAGCTGCTTCATTGAAAGACTGCGGTTTTTGAAGAGAGCCCACAGGATGTCTCCGTGGGAGGGGGCAAGCCCTTCTACATTGTGATTCCTGAGTTCCTGCACAAGGAACCTGTTAGCCTTTTCCCTTACGCGCCCGATTAATACGAGTGGAATTTCCGTTTCATGTACCATTAAAACAGTTTAGTTTGATATCCAACCATTGTCAAGTTTTTCGCCTTCGGACAGTTATGGTTTGCTGCTTTTATCTCCTGAAATCTTGTCTTGATTTTTCAATTCAAGGGTAAATCTCTCGGGATTCACATTTTATCTCATGACGTCTCTTACTAGAGAGTTCTATCCTTCCAGAGTTTAAAATAAACATCCGCCGGGTACGAATATATGATGTAACGGCTGTCATGAGCAGCTCCTTACCGGTATACCATGATATAATCAATATACGAGGTTGCTCTCTCCCCGGTATTGTCCGCGTCGGCCATGATGCCGATCGTGGCCCTTTTGGGCGATTTTCCGCCGAAGGCTTTCTCATAGTCCCCGATGATGTTGATATCCTGCGTCACCCATGTACCTGCCCTTGCATCACCTTTTTGAAGAAGGATCATTATGCTGCGGCCCGTATACACGCTGCTCAGGATATCTTCCGCATGCTCTTTGTTGGCCCAGATATAGTTCAGGGAGCTGTGAGGCGGGTATTCGCCGTAGAACGCTTTTGCAGCAGCATACTGGGCACGCTCAATGATACCTGCCTCCTTCGGGTCATACTCAAATGCTATATATATCCTGACGGGATAATCATCACCTTCCCTGGTCTTGGCATTACCCGCGGCAATGATCCCGTCGATCTTCCATCGCCACCTAACCCGAGGAAAGGTGTAGACATCGAACGGCTCGGTATAGACAAGCAGTGAGGCCGCAGATTCGCTGTGCGCTTTCAGGTAGGTATCATCACCCTGTTTTTCAATGCTGTAGGTCGTATGGTTTTCGATCTTGGGGAAGAAGACCTCCTGCCATTTTACCAGGTCGTTAAAATCCTCCTTGAACAGCACCCGGCTGTCCTGCGAATACAATGGAAAAGCGAAGCTCATGATAATAAAAAACGCCAGGAAAGTTTTCAGCACCATTCAAGCCCCCTTTCCTGGTTTACTATAAGAACCACGGCCCATGTTTCAATCCTTCCGGGGTTGTAAAAGAAAACGGACCGAATACCAGCATTCAGATTCATGGATTCTCTTCATATTGCCAATCGCTGTAAAGGAACCATGAATAAAATCCACAATTACAATTTAATACCTTATATGGTATTGATATAGTATCGAGCAGAACAGGGATTAAGAGAACTTCTATATAATATTTATTATATTGAAGCATTTGTCCGGCTATTATATTGTTATATATTGTTTTTGCAGTATAGTAATTGTTAGCTGGCTATTATTGAGATGAATGTATGACTCTCATATTAAACTGCCTTACACCAAATTATGTAATACAGGTCTCGGACCGCAGACTTATGTTATCCAGAGGTTTAGTATATGATGACAATAGTAATAAAGCCATTTTCGTAAATGGTAATATAATATTCAGTTACACGGGACTTGCTTCTTTTGATAATCGTAAAACCATGAATGATGATTGGTTTTTAGATACTATTGGCGATGTTTACAATAGATATCCAAACATCTCGCTTACAACAACAGCTGAACATATAGCAGAGCGCGCCTCTGAAGCTATGAATAAAATTAATACAAACAATACGTTGAAACGCCTTGCATTTGTTGATGTTGGTTGGGCAAAATTACCTGACCATGACCACTTAAGTCCACTTTATATTGTGATAAGCAACGCTCATGATCAAGATGGTATGTGGCTCAATGAAGCCAAATCAAAATTTTCGGTCCTTCCTTTCTCACCGCCTCCTGACATGCCTGTTAAATTAGTTGTTGACGGTCAACCACTTGGCAGTGAACTTAAAAGCAGACTACTGCATCAACTTAAATCCTGTGTAAAAAAGGATGTCGGTCCAAAGACTACTACCCGTTTATTATTAAGTGCAGCACGTTCTCTAGCATCCCACAATTCATATGTTGGCAAAGATTTCTTGGTTAATTGCATACCTAAAGAAACCGTTCGCGTAGGCAAAGCAGAACTCATAGGAGGTTATCCAAAAAGAAACATTGCTACGTTTATGTTTGTTCCAGAAAAAACGAGTAAACCTATTCAATATAGTCCTCATATTTTCACTTATGGTGTTTCATGCAAGGGTATGGTTGTATATCAAGGCACCAGCTAACCACAGCATTCAGGTGGACGCAGGCTTGCGCCCGCGCCACTGTTGCTGGCACGTTCGCCTAGCAGAGTGTACACTATGAATGAAAATGCAATATTGTCACCGAATAGCTCGTTTGATGCGGCAATTAAGGAGATGCTCACAGCGTTCGATGAATCGTCTCAACGTAGAATGAAAAATGCGATTCGTGATGCTGGAAATGCCGCAGTTAAATACCAAGATGAAAACACCGATGCAGGTGCTCGTCATAAGGTTCGCGAGTTCATACCTGCATATTTGTTGAACTTGAATGGGTATTCCCTGCAGTATGAAGTCAAAATTGACGGTAAAACGCCTGATTGGCTCGACAACGAAAATCGTTTACTAATGGAATCAATCACTTTTGAAAGAGGAGGGACATCTCCGTTTCCGTCTCGCGTCTATTCTGTTGCAGAAGAAAAATGCTCTAAATACTCATCTATTGCCGATCACTATTATTTATCAATTGTTGTTGCTGTTTACCTTGACTTTCTGACGGCTGTCTCCTTTGAAGAGTGCTACGAAAGTAGCGCCTCTTTTCGACCACTTTTTGCCCAATACCAGCGATTAGCGGGCATCTTGTTTTTCACAGAGCAAGGTGGAGGTATTCCATTTGGCGGTCAACCTTACGGATTTATGTGTTTGATTGCCGAAGATAGATTGGCAGATCACTCCAATTGGCCGATTCGCACAATTGATATCGGCAAATTATGAAGGGGGATCAGGCCGCTGAAATAGATGGTTATCAGGTCGTAACAATCAAAATTTTTCTTGATTCATTCTGTCAATTATTGACACGATCTCTATATTACATACTATAACTCGATTGAACAATCAGAACTCACAGGAGTTTCAAATGATTATCAGAAAAGAAACGGCCGGAGACATCGAGGCCATAACCGCAGTCACAACAGCTGCCTTCAGGACGCTGCCCGTCAGCAACCAGACCGAGCAATTCATAATCAAGGCATTACGCGAGGCGGGCGTGCTGACCATCTCGTTGGTGGCGGAAATTGACGGGCATGTTGTCGGCCATATTGCTTTTTCGCCGGTAACTGTTTCCGACGGGGCAACTGACTGGTACGGCCTCGGCCCGGTTTCTGTTCTGCCGGAATACCAGAGGCAGGGAATCGGGAAAGCCCTTATCAATGAAGGGTTGTCTCTTCTGAAAGAATTGGGCAGCCGGGGATGCGCTCTCGTGGGTGATCCGAACTACTATAAGCGGTTCGGTTTTCACAACTATCCTCAGCTGGTTCATGAGGGAATTCCTCAAGATGTTTTCCTGGCCCTGCCTTTTACTGAAAAGGTTCCAGAGGGCATCGTCGTGTTTCATGAAGGATTCCTGGCAACTGGCTGACAAGGCACCGCAGCGGACATCAATTCAGCTGCGCTCCGTTGCCGCTGGTGAGCTTGGCCGTTTAAAAATAGATATCTTGGTGAAACTGAGCAAAAACGAGAAAAGCAAAATCAAGCAGGAAAAACAGAGGATATCCGTGAAATATGGACATTTAAGATCTATACCTATCAGAACAGACATGGACTTATATCAAAAGTCACAATTCTACGGACATACCCTAAATTCCCCTGGTGACACGCAAGAAGATTTAACTTAAAAAATTGACAAGCGCTCTTAGATTGATGTGAGTACTTCGAGCTGCTCGAGATGATGTGAAAACATATCATTACAGGGTCGCATTTTCAAAACCAGATTATATTTACTAGTTGCATTATTGCGACCCTTTAAACCTGCCATTATATCCCCACTTGCTCATATCTGCTGAATTATTAAAAGGATATAAATCAATTTGAGAATGGCATTCAATATGCATTGATACTCTGAGAAACATATATGCGTTAATGAAAACTCTCTTGCAAGAGACAGAGAAGGAAAGGAGAATTGACTATGCCGAGAGGTGATGGAACAGGACCACAGGGACAGGGCCCTATGACTGGTAGGGGAATGGGACAGTGCCCAGAAGGAAAAAGGCCGGGCAGGTCAAAATCAAATTCATTGGAAACGCCCGCAGATATACCCAAAGGCAGAGGCAATGCTACCGGTGTCGGGAGAAACTCTGCAGGAAGAGGCCTCGGTAGAGGTCAAGGTAATCGGTAAAGAGAAAGGAGGGGAAAATATGCCATTTGGAAACGGAACAGGTCCGATAGGGATGGGGCCCATGACAGGAAGGGCGGCAGGCTTCTGCGCCGGATATAACATGCCGGGTTATGCCAACCCATTTCCAGGAAGAGGTTTCGGAGGTAGAGGCGGCCGCGGTGGCGGTTGGGGCCGACAGGCGGCCTGGTTCGGTGCTCCGTACTACCAGGCACCTGCATACGGGGCTGCCCCGTATAGCCCAGGACAGGAGCTAGATGCATTGAAGGCCCAGGCCCAGCATCTGCAAAAAACATTGGAAGAGATTGGCAAGAGGATCACGGAACTGGAAGGAAGTTAACAGCACAAACATGTATATCCCCTGCTTTGAAAGATCCAAGCTGGGAAGATCCGGATTTTCTTATGGTTGAGCTACCCACCCGGGAACTGGTTAGAAACAATCATCGAACTTATCAAGAATATAGCTAGAGGAGCCGTATGGAACTGTTAATTGCTTTTGGTACGGATGACGGTGATAATTTTAATGAGGACCATTTTGGTATGGCACAAATCTTTCATGTTTATAAATTTTCCGAGGGCAAAGAAGAATTTGTCGAAGCCAGGAAAAATGCAAGATATCAAGAAGATGAAACCCTGAAGCATGGCGATCCCGGAAAGGCAAAAGCTGTATCTTCCATCCTGCAAGATATTGATGTCATAGTAGGCAAAAAGATGGGCCCGAATATCGTCAGATTATTGAAAAAATATGTATGCATTGTAATCAAGGCAACTGCCATAAACGACGCCATCCAACAGATACATTTAAATATGAACAAGATCATAGAAGAAAAAGGAAAGGGTGAAAATCGGAAACACATAGTCATAAGGACTTGATTTCCAATCTGCAAACCGGGAGTAGTCCATATATTTTTAATGGAGGATGAAACTATGGTAAGACTAAAAAATAACTTCATAATGCCCCCCATAAAATTGGGATACGGCGATGGCAGCGGCAGGATTAATGAAAGGCACATTGCCTTTTACAAACGCAGATGCAAATACTTAGGCGCTGTTATTCCGGAGCCGTTTTATATCGATAAGGGACTCAGGGAAATCCCAACCCAGACGGGAATAGACAGCGATGATAAAGATGAAGGACTGCATACATTAGTATCATCCATCCATGAATCGGGTTCAAAAGTTATTGCGCATCTCAACCATCCCGGAAGAATGGGAAACCCAAATATCCCGGGAAATTATTTCATTTCCTCCACAGACAGGCCCTGCGAGAATGGTGGATCAATCCCAAAAAGAATGAACAGAGAAGACATGGATCAGGTTCTTGATCTGTTTAAAGAGGCTGCCATACGATCCAAAAAGGCCGGTTTCGATGCTATAGAACTGCAGTTTGGCCACGGTTATCTCCTGGCCCAATTCATCTCCTCTTTTGTCAATGATAGAACCGATGAATATGGTGGAAACTTTGAGAACAGGATACGGTTCCCCTTAGAGGTCTTGAGTAAGGTTAAATCATCTGTAGATCTCCCGGTTATTGCCCGGATAAGCGCTGATGAGATGGTGCAGGACGGGATAACCTTACCTGAGATGACAGCCTTCTCAAAGATATTGGAAAAACATGACGTCCAGGCTATACATGTATCTGCCGGTACGGTCTGTTCAACTCCACCGTGGTATTTCCAGCATATGTTCGTCCCTAAAGGGAAGACATGGGAAATGGCTGCTAAAATTAAAAAAGAATTGCATATCCCAGTAATATTTGTCGGGCAGATCAATACAGTTGAAGACATTAAAAAATTGCGCACTGAATTTCCAGACGACTATATTGCGGTGGGCAGGGCAATAATTGCAGATCCAGACTTCATCGGCAAATATCTCGGGGAGGTAAAAGGCGTCATATGTCCCTGTCTGGCCTGTGCCGAGGGCTGTCTCGGCGGCGTAAAATCAGGCCAGGGGCTTAAATGTCTTGTCAATCCCCAAGCAGGAAAAGAGCCGGAAATTATTGAACCTGCAAAAAAACCCAGGCGATATGTTGTGGTAGGAGGCGGCCTGGCAGGCATGGAGGCAGCGATTATCCTGAAGGAAAGGGGACATGAGGTTGACTTGTATGAAAAAGATGAACTTGGAGGACAATTCAACTTGGCGCCATTGACCCCTAACAAAAAATCGATGGAAAAACTGGTCCCTTACTTCACAAACAGATTAAAAGAAAATGGTATCAATGTAATCTTTAAAGAAACCACAAAAGCGGATCTTGCAGGAAAATATGATGTCGCGGTATTGGCAACAGGGTCAAAACCTGCTGAGTTGGAGGTTCCCGGACTGGATAATTTTTTCTGGGCCGACATCTTACGTGAAGAAAATCTCCCGGAGAACAAAAATGTCTTGATTATCGGAGGAGGCCTTATCGGTGTGGATATCGCAACAGGATTGATCCCCCGAAACAATAAGATCACCATAGTCAAGAGGACAACCGATTTCGGTGAAGACATGGAAATGATCGCGAAAAATCTTTCTCTGAAAATGATGAAGGGAAAGGGAACTGTATTCAGTGATCACACACATATTAAAAAAATTGATGGGAAAACGGTTTATGCCGAGCGGGATGGAGAAAATATACAGTTTAATGATATTGATATCATTGTTGTTTCCACCGGAATGAAGAGTTTTAATCCTTTGGAGAAAGTGTTGAAAGGGGAAATGCAGGTATACGTAATTGGTGACGCTAAAAAAACAGGAAAGGCCCAGGATGCTATCAGAGATGCTTATGACACTGCGATCAACTTGTAGATGAATATAAACCAACCTCATGTCTCGTACCTTCATTGATCTGAATCAATGAATTCACGAGACATGAGGTGTCCTCTGAAAATAATATTTCAGCAAAGGAAGGAGCATACATAATGCCCAGGAGAAACGGACCGGCTCCAGGAGGAAAAGGCCATATGAAAGGCCGGAGTGAATTCGGAAGAAGAGGTTCGTCCAGAGGCATGCATCAAGTTAGACATACTGGTATCTTCGTTACACCCGGGATGTCCAGGGGCATGGGAAACATTACAGGGAGAAATAGGGAAAGCGGGCATACCCACCCAGATACATCCCCTAGGGACAGGACCTCTGCGGTAGCTGTAGTTGACGAGAATACCTGCAAGGGATGCGGGGCCTGCCTGGATGCATGTTTGGAAAATGCCATTACAATAGACAATGATGTTGCCAGGATCGACATACGAATCTGCCGTGGCTGTGCCGACTGCATCGACAGCTGTCCTTTCGGGGCCATTTCCATGGACTATACATCATAAAACGTGCTGCCACCCACAGAGAAAAAGCGGCGGCTATACAACAGCGCTGTCCGGCATCAGCTGCATTGCCGCCGGTGAGCTTTTTTGGTATATGGTTCCTTAAAAACGGATATATTGAAAAATGAGCAAAAAAAAGAAGGAAGAAATTAAACAGAAAGTAAAATACCAACTGGCGGGATGGATACTTTTTATTATCTGCGCTATGTTTTTCACCGCATCAGGTTTAAAAAATCATGATATATGGACACTCTTAGGCAGTGTCGTGTTTTTAATTGCCTGCATAGTATTTATCATACCCCTTGCCGGCGCAAATAAAAAAAAAGAGTATGATACTGTACAACACAATAATGAAAAAAACTCATAGCCTGTCATATCATCCGGTTTTCTGCCATAGATTATAGCCGGGCAGGCTGATAAATGAATTGCACATGGAATATTTCACATGAAAAGGATTGTATGTTAATGTGGCAATGATAGTTGTTTTACAGGCAAAAATGTGATGAGGTTGCATTGATCAGTTATAGAGGTTTCCTGATTCGTTTAATCATAAAGCATTGGTTTGGCCCGAAATTCAACCGTTTGCGGGCAATCGATGAACAGCGCATCTGGTTCGCTAAAATTACTCGTTTTCAATTGCTTCCGCGCGGCATTTTAGTCGAAAATGTACAAATTGAAGGCATCGATGCCGAATGGATTCGACCCCGGGGCGCCGCCGAAAAACAGGCAATCCTGTATCTGCACGGCGGTGGATATATGACAGGTTCGTACGCAACGCATCGCAATATCAGCGCCCATATTGCATGTGCATCCGGAAGGAATGTGCTTTCAATTAACTACCGCCTTGCCCCTGAACACCCTTTCCCTGCCGCTCTTGAGGACGCACAAAATGTGTACCTCCGGCTGCTTCGAAAAAAATATTCCCCGGTGGCCATTGCAGGAGATTCAGCCGGAGGAGGTCTGGCGCTGGGGACACAACTCGCCTTGCGTGATTCAGGCGATACCCTGCCCGCTGTATCTATCTGCCTGTCACCATGGACCGATCTGAAACTAACCGGAGACTCGCTGATCTCAAATGCAGCGATCGATCCATTTTTGAAAAACACTACTCTTAAGTTTTCAGCAACTTCGTATCGGCATGATCATGACCCGGCCCTGCCGCTTATTTCACCACTTTATGGCGACTTTCGGGGTTTCGGCCCGATGCTGATCCAGGTGGGCCGCGACGAGATACTTCTGAGCGATTCCGAACGCCTGGCTACCAGGGCCAAAGAAGATGGAGTTAACATCACCTTTGAAACGTGGGATCATATGTGGCATGGCTGGCATATTTTTGCAGGTCTTCTTCCCGAGGCGGACCAGGCGATAAACTCTATCGGAGAATTCATTAAACTGCATGCAAAATCCACTGCCTTGTAGGATTAAAGCGGCCACAACAAAATCATAAAAAGACAATCGAATCCTTTAGAAAATACAGAACACCAGGCCGGATTCCATGCACTGTTCCGGCTGCGTTTTAAGCTAAAGCAAGGTTGTCTTTTAGCGACCGGGTTGTATCATATTGATCGTGATCGTTTGAGGTGATCTAATTCAAAACGACAAGGAGTAAAGATATGGACCTTTATAAAGCTATATACCAGCGCAAGAGCGTGCGTTCGTATCTGGATAAGGACGTGCCCGAGCCCATTTTGACAAAAATTCTGGAAGCGGCCCGCATGGCCCCTTCTGCCAGCAACCGGCAGGAATGGCGCTTTGTTGTGGTGCGCGATCCCAAGCAGCGAGAGCAACTGGCGGACGCGGCCTACGGCCAGCAGTTCGTGGCCCAAGCCCCGGTGGTGATCGTATGCTGCGCCGAAACTACTGAGCATGTCATGAGCTGCCAACAGCTCTGCTATCCGATCGACGTGGCCATTTCCGTAGACCATATTACCCTGTGTGCAACTGCCGAGGGCCTGGGCTGTTGCTGGATCGGGGCCTTCGACCCTCAAAGGGTTCAGCACATCCTCGACATTCTGCCGGAGATCAAAGTGGTGACCCTGCTGCCGCTGGGGTATCCCCAAGACCCATCGCAAGTTTCAAAAAACCGCCTGCCCCTGGAAAAAATCGTGCTATATGAGACCTGGAGCTAAGGCACATGTAGACTATGAGGTAAAACTATAGAGCCGGCTTATGCCTCAGCCTGTTCTGGCAATTGATCTTTTCATTTTCAGAGCTAATAGATAGAAAACGATTGGGGCAGCAAGCCAGATCATCTGGGGCAGCAGGGTAATATGTGAATCATTGAACATAAACAACGTCGGATTCCAGCAGTACGGAATATAGGCCCAAGCTTCATTGAAAGTGCTTAAAAGTTCCACGATTAATTCCGAAAGCTGCCCCCAGACAAGCAGCACAAACAACTCACATGGCCTGAATTGATCAAACCAGGGAGGTTTACAAACGGCTCGTACAAACCAGACTCCAACCAGAAACAGGCCGCCGTCCCAGAAGGAATGCATTATCACTAAGACGGAAAAATGGGTGGGCAGCGGCTGAATAAAATGTGCCACGGGAAATGCGCTTGAAAATTCGTTTAGCAAAGACATGGGCAGTTCCCAGCAAACACCCAGGGCACATCCCAGCCAAAATAACCACCAGACATACCTGTCGATGCGGCCTGTGCGGTACAAATAGAGCACCAGGATGGGAATCGCAGCCCCAATGGCAAAATCGATCCAGTAAAAATTGGCTCTTACAAATTCAAACATCGATTGCCTGTGTATATCATGAAATGTTACGGCACCACATCGAGGGCCTGCTGAAGATCGGCTATAAGATCATCCGCGTTTTCAATGCCAACGCTCAAGCGGAAAATGCAGTCTCCCATGATATTCGTGTATTTTTCCTGCTGCTTTTCATTGAAAACCACCATATCCTGGAAGAAAAAAAATGTCGGCAGGATCATGATCAGGGTCTGGTCGTGCCCCAGGGATACGGCGTGGGTGATGAGCTTGAGCCGCTTGATAAATTCAAAGTGTTCGTTTCCATCCGCTTCCAGATTGAAATTCAACATGCCGGAGGGAGTCTTCATCTGCTTTTTGGCAAGCTCATATTGAGGATGGCTTTTGAGCCCCGGGTAACGCACCGACTTGACCTTGGGGTTGCTCTCCAGAAATTCGGCAACTTTTTGTGCGTTTTCAGCATATCGCTCGGCCCGCAAAGGAAGTGTAACCGAACCCCTGAGAATCAGCCAGGCATTGAACGGGCTGATGCAGGCCCCCAGATGAGTGATGCCGTATTCACGCACATCAGTCAGGAATTTTTTACTGCCGATCACGGCACCCCCCAGGGAATCTCCATGACCGTTGATATACTTGGTAAGACTATGGACCACCACATCGGCCCCGAGTTCGAGCGGCCTCTGGCTGACCAGGCCGGACCATGTGCTGTCTACCACAAGGGTTGCCCCTACATCATGGGTCATTTTAGCGATTTGTGCGATATCGCTGATAAAAACCAGGGGGTTGGCCGGTGTTTCCACGAACACTACCTTGGTATCCGGGCGGATAGCCGCCCTGACTTCATCCAGATCGGATGTATCAACCTGGCTGACTTCGATACCGGCAAACCTGGGAAAGTGGACACCCATGAGCTTCTGAGTACCGGTATAACAAACCTCGGATGCCACTATGTGGTCACCGGTATTCAGCAAGGTAAAAAGCGTTGCTGAAATAGCTCCCATTCCGCTGGCGGCAACCACACAG
>Ga0272441_10001377_pt1 | contig 51785 bp, 76 predicted proteins | sample SSMProp6N_FD_193582 | JGI IMG/M metagenome (GOLD analysis project Ga0272441, IMG submission 193582) | Marine sediment archaeal communities from Little Sippewissett salt marsh, Falmouth, MA, United States - SSM-Prop-6N | ecosystem: Environmental > Aquatic > Marine > Wetlands > Sediment ...
TCCCGTCCAACCCGCACGCGCGGGCGAAAGAACACCGTCGCACTGGCATCGCTGCAACCAACGCTAGAGAGAGCGTCCAACCCGCACCTGCGGGCGAAAGAACACCCTGCTGGGGGTCGGTTGCGTCATGGAAACCAGCGTTCAACCCGCACGTGCGGGCGAAAGAACACCGAGAAGCTCTGGATATACGACCTTACGTCCAACCCGCACGCGCGGGCGAAAGAACACGGCACCCATTGCGGACGGCCACGAGTCGGACTCCGTCTCGCCTCGTCCAACCCGAACGTTCGGGCGAAAGAATACCAAGATGGGGCAAGACACAAGCACAGTCGGCGCTGCCGTTCAACCCGAACCTGCGGGCGAAAGAACACCGTCGCACTGGCATCGTTGCGACCAATGGCAGAGAGCGTCCAACCCGCACCTGCGGGCGAAAGAACACCACAGGCGGAAGGCACCCATTGCGGCAGACCTCGCCGTCCAACCCGAACCTGCGGGCGAAAGAACACCGACAATGACCACTACTGATTCGCACTAGAGCACTTCGAGTAATCAACCGTTACCCAAGCATCTTCTGGAATGTCATTTTGTAGTCCTGTCGGTCTGAACATGCCATGCTCAGACCTAGCCCCATTGGTGCGGTCAATTACAATGGGCCATAACTCAGCACGACCAGCATCAGATGTGAAACTGACATCCTCGTCCCGCTTCACCCTCCGAAACCACAAACATTCCGGCACACTCTCAACCAGTTCCGAAATATGGATCGGACAAAAGTTCGTGCCCAAGTACGGCAAACCACCTTTGCGCTCCAACTTCATCTCCAAACCATCCTTGATGCGGTCAAGCAAAAACGGCTCACAACGAACCATCACATAGCAATCGACCTCATACAGAAAACCCAACCAAACAGGTCGTATTTGCCATTTGTAGATCAAGTCCGATTTCTTCAATTTCTCTCCGTCAGAAACCGGAACCGACCAGTGTTTCCGAAGAGCTTCCTCGGCTCCTTCACTGCAACGAATAGATTGACCGTCCTTAGTGTGCCAGTGAGACAAGATACTGAACTTTTCTGGCAGCTTTGGCGTTCCAAGAGCCAACGAAACGGATGGCAAGCCTTTCCGAAGCTTGCCATCCTCTGTGAACATCTCTATCGCCGCATAGTTCAACAATATGCCATAGGCAGCCGATGGAGGCATAAACGAAAGTGTTCGCTTCAGCCCGCCAATCTCTCCTCTGGTCCGAAAAGCACCAAAGGTGCCGTAAACATGAAAACAAAACTCAACGACAGAAGCATCTAAAGTCATGATTTCCGTCTCCTTGACTCTCGAAAAGCCTCTATTCGATGACCCTGCCCAAGATAGCATTCATCATGGACTCAACGCTAACGCAACACGTAACACCAAGCTCCTCAAACTGGCTGCGCAAGTCGCTGTCCATACTACCGACAACCTCCCCACCAAAGAAGAACTCAGAACCAGGATAATACTCCGGCTCCTCAATGATCAGCTTCTGGAGCTCGGGATACGAAACCTTGTAGTCGCCAAAACAGGGACCAATGTTCTCGACCTTCCAGCCGTTCCCACCAAACATCTGACTTGTGCGCCGACACAGCCGACACACAACACTTCCGGGAGAGAAATCATAGCTATAACGAGCATGGTTGCCAGCAACATTGGACAACTCGGGGATAATGTCCTTCAAGGTTGTCTTGAAGAAGAAAACCTGACTCGGCGTACTATGGGACGCCAATGAGGAATCGGCGTGCCATGAGAACGTCGTAATTAGCACCTCATCTTGTCTCAGCCCGGATGTCTCTGAGTTTCTATGAGTGTCTTTCTTGTTTTTCTTACCACCATCATTGCTGTCTTCCTCTTTGTATCTTGTTAGCGGAGATTGAGCCAACACGGTCTCACCATGACAGTACGTGGTCGAAATAGCTGGCGACAAGTTCCATAATGCTTGACGCTTGATCTTCAGGTCGGGGTGTTTCTTTTTCATATCCCTCCACTTGGCCTTACTCGCAGCTATCAAATAGCCACGTTCACAGTCGTCCCAATACCGATTGGGGTCGTGCATACCAGGTTCTGTGTAAACCACCATCAACTCAGTCTCGTCAGACACTCTTTCCCGGTTCAAAAGCCTTGGATGCTTCCTGCGGCACGTCTCTCTCATACCATTCTGAATAGCACTTCCGCCAACAAGGGCACGCTTGTTCCCTTCGCCATCGCTGAGCTTTTGCAACGGCATAATGTTCCCAAGAGACTCGGACCTGTTGTTGGCGGCAATCCCCTTACGAGTCAGAAGTTCCAAGAAAATACAATGATTTTTGTATTCATCCTTGAAGAACATTTCCTTTATATCGGACACCTTCGCCGGACTACTTGACCTTTTCGCATTTGCCATCTTGCACTCCTTTTGTCACATTGGATTTGCGAAACAACATTGAACTAGCCTGCCTTTTATAAAACCGAAATACGATCACCGTAGGATTCCTTCAGGTAACCCAACTCCATCAACATGATCCTCTGCACAATTTTGTGGTCATCTTTGTGGTTGACCGCAGCCTCCAGAATATCAAAATCAGCAAAAGCCATACGACCAGCCAGACCATGCTCCGACAACAACTTGCAAATTATCATCTGCACAGGTTGACCATCCAACGCTCTTAAGTTATACCACAATTGCCCACACGTATTTGCTGCCTTTCTGTAGTACTCAATGGTGCCCTTTTGATATCCTGCATCTTCGGTGGAGCGAGTAATATATGCCCGCAACCATTGCCTGACCGGTTTTATCAGTTTATCAGCTTCCACTTGCATACTCCTTTCCCTTGAATCAAGCAACTTTTTGAAATCAGAGCCGCATTGCACAACGTCTTTCAGCGGCGCATGGAACACAAGATCAATACCTGTCCACCACGGTCGACCATAAACAGCGTTAGCTTCAAGCGTCGTCCGCAACACCGGATTTTTGTAACCCATGTCCTGCACGGTATTGAAAATCCAGCACTTTTCACTGCTCAGCGGCATATCCTGAACCTGACTGATCTTGAGAGCGTTGCCCGGTTTTTCAGCAAGGTACACATTAACGCCGCTCAACGATGTCGGCATACTCGCCTCCAACTTGTTCTCACACAGAGAACGTACAGAAGTCATTCCAGCTTCCAAAGGGACATACATCGGCTTCCAGTAACAATACAACGATGTCGAGTCAGCAACGATCCGCGCCAAAAAGTCCCGATAGTCATAAATAAACTCCTCAATGTTGCACGGGTGAGGCACAACGATGAAGAAACTGCTTCTCTTTTGGGGCTTGGATTTCCCATTTCCTTGTCCTTTCTTCGATTTCGACAAATGACTGAGTGCAAACTCCGCCTTGTAGTGCATACAAACCAGAGACCAGAAGTGCAGAAGAAAAATCATCTCTGAATGCTCTTGCCATGTTTCTCCATCAAAATCAACCTTCCCAGCCCCAAGCGACAAGTACCCACGACTCTTTAAGTTCTTTGACTTACTAATGCCATCCCACAGTTTGGCACCCCACGAAACATGAGCATCTGGATCATCGGCCAAACAAATGAATTGCCGAGCCTTCTCGACTCTAAGCTGCTCCACAAGAGCCTTACGTCTGCAACTCAACAACCACTTAACAGCATCTTCGCGGCTTAAGCCGGTAAGCAAACGCATCAGAAAATGCTGTGGCACACGCTCTTTGAACTGGCGTTTGACCATTTTCGGATTTGACTCATCAATGACCTCATCTTGCCCAAGGATCGGAACAGTCAACGCATTTGTCTTTTTGGCCTTCTTGTTGTTGCGATCAACTTTCCGAACCTTAGTAGTCCACATGCTGTCATAGTACCAGTCCATCAAACTGATCACACTCGACTCCGTAAAATGAAACGTAGCCGTACAACCATCAAACTCAACCAAAGGATTGTCCCTCTCCCCATGTTGTTCCTTCATCAACTGACAAGCAAACACCGCCCCAGCCAGTCCAGCAGCGTGAAACGTCGTTGGCATCTCCCAAAGGTCGTACGTGACTATCTGCTTGCTCTTGGTCTTCATACGTCACTCCTTTGAATCCCAAAACCCAAACTTTGTCGTGTAGTGTCTGTCATCGGCAACAAAAATATTGCCTTCCTTCCACACACGATAAAACGGAACTGGGACGTAAAGCCCGTCAACAGGCTCACCCGCCTCCTTCAAAGTCATCCACTCGGGAACATCAGATTTGAGAACGGCATTGACTCTAAACTCTTCAATGTCCCTCAACCGCTCTCCTTGTCCGTTCGTCCACGGACTATCATCAAACAACCCGGTCCAGCGTGGACGATCATCAATCACTGGCGCAAACTGGTAGTACGCTTCAGTCAATTCTTGCTGAGAAATATCACGATCCTTTATGTGCTCAATGAACTTGTCGAACGCCTTGAGTTCATCAGACTGATACGGTCTCGATGTGGTGCAGTCAGGAGTGTAAAAATAGACACGACCTAGTCCCGGAACTTCGAGGAATCTGTCATTGCGACCCATTCGTTGCAAAGCTGAATAGCACGGAGATTGCTCACTGAAAAGCACAGTGGAGCTAAGTTCAAGACTCATCTCGCCAACCTGCGTGCAAACAACAATGATCGGGTAGTCACGGTCCCATGTGCAAAACAACCGCATGACCTCAGCATGACGAGATTTTCTGTCAACAAGCTTGAAGGCGCTATGATAACACAACACAAGCGAATGTGGCATTGTCTGTTGAGCCATCACCGCCATTTCCTGACAACGCCTAACCGTATTGCAAAACCATAATATACGCTCTGAACCGCTTTGGTTGCGCAACACCCGCAATGCTTTCGTGGGACCGGACAACATCGAAACCCTGTAACGCTTGGCGTGTATCGTCTGATCCGACTGCTGATGACTTATTTCAAAACCGTTTTCACGCAAATCGTCCATTCGCTTCTGCGGCATACTCGCAGTCATTGCCAGTATCGGAATGTCGTAATTCTTCACCAAGCACATAAATGCAGACCAAAGTGCCTCATCGTAACAATGCACCTCATCAACAACAATGGCACTCTGAGCAAGAACCGGAACCAAGCACATAGAAGAATACTTGCACTGTATGAACGCAAGAAACTGATCTATCGTCGCAGAAATAATGCGCTTGCCCCAGTACGCCAAAGAATACCAACCTTCGTTCACACTGAAATCCTTCTGCGACCGCTCGTCCGATTCAAGAAAGTTCAGACCGTTTAAGAGTTCGTAATTCGCCGTGCTGTGTATCAGAGATGCGTCCTGCTCAGGAGCCCAAGTCATGTAGTCCCGAAAGCCCTCCAAAGCCGAAGCACGTGTCGGATACAGGAAGAGAACATACCGACAGTTCATCTCTTGAGCCTGACGCCTGAGCCAATAGTGACCCCCCAACGTCTTCCCTCCGCCACATGACCCATAAAGAAACGCCCGACGTGGCAGATTCATCGCACGGACTTGCACATCATTCGGTTGAAACTGGTGTCCTTGACGTGCCTCTATCTCGGCAGTCCGTGGTCCTATGACCTTTTCGTCCAATTCCGCAGAAGTAATCCAATTATCCGGCGGAAACACCTCGCCAAGCCATTGACACAGGTCAACGTTCAGACGTGCCGTTGCACTGGCAATCGAGTCAGCATTCACAAGAGCAATCAAGACAGCAGACCGCAAACGCAAATCGCATTGCGTTGTCCCACGCTTGAAAGCCCTCATCCTCTGAACGAGCCGCTTTACCGCATTCAAGATGCTGTAGCCCTCATAACCGGGAAATGCCCACCATTCAGGCCAGTCAACACTTGGAAACTCAGGCTCGATCTGACGAAGCATTAAGAGAACCTCATTGCCCGGAACAGAAAACCTCTGCTCTGCACTTGGGTTGCTCTTGTCAATCTTCTCCCGAACAGCTTTGCAATGATGACCGATCACGCAGGAAACAACCATCATGGCATTTCCGCCAGTTACCAAGTCAAGCCACTGTATCACTTCCGGGAAACAAAGCATCATGGCGGAAATATATTCGTGCCGAGTTGCTTGCTCCTTGCGCTCTGCAACAGACTCCATCACACTTTCAATCATCGACTGAAAACTACTGTTACCCTTACCTATGTCATGGCACAAACAAGCATAGTAGCCAATGACCCAAAACCTCTCGTAATCAACCCTGAAGAACCTTGACCATGCCAACCCAAGCTCTGTCGAACTATCCAACGTACCAAAAAGCTCTATGAAAGCCCGAACAGTGCTTTGTGTGTGGTCAAGTAAGGTCTCCCCAGTGCTCTTAGCCAGTAACATCAAGAGTGCCTTCCAAAAGGCATAAACACACCACACCCAAAATGACGACGCCCGCCAAGACCAACACTTTGAAGCCTTATCGAATCCCGTTCGGTCAAATCAACAACACACACGGCAGCCCCATGAATATACACCTTTCCGATACGAATAGAACGCTGAATGATCGGATCGTTCGTTTCCTCATTGCTCTCCAGTCTTCGATTCGACTTCGGCTCAACAAACAAAGGAAGTCCAGAAGTCAAGCCAATGTCCTGCAACTTCTTGATCATGGTCTGCTGAAAAGCAGCACGATTGTTCCTGATGTCAGAACCGCTTAACGCAACCATCCAGCTCTGCAAAGTTGAACAAGGGTTCAAAGGCTGAACCAAAAAACTCTTGCCAATCTGCAACTTCCTGCCCTTCACCGACAAAAACACATGACGAAGATCAAACACCTCGGACAAATGCGATTTCGGAACCCTCAAAGTAATCCTGCTGTTCCGGTCAACCCTTTGAAGCCTGTCCCCCACACATTTCCCGACAATACGATGAAGAGCAATCATGCCCGACTCGCTGTCACGAGCCAACGCACCCCATACCTTTTTCAACGCACTGTAAAGCGCATACCCATGATCAACATCCAAAAAACCATCCTCAGTTCTTACCCGACAACTCACATCATAATACTCATCATCCATTGTGCATCTCCTGATACTCTCTATGAAGAGTAATACATTCACAATGCCATCATTGTACACCCTGTTGGGCTTTTTTTTCGGTGCGCCATCATCATAGCCTGTTAAAGGCTTGTCTCCGTGCTCGTCGGCTTACGTCGTTTCATCCTCAAAGTTAAGAACAAGTTTGTATACTTGTCCTTTCAGACAGTCCGACGTCTGAAAATGTCCACTGCTTAAGGAGAGAAAACGAACTCTTGGTTCGCCTCTCGCAACACGTACCCTTTCCTTTGTTGCTAGATACATCATATAGGTAGCACTTGAAAGTAAAATAGTTCCTGGAGGTATGCTCTTCTCATCGTTTAACGTTACTGGCCTACCCAAGTTTACCGGTATTTTAGTTTCAATAGTTATCTTTTGTGGGACACACTGGACAAATCCAGAATATGCCTTTTGTGATGGGGATGAAGCGTTAATATTAAATACGACTACCGAATCATACAGCATTCGATCTGACACGCATACCTTTGGTGAATGCTCTTTCCACACTCCAGGAAGTCTTACCACCGCGCCTGGAGCTATGTCTTTGAGTTGTCTTATCTTGGGGTGTGACCTTTTTCTGTTAAAGGCATCTACAAGCTTCTCAAATGTAGCATACTCTTCTTCTGAAAGCAATCTTGGAACCCCAAAAATGATGGAAAAAGCTAGATGCTGGTCCTTTATCTCAAGAGCTACATATTTTTTACCAGTCGAGGACACTACCACAGCCAGTGAACCTAGCCCTGGAACGCTGACTTGTCCACTCACAGGCGCACTTGTTACATGGACCGACACGCCACAGGCAGACCATCTCATTTTTTCATACTCTATCTTGCTTTCATCCATCGTTTTCCCCTTATGTTTGCTTTAGCAGACGGACTCTCAGCCAATACCCGGTCAGGTGTCCTTTTCCTGCTTTTCAAGTTTGTATGCGTTCCGTCGCACGGCATAGTCCAGACAAAGATTGCAAGCACACGGTAAGTTGCCCACACCCGCTGTGAACTTCAACGGGTGACTCGACTTACCATAGTTCGGACAAATAGAAGGGTCAACGAGCTGAAACACCGTAACGCCATCAAGCTTTCGATTTCCAATAATCACAACCGTTCCGTCATCAAAATAGAACTTCACGTCACCAGACCCAAATCCGCCCTCAGTGCGAATAACCTGTTTGTGTGCGACAAGCTCACCCAACTGCTCAGCCGTCAAAGCTTTCTTCAACATTACATGATCCATATTTTTGCTCTCGTTCACGAGCCATAACTAACAACGCAGCATGTATCTGGTCAATGTGCTCATCAAGTGTACTGGTAATACGTTGTGCCAGCACCGCATTAACTAACCGCAACTGAATACGAACATCCGTAGCACGACGATAACCGGGCTCTACACCTACTACAACACGGGCAAGCTGACCCATTTGTTGATACCGCGCCACATGACGCCCCAACTCATACATACAGATCGGTTGGTCACTATTGGCATTGCAAAACCACATTGAAAAGATATCTGCTGCTTGCAGGGCATCGAACTCCCAAGCAATCTGTCTTTCGGTTTCGGCAGCCGAAGGAACATCAATTGGAAAATTGGGACGCCTTGGATTAAAAAGCACCCCATTAACAGACGATAGCCCACTAATAACCACTGCCTGCCAGTCAGGACAATTAGTAATGCCGCCAGCTAAGAAAACCGTTGGTAAAACTTTCAGCTTCGGCACTGGTTCGACCGCAGTAATTACATACATGTTTCTTTCCTCATAAAAAAGTATGCGCCTACTAGCTGACATTGTCTGTTAGTTTCCAGCCAGTCGTGCACGGGCGATCTCCGCCCACTTGCGGTCAATCTCTATCCCGATATACGCCCGACCTAGTTCTTGTGCCGCACAACAAATGACACCAGACCCAGCGAAACAATCCAGCACAGTAGCACCCACTCGGCTACTGCTCTGCACAATGTGCCGGGCCAGTGCGGCGGGTTTTTCGCACGGATGCTTGCCCGGGTACGCCTGGACGGTCGGGAAATTCCACACATCCGTATACGGCACGTCGGCGGTCACACTAAAAGGCCGCCGCAGGTCATCATACTCGCGCCGCAGGTAGTCCCCGCCGTTGGCGTTATTAAACAATGCTCGCAACCACTGATAGTTTTCGCGCGTTGGCAAGCGCCACTGTACACGCCCAAACCAGTGGCCAGCCATGCCCGTAACCGTGCGACTGCCCGTTTTCTGTTGAAACGCTTCCGCTACGCGCCGCGTCGTCCATCCTGCCCTGTCACGCTCAGACACCAAATACTGCCTCACCGGCTCACATACCCCATCCAATCCCTGCTCTGCAAAGATGATGGCTTCTGTCTGGGGCAAATAGGCACGCACGTCTGCCTTGCATGTTTTCTTGTGCCAGCCCTCGGCCTTTACCCATGTCACCGTCGGTAGACAATTGAACCACTTGCCCACCTCAACCTCTACGTGGGCACGCATCTGGGGGCTGGCAAAAACATACAGGCTCCCGTTGGGCCTGAGAATGCGCCGCCACTGCTCGCACAGTTGGCCAATCCACGCCAGGAAGCCCGTGCGCGTATCCCACTGTCGGTTCCACCACTCACCCTTAACCCGGTAATAGGGCGGGTCGGTTGCGATCAGGTCAATGCACGAATCCGGCATCGTGCGCATGATCTCCAGGCAGTCGCCCCGATGCACCACGTTGGTTACAACCTTGCTCACATTGCATCCTGTTCCTGTCAACTACATTAACAAGAAAAAAAGAGCCGACACACAAGCGGTAACCACGTCAATGTTTTAGACCCGAGCCGCAGCAAACATGTTAAGAAACATCATTTCTGCAATCTCGGGCGGCCAGCTTGTAATCTTAAGCTTGTAAAACGGCGGAGCCTTAACACCCCAGTCCTCGGGCAGCGTCTTCCACATCGCTATAGCCTCGGTGTTGAGCATTCGCTTGTCAACATCCTTGACCTCTGACGGTATTGGCCACGACAAGTCGAAACGCTGCGCAATCGTCCTGAGAAGCCTATCTTCGGTGGATTTGTAGTTGGGCAAGTTGCGCTTGATCGGACTCGGAACATCGCCAAGATAAGCCTCTGACGCATCGTGAAGAAGTCCCCAAAGCCTGTTCCCGAAACTGCAACAATGAGCTGTAAAGACACTGTGCTGGGCCACGCTGTAAAACCTGCTGCACTGACCCGAAAAACGACACTTCATGGACAAAGCATGGGCAATGTCCTTGATGTCGATTTGCTCAACCTGCGGATCAAAAGGGTAAACCTTCTTTCCTGTGTATGTCAAAATCCAAGACACAAAACACTCCCTATTCGATTTTGAGTTTTCTTACGTTCCGTTGCTGAAGCCGACGACGATACTGCTCAGTCGTGAGAGTCATCTTGCGAATGACATCTTGCTCTTTTTTGATCAAAGCCTGTTCGTGCTGTTGAACAAGAGCAGCTTTCTCAGCCTTATGCTGTTGCTTTATTCTATTGATCTCAGCCTTATGTGCCTGTTCGATTCTCTTCTTCTCTGCTTTATGGCTCGCATTCAGCTTCTCACAGGTCTCTGCCTCTTCCTCAATCCGGGCTTCAACCCGATCCCTGACCTCCTGCTCCATATCTTTAGTACTCATTTCCCAGCGAAAGTCTATAAGATCAGCTATCGTTTCACGAAACGCCAACCGATTTGCACCAACAAACGCTTCAGGATTATCAAACAGCATATATTTGGTTTCGGCCTCACCATCAAGAAAACCGCTTTTATATGCCTGTTTAAGCTGCTTTTGAAGCTCTAAAATCTTGTCCCCGCCATGTTCATTCATTGCCTTTTTCTTGTGCTTTTCCTTGAACGGACAATCATCAGGACACGCCCGTATCTCGTAATCGTGCATATTGTACAACCGAAACCGCTTGGTGTCTTTTGTACATTGGATAAAACCCGCACGCACTGTTGACCCCGCTTGAAAATGTTCACAATTTTTGCAATATGACACAAAACGAAGACGCATTTAATTGCCCTTAATTTCTGAAAAGTTTAACCACAAACACTCTTGGCGTTCACTCTTTGACGAATGGCATTTCTTTACTGGCCCATCAATCCTTGTCCAGTCAACAAATAGCTTGTCATAGAGTTTTGTCCGGTAAATGAGGCAAAATAAAACCAAGATGTGAAAACTTACCACCGTACCAACCAAAAGCTAATAATTTTTTGCCCATAACAAGTCAATTTCAAAAAACCAAAAATCAGTCCGTTCCCTTAATCAACTTTTTCAGGTCTTTGTCTTCATCAAGTGCTTCAATAATCAATTTCCCTTTGATTCTGCCTTTGGCCCGCATCTTAGTTAACCAGTGAAGCAAGTCAGAACCAGCACCATCTTCTAATGTCCTTCCTATCATCATCTTTGAAATTGAATAGCTCATTATCAGCATCTTGGCGTCCTCGATGCGTCGAGCAACAATCCAACCTACCTCTGCCGGAGCCTCTCTTGTTTCGTCGACAAAAAGCATCATTGACTTGCACCTCCAAGCGTAATATGAATCACCAATCTACTTTACCACATATAGCTCTGGCTTTCCTTCATTCTTCTTCAAATAGCCAAACAATGTTCTGCCAAGTCTTCACAGTTCATCCCAAGACGAGTGAAGGAAAAGAGTCAACTACACCGCGTACAGCACTTTGACCGCACTTTCGCCTTATCAGCGATCATAGGACAATTCTCTGACTTGATCTGCTCGCCAGTCCTCATAGAAACAAACCGCACATAATCGCACTGAGAGTCCACAAGAGACGATTCAAGCATAGTAAAGATCAACTGGCATGTCGGAGCGCACTCTCGAAGCGTCAAAAGTAGTTTTTCTTGCCATTTCGGACTCAAGAATGCGTCGAAATCGTCCACCAAAAGCACATCTGGACTCTTTTGACGCCTTATATAACCCTGACGACGCCGCATAGCTGACGAAAGCACAGAACATACCATTTTCTGCCCTGTCGTGGTATCGTACCCGTCCGTAAACGCACAAAGCCCAAAACGGCGACGCACCAAACTCGGCAAAGTTGCGAACCACTCCCAATCCGTCTTTTGGCAAAATCTTTGCGCCTTGAGATAAGAAATCGAGCCTCGACTAGCCCCAATCATCTTGACCGGCTTGTCCGGCGAAGGAGCAACAGTATTACAGTAGACGAAGTCCAGAAAAGAAGTCTTACCAGTATTGTTGCAACCAACAAAGCCTGTCGGTCCCTCTCGATTAAACTGAGCTGAAAACTCTTGCAAACACCTATACTGCTTAACATTTACTGACAACAATCTCAGAGCCATGTTGCACGCCTCCTTTTCCTGTTGAAGCGTGCCGGTGTATCTACCAAGATTCGTCCTTGGTCTTGAGCTGACGAGTCTTCCGGACCTCCACAATATCAACAACGGTGATTTCGGCTGCATTCTGTTCAAGCTGCTTGATTGTATCCTCTGGAGCCCACCAGCACTCGAAACCCCAAACCACCTCACCGTTGTCCAGTTCAATTTTCGGATTGCTTTTCTGAATCGCCCAAAGAAAGTCACCCGTAACACTATGTTTCTGTGGGGGCACCTCCATGCCCTTATACGTACCGTAGCCAATCAGCTTCAATTCGCCCCCCTTCGCATACTCAAGCATGACACCCACACGAGCGCCAACCTGGTAACAATCAGCCATTGTCATCCTCCAAATACTTCCCAAGATGCTCCGCTTCAAGCTTGAGTGCCTCAATTTTAGCATTGATATTGTCCTGAACTGATTCAGCGACAATCTTCAAAGCATCGTAAATCGACACTTCCTCCATCTTAAGCAAAACATTGCCACTAACCATCGTGCCGCACGCAGCAGACGAAATCCTGATGCCAGTCAAAACAGGACCAGCCTGGCCCGGAATCATTTCTGCCGTACGATGCCGCATGACCAAAATTACAGCGTACTGAAGGGCATCATGAAATGTTTCATGCTCCGAAGTACGACAAAATAAGCCCCTGTCATCCCTCTCCTGAGCATAAACACAGAAGCCGTCACACTTTCTTTGCTCCTCATGTTGCTCATCAGTCGTAGAACGTATTTTGTCGACCATCTCCTGAGACTTCATGAAAGTATCATAGTCATCAAACTGCGAAATTAACTCCCGATGAAACTCCCAAAGCCTGTAAGTCGCTTCCCCAATAACCTTAATCAACTTACAAACATACTTCACACTTGAGATTATTTCAAGAAACATAAAAAACGTAATCCCGAAAGCGAAGACATACGGAACACACTTTGGGTTGATATAGAAAAGCGGAATCGCCAATGCAATGCCAATTGCGTGGCTTATCATTATCCGCTTTTTGGATAGTCTGAGTGCAAGCAGTTTATCTCGCTCATCACGAGTGAACAAACTATAAGGCAGTCCGGTCATGCTCTCAATGGTCGTCTTCTCATTTTTCATGTCGTATCTTTTTCAGTAATGGCTCCAGATCAGGGTGTTGGTTATTCCGCATCCCCATCCTCTGACGGAGTCATTTGGTCTAGGTACTGCTCCCGCCGCAGTGCCGTCTTCGCGCTCACATTTTTAGCGATCTGCTGGGCCTCAGCCACCGATATAAGACGCTTAGTTGGGACTGGCGGCATATCGGCTTCGCGTGTGTCGAATGATCTTTCATTTGCGGTCATCACAACCGTCACCTTCTGATCCAGCGCGTGGGCAACACGATTCAGCATGGCCAGCGAATAACCATGCAGTCCGTTATCTTCCAATCGGCTGATAACGGACTGTGTAGTACCAATGGCCTCGGCCAGTTCCTTCTGGCTCATCCCTGCCTCTGTCCGAAGGTCGTGAATCGTCCGAGCCACTTCCGCATGGACACGAGCGGTTTCCAGAGCAGCCCTTCGCTCCAAGCTATCCCCAACATATCGCTGGTGAAGAATAGCGACAGCATCGCTTGTCTTCTTACTTGGTGTTGCCCCGTCCCGCAACGCATCTAATTCCGCACGTGCGGCGGCTCGCATTTCCTCACGCTGAACCGGCTTGTCACTGACAACGCTCTCCAGGTGCAAGTCGCGCGTCGGCATATTGGCGACCGCGTAGTCGAGCCACGTCTCATACCCATCGGGCGGGTATGGGTCTGACATAGAACTCCACCTCCACTGCACAGCCCGTCCGCAATGAAAACAATATGTCATGCGGTCCTTATCGGGCTTATATTCAGTATAATACAGCTTCCCACACCCAGTCCGCCACCGCTTGAATGTCCGCTCATATTCCCACACGCACGGTAGGACCGCACGCTCGAATAGACGATCCCAAGCTTTCAATGCTGCTCTTTCTATCCACTTACTTTCTGCGGTCAACTCTACTGCGCATTTCCACGCTCGTTCGTCACGTATTGCTGCGCAGTGTTGGCCCCACGACAGTCCCACCACCTCGCCTTCGGTCTGGTGGTTCCAGACCCTGACAGCGTCTTCGGCACTTGTAGTATAGGTCACACCACGGCCACACTTGGGACATTGGACAACCCATAACGTTATGTGCTTGCCATCCCACCTACGCACTCCATCAGGCTGACTACCACATGGACATCTGTTGAGTTCATTTTCCATTATTCTTAACCTCATCAAAAGTTATCGTGAATCTTGTGAATGCTCCCAACCGTAATCGAAAACCACCGTTGTAAACAACTCATGGTAGTCCACAAGCGATTTTGATACGATGCAAAACCTGACAAAATCGACTGCGGCTCATGTCTGGTGATCCTTATTGATAATCGTCCAGACATGATGTTTGACAGCCCCAGCCGTTTCAAAAAGCTTGCACCGCCTTCGCCAATACGCAGTCTTGACGACCTGATGCCCATACAAACAACCACAGACAAGAAAACCAAAAATCAAACACGTCTTGTCGATGAGTTCAGGAAACTCAGGACCAATAACAAACAGAATAGCTGCGACCCAAACCAGCAACAAGACGAGATTCAAGACCCAAAGAACCGTCCTGATAAAAAGCGTCTGCTTGGTGATCCGAAGTAACTCAGCAAGCTCCTTGTTGTCTAAGCAGTCCGTTGACCAGTCCATGCTTGACCGAAACATGTCGTTAAACTTAATCATGTGTATTTCTCTTCAAACATATCGGCATCGTCACTTTCTCTGAACTCGATGACCAGCAATAACTCTCCGTCAACACTACCACACGATTTGTCAAAGACTCTCAAAAACAAGTCCCGTGGTTTCCTGCGGCACACATCATAAACGTGGCGGTTATCCAAAATCGTTCCATATCTCACCCAGCATTCCAATGCCGTTGAGTTTTGCGTATAACCATGACAGAAAAGCGCCACGACAAGCTACAGACTCAAAACTGAACCGAAGGTCAGTCCCGTTGCGCCTACTGACAACGACCGGATACGTTTTTCTGGTGTTCGGGATGTAACGATCTCCTATGATGGACACATCATTCACATTAAGCCGATTGAAGATTGTATCACCGACACGAATGAAAAGTTCATGCTCATAGTTGCCATACTTGTGGCCATTACCAAGCAGAAGTTCATGAATGTACTTCCAGCCAGGAAAACCTTCCAGAGATTTGTCGTCAATGTAGATTTCGGCATAAGGCTTTCTGGCAATCCTGTGCAACCATTCAAAATCTGGATTGCGCGACTCAGTCGACGTATTCACAGCCGCCAATGGAATGCCACGCTCCTCAAACCACTCCAACGCCGGAGTCAACAAATTCCGCTCCGCAGCATCACTGCCAGGATCGTCCTCACGACACGTATACAGGATAAGCTCGTGACCTGCCGCCACAAGCGCTCTGAGCGTCTCCGTACAGCCTGGCATTTCTGGACCAAGCTCGGGCCAGTTCTCGTAATTTTCCTCCACACATGTACCGTCAAAGTCAATTGCAATCGTGCAAGGAAACTCCAATGGAAAGTTCTTGATCGCTTTATTCAGTTTCATTCATTTCCTTTCTTGAACCTCTGAGATACCATGCTTGGACGCCTTATGTGATGAAAACCCTTTTTGAGCTTGGACCCGAACAGTCCCTCTTTCTGTTGCTTGCACAGCGCCCGCAAATGACAATTCCGACAATTAACCTGAGACACATACCTGCAACCAACAAAAGGCACATCAACAACAACGTTGAACCAGATAGTCTCTGTGGGAGAACATCGCAACTCTACAAATTGGGATAGACTGTCAGCGGGTGTGCGAGAAACAACCTCATCAGCCGCTTTGACAATAGTGAACTCGCAACCGTCAAAGCTCATCGAAAACTTCTTGTGACTCGGTAATGCCATGACAATGCCTCAATCAGAAGACTCCAAAACAAGACCAAACTCGTAGCCTCTGAAGCTCACAGTCTTATAGATGTCCTGCCTGGTTTTATATATATCCTAACAGGTTGATTTTGCAAAAACACTGCCAATGACATCTTTGGTAATCATACTTTTCTCTCGATACAAACAACTCTGAATGCCGGTATACGACCAACAGGCGTGTCATACAACGAAATCCTTTGCATTACTGTCTCCTCTTACAAACCGCAGAAACACCATGAGGCGGATGACGAACCCAGCAACCCTTACGAAACGGACTCTTGAGAAGAGACACGTCATCTACTGCATCAATTTCGCCCTTGCTCGCACTCATAGCCACCAAAGACCCACCAAGAGACCCAACCGGCCCACCAGTCAGTCCAACCGAACTCTGACCGCCGAGAGTGCTGTCCCAAGAGGAGTCAGCCGAACAAAAAGACGACGCCCCAATACTTCCCTCCCAGTTCGGGTTTTTGACCTCTACATCGTTACCGTTCTCGGTAGGGCTAACTGAACCGGTCACGGTCGTAGACTCTCCAGTACCGAAATCAATGCCAATCACCTCGGCATGGTGCGCCGGACCATCCGCAACGTCATCCTTCTTTTCCGTGCCAGCAGTGAACAACCACCTGAAAATCGGCAAAATCCCGTAAATGAAAAAATCACCAAAAAGCGCACATGGCACAACAAGCACAATAAAAACCAAATCAAGCGGTAACATGCAAATCAAGACAGGCACATACACAAGTCGTTTCAAAAAGCTACCAGACCATGTACTAACCGTATGAAGGCCCAACCACCATGCAATAAACCCACCCCAACGATTGCTTATCCTTTGCCAGAAACAATTTTTTTCAATCATCAGTTCATTCCTTTAGTCTCATTGTTCTGTGCCACCACGTGGACCCTTTGGTTCACCAATTCCAACCTTTGTACCACGATAAGCTATGGCACAGTCCGCGTGCTGAACTCGCCAATTCGATGAATGGGGAATTTTCTCAAAATGACCATCACCAGCCTTGACAAATTTCCCACAACGATAACAGATTCCGGGATATTTATTTCTCATTCTCCTCACTCTTTCCCAACGACGACGCATACCGAGAGACTCGTCAATCTTACACGGATGATCTCGACGCTTTCCAGTGTAGCACAACGAAAAAATCGTTGCAATGGCCGAAACCTCTACCAGCACTGAACCTTGTCTCATTTCCGCTCGAAAAAACACTTGGACAACGTCTTATCTTGCGCAAGGTCCAGTGTCGCCGACATCAACCGTTCATGATACTCAGACCTTGTCAACTACCCACGCCTAAAGGCGTGGGCTTCCTGCCGCAACATTCGTGAATGCCGAAATGACGCTCGCCCGAAGGCGGCTCAGAAGACTCGTCAGGGAACGAAGGAACCCTCTTGACAACCCCGCCGCCGGGCCTTGTCATCCTGCCGATGTCCTTCTTGAAGTCGTCATCTTCCATGCTGAATCATTCCCTAACAAGCTGGACCTCGAAAAGCGTCTCACAAATCGAAGTGATCCGAAAAGATTTCCAACCAGCTTTCATGTAAATTTCCTTCAATTCCTCCAAAACGGCGTCCATGAGCATCTCCTCCACAATTATACGGCAAGTAGCCGGATTGTCACCATCAACACTCTGAGCCGCCATACAACTCAAATTAGAGTCGATAGCCTTCACAAACTCGTCTACACGTCTCTGAAGCTCCGTATTCTCTGAAACAGGCTTCATACACATCCTATCAAACTCCTGCGGAGTCATCGCCATCCCTGTCAATCCTCCCAGTGAATGCTCCACAGGGACAAGCCCCGTGGTTTTCTGCGGCTATAGACCGTAAAAACTTTAGTCCATTGGTAAACTAAGAGAAACACTTATTATGTTAGAGCCTATCGTCGCATATACGATACGCACATCTTGCCAACCCTTATCCCAATAACAATTTTCAACGCCCCACAAAACACGACACGTCACACCCTTGATCTCTTTCACACATATTGCGAACCCTTTTGGAGACTCATGAGGCATGTTCCCATCGACATTACTTCTCAACTCCTTGTCGATCAAACTAACCACACAATCAACGACTTTTTCCTCATCATCTGTCAAATTACCAACAGTATCTAACCATTCTTCAGGACTCATCGCCATTTCTGTTCTCCTTTTCCTCTCTTGACCATTCCTTCCGTAGCGTTGCCCTGTTCTCTTGAAAACTGATCACCTCACGACTCCGTATGCCACACTGGTCGTCACTGCACTGCATGAAAAAATACACCATACTGCCAGGACCATTAGAGTCTTGATCAGTCCGAGTCCTCCCAATAGCCGGAGCACCACAAAGCGGACACAAAAACTCAGATTTTGCTTTGTGCGCGTGATCGCTAATCTTGACCACCGAACTGCAAAAAACACGATTAACATCAAAACAAACATGAAGCACCATAGGCGATGACTGACCGTTCTTGCCCACATCTAACTCCAACATCAAAACGTCTAAACCAGCCAACCGATACGACAGCTCCACACACACCAAAACCGCCTGTGTGCAATAAAGCCCTAACTCTTCGTCCGGATTAATACTGATCGAAAACTCAACCTGAGTCGCACAAATATGCGGACGATAAAAATCCTCGTGAAACCCAATGTCGATCAACCTAATTAACTCCCTGGCGGCCCGAACCTCTTCAGGGCACAACCCATCAAACGCATCGCAATACTTAGCAACCATCTGCAATCTCCTGTGTTTTCAAAAACTCACGATGCTCAAAGCCATTCCTCCATTCAAAAGGTCATAGCCATATATCCCCTACCCTCGATTTTTGCAAAAACCACAAGCTTGACTTCCACAACCTCAAGATTATCAGGGTTGTAACTGTGCCGTGGAGTCCTGTAACCCGCATTGTACCACTTCCAACGAGGCATCACCGATTCGGCTGCAATATACGAGTCGGTCAGCTAAACATCGTTCTCCGTGTCGTGACCCAACTCATACTCCACGTCCGCGCAACAATCAGCACCCTCTGGAGTGCCCCCGAACGTGAAACCCCAACAACAAACCAGACCATTGTACCTTATCCCATATCTGATCATTCTCCATTCCTCCTTCCAGCCAAGTCCACTCAACCCTTTGGCTCACAAGACATGTGACCACACTCAGGACACTCCTGACGACACTCATCCACAATGTCGCCGGGCCATACGGATACATGACGATAACCGCACAACCGACATACAACCCAACCAACATACCACCTGATCCTGTCCACAGTGCAAACTCCTGTATTCTCAAAAGTCTCAACAAAACCACAAAGATTATCCATCCTTTAAGTCTGCCGAAGCAAACATACTTACAAAATAAACCGTGCTACCTGCCAGTGCCGGGTCGTGCCTTGCCACGCTGAACTGTTCAATACTAATCCCCCAACCACCACGACGATATACTTTAACAAGTTCCGTAATCACTCGCTGTGATAAACATGTGCCAATGTTAATCGTGAACCTTAACTCTAAACCAACACGCCCCCGAGACTTATCTATCCCCTCCGAACAACACAATAACTCACTGTCCAAAGCCCCCTCAAAGTCCCGAAAAAGCTTCCTCTCGTAAGAAGTTAACTGACGATGTGCATAACCTAACATATTGTGCCACGAATCAACTCTTATTGCCATATCTCATTCATCCATGTAAAAATAAGGAAATGAAACCAATACTCACTACTTGCAATCTTCTATGTTCTCAAAAACCAGCGTCGATGCACAGTACATGCTTTTGAAGGCAAAGGTCGTTTCGCCCATATCCCTGCTAATGCCAGGCATCACGAGCGAAGCTGGCTTTTGCAGTGTGTGTGCCCGGATGAACCTCTGCAACGTCCTGATGGCACGATCCATATCAGTATCGGTGCCGTCCTTCCGCCTCTTCCTTGCTCTCGCCATGAACTTATCCTTTTCTCCCTGACAAAACCCCATTATACCATATCCCATCTCCTGAGTCAATCTTATTTACGCCACAAACGAAGCTAATTTTAGAACCGATCCGAAAATTAGTTCTCTCGAAAAATCCTGACACCATGCCAGGGACTCACCACAACCACCCTAAAATAATAGCTGTCCTATTCTCCCAGAACTATACTCAGCGTCGTTAGCATTGAAAACTAATAGCAATTTCAAAAGGGGTTCAAAAATTAGTTCTCTGAAAAATTCCAGCCCACCACCCCCCGCACGCACGGGACTCCCAAAAAATATAGCTGTCCTATTTCTTGGTTTATTGACGAAATTCGTTAGCAGAAATCATTAGCCCGAGGTTGGTCTTTTTTTCCGGTGGATGGTATGCTGGACTGAGTATGGGCAGGATGGAGGGCAGAGGCGGGATTCAAAATCGTCAGTGCGAGCCCATGTCCGGCTTCCAATCATTCTGAAGCTCGGACCATACACACACTGTCCTGAAGGTGTGAAAAAGCCGGTAAGCGTGCTCTTAGCCTCTCGAAGGCATAGATGAAGCTCAGTCCCGTCCCCCAAGGTCGTGAACTGATAGGCTCCACAGAGGCGACAAAAATGGAGACGTCTGCGCTTTAGCATAACGTCTCCATTCTACATTAGTTCATTGACCATCCATCCAGGCCCTTCTCGCCCTTCGACTTGCGCCCATGTTCGATCATCTTCTGGATCAAGTGATCAAACTTCCCTCCAGTGTAAGAAATCGGCATTTCCGACTTTACTATAGTGCTTTTAACGGTGCTCCAATGACCATCAGGAAACCACTTTTCATCCAGTGCGTCACGATCCAACACAAATACGTCATTGTGAAACTGCTCCGCTCGACCAGAAGACACTAATTCCTTCTCATAAGAAATCCACCATTCAAGCCACTGAAAATGAGCCTTAAACGCTACAGGACTTGGATTGTCCTCCAAACTGCCCCAATCCGGCAAATCATACGACTGACTGAGCTGAACCCTGACCCAATGCGTAGACACGGCTGCCCACTTCAATATTTCGTAATCCAACTCATCACCACCACCGGCAAGCTCGTCTTGAGCCTTCAGCCCAACACGAATCGCTATCTGTAATATCACATACAGCCTCGCCTGACCAGCCCGTAAAATGCCCTCAATCAACTCCTGAACCGTCTTGTAGCGCTTGATGAACATATTATTCAACTCCCATTTTTGAGTAATTTAACCATTGCCCGATAAGAGCCTAAATGGACCAGGTCTATCTCGTGCCAGTCCCCTTCAGGCATGTAACGATTGTCCAATTCCTCAACAACCATACTCCGTGAGTCCTCCACAAAACGCTCTGTAGCGGCTTCAGACATGACATCAACGTAATCTGCCCACCATTTAATCCATCTTACATCCGGCACGGGCAAATCATCATCAAACCCGTCTTCGTAAGGCACCCCATAAACCTGTCTCAGTCTCGATGTGGTGAACCTTATGACTTGCGACGACCAAAGCGCCTGATACCTGAACGCAGTGGTCTCCACAAGATCATCTACGGTCTTAATACTGGACTTGGCAAGCCTCGTCAAAGCCCTGCTCCCAAGAGAAATCGCCCCCGCAATAATCAAAAACAAACCGCCCTGCCCAGTATAAGACCCCCACGCTATCATCTCCTTAAAACCATTTTGATTCATTTGTGATCCTTTCAGAAAACAAAAAAAGGCTATCCGTGATCTTCCAGCCAAGAAAAATTCGTGTTTTCAGAAAACGTCGTAGTCTGTGCCGAAGGTATTGTCACGACCGGTAAGCCAGTAGCCCACTGCGGAGTCTTCGTCCGATACCGACTTCAGATCGTTTGTGACGCAGTATTGAAGCTCTGCAATACACTGCCGGGTTTCTTCCTTGCCGTCGTCGTTCGACTCGCCAAAGGCATCGTAGTCGGTGAGGCTTTCCAGTTCGTCCTCCAACGCCTTTATCAGCGCCTCGACCTGTTCCTTGGTCCTCTTGACTTCCATGCTTTCACACCTCCACACAGGGACTCTTGCGGACGACTTCGGTGACTCTGTAGCCCAAGAACGATTCCATGCAGGGATTGAACTTGGACGGGAAGGCGTAATGCTTCTCCTTCATGATGTCCATCGACACGATCCTGAGCGGCGTCATGTACTCTCTCGTGTAGAGACTGGCGCTTTCTTCTTCCGCAATGATCAGCGTCACGTTCTTCAGGAACGGCAACGCCGCAGGTGCTACAGCCACACAACCACCATCGGCTCCGATCCTTATTTCCATGTCCTCGTGCACCGTAACCCAGTGAACCATACGACCACTCTTCGACTCACGACGCATGTGAACGAGCACGCCATGCCCGTCCTCGAAAAGATACAATGTCGTCAACGTCTCACGCTCACGCTTGCTCAACTTCTTCATGCTCCATTCTCCTTTTCGAGCACTTAAAAAATGACCAACTTCAAGCTTCGGCAAGGGGTTTGAATGCCGCTTCGATGAAGCCTTGTTCACGAATGTTCCTGTTCCACGTCCGGGCGAAGCTACGAAGGCTTTGTTGGAGCTTCGACCTGACTCCCGTGACCTTCCCGTCGCTGACCACGTAGACGAAATCCTCACGACCAGCCCAGTCGTTGCGGTAGTAGTAAGGATGGAGCTTGCCGTCGTGGCCAAGCTCGAAACACATCTCCGGGTCTCGCATGGGATCACCGTTGCACTCGCCATAGTGAGTCACTGAAACCGCCGGAAGACCGTTCGGACCCCTGCCAATGCCCTCAACATCCAAAGGCATGTAAGGTCTGTTCTCGACCTTCACATGACCGTACTCCAAACAGAATGTTTTAACGTCCGTGTGACCAGCCGCAACCAGAACTTGCTGAATGCTCTTCATTTTCCATTCTCCCATTCTACAAAAGCAACCGAGAAAAAGTCGCAGACAGAGTGCTTAATGTAATAATACCAAGAACCACCCGATCAGCTTCCAGCCTCAGCAGCCCTCTGGCGCTCCTGATACGCTTTGGCACGCCTGACTGCACCCTCAACCTCCAACGCTAAACCCGATCTGGAAACCGGATTGTCAAGGTCATACTTCTCTACTTCCGACACCTCCTCCAACACCTCACCACCGTCACTGATAATGACAAGCCGCATCTTCTACTCTCCTAAAAAAGATAAACACTGCCCCACACTCATATATCCGAAGTGGTCAATTTTCAAAAACCAACCACTTGCCTAACTTCCCGAACCCTCAAAAAGTAACCCAGAGGACTTGAGTGTAGTTTTTGAGCCCTCTGGGAATTGATGGTGTTTTTCGAGCGGTCAGATTCTTGTTTCCAAGATTCGACATTGGTTGCGTCTACGTCGTCTCTTGCCCTGTTCACGTTTTACGTGTTTCAGCCTGAAAGCGATGATTCTGACTTTACGGTTATTTTGGCATTCACGAGCTTCTTGCAGCGCTTGTTTCAGTTCAACCACACGTTTCATGTTCAGCACTCCAAAAAAAGTCGCAACAGGAATAAACCGGTCCCGTCCGAAGACGGGACCGGAGCCACGATCCACTTACTTCTTGGCTTCCTCGGAAACCGGGACAAGCTTGGACAGGACGAGCTTAGTCGTCACACGTCCACGACACTTGCTTTTCACTTCGTCTTTGAGCCGCTCCAGCACCTCGGCAGCTTCCTTCTTGATCAGCGTCACGTCCTCGGACTCACCTACGTCAGCGCCCTCGACCTTCGCCTTGATCGAGTCGTTCAGACGCCTGACGGCTTCCTCATAGACCGCCTGACGAGTTTGGGCATTGACCTTGCTCAGAGCAATAGCGGCAATGTCCCATACCGGAACACGCATTGCCACGCTGCTCAGATAATCCTGACCGATGCTCATGGTGCCCTTGACAGACACCGTAGCGTCGATCTCGTACTTGCCGGGCTTCAAGGCGTCTCTGGCGGCGTTCTGGACACCTTCCTTCACGACCTTGCTGATACCCAACACTTCAGCGTCGTTCAGCCCCTCAAGCAGCTCCGGGGCTGTCTCGCTCGCCGAGGTGCTACTGCACTCGACCTTCTCCAACTTTGCCTTCGCCATTGTTCCATACTCCACTCAGAAGACACACTGACAGGGGACAGGAGCCAGCCTCCCGCCCTCCACACATATATCCGAAGTGGTCAAGTTTTCAAAAAACCATTTCTGGACAACGAAGAAAAAGTCGCACTTAGGGTAGAGGACCGGGCATATCTACCCGGTCCTCTGATGCCGAATTGGAAAGTTACTGAAGTTACTCAGATTTTTGCTTAGCCTGGGACAGAACAGTTTCTGAAGCTCTTGCAACTGCGGGAGCATACTCTGCCAACAGTTCCGCCGCTTCTTTCACGCATTGGACATACGCTGCTATGTCCGCCGTGAACACATCACTGCCCGTCCAGCCTGTATGGTAGACATACGCTGTACCGATCTCTCGGACGACAACAATGAACTGCTGATCCTCCTTCACGATTCCAACCTCCTTGCTAGGACAACAGCCCCGCAAACCCTCTAGCAAAGTATCAAGTTGCGTCATACTTCATTCTCCTAAAAAGATGAACAAGAAAACAAAAACCAGCCTCCCGTCTCTCCACACATATATCCGAAGTGGTCAAGTTTTCAAAAAACTACTTCTGGACAAAAAAGTCGCATTTAGGATAGAGGACCGGGTAGATATGCCCGGTCCTATGATACCGAGTTGGGAAGTTGCTCAGGCTTGGGCAGCCTGGGTCAGAGCAGCTTCCGAAGCCTTACGGAACACGGTTACGCTGCACGTGCCGTGGACCTTGGACCTCACGCTTTGCTTGGTTGCCGGACCTCCCTTCACATAGGACCGCAACAACCGCTCAGCCAAACCTTCCTGCGCCGACTGTTCGTCCAAGTCAATCCCGATAGGGCTCGGACACCGAGTCAAATCTTCCATGCTTCATTCTCCATCATGCAGGAAACGGTTGAAGTGAGAAAGGACAATCCTCTCCCCTCGCCAACCATATATCCGAAATGGTCGATTTTTCAAAAAACCATCTCCATGACTTTTTTGAAAGTCCTTTCCAGGACTTTCAAACATGACAAAAAGCTCTAAAAAGCTCAATAAACCGCTCTAAACCTTGTCAGAATCTAATTTTAGGGCAGATTTCTGGCTTTTGCGGTCTTTATCTCTGCCCTGATGCGGTGTTTTCAACAAAAAAACAGCCCTGGGACGCCGTTTTTTAGTGCGGCGGCGTCCTTGGGCTGCGTTTTCAGTCTATGAGTCCTTGATTAGTCCGATTCGGGCAAGTTCAGGAACTTGAGCTTGGTCTCCTCACTGTAGCACTCTGCCAACTGCTCCTTGACCGGCAATTTCCACGCTTCAGGGCGCTCCCACTGGGCAAGCGTCGTGAAGTCGCCAGAACCATCGGGCTTGACCGTGGCTACCATAGGACCACGCAGACGCAAGCCACGACGGAATACCTCATGCCAAATCCTGACAAGCAGCCTCTTCAACACGGCTTCGTCCTCCACGAAAGAGAAAAATCAGCAACTCGATCCTGCAACCCGGCGCTGGCGAAATTGATCGGCGGGCGGGATTTTTTCTGGCGAAAATGGCTGGACCTTCCGATGGTCAGTACTGGTCTGGTCCGGGTCTGGCTTTGGTCTGGTTAAGCTTGTGGTTCCCTTTTGTTTCACCTTTGGTTCCCCTTCGACTGACCTTCTATGACAATTCCAGTTTTGCATATTGCCCCTGTTTTTCACAGGTTTCCAAACAACCGATAACTGTAAGTCCTTATAGGGCACTACTCTACATTCTCACACATACACGAAATTGGTTTTTTTGCGTTGTTTGGATTGTCATAAGTCCTTTGGAGTGGTATTCGTTTTAGATAGGGTTTCGATAATAGTTTGTGCGCTGACAAGTGCATTATTGACGGCGCAATACTGGCATGGTATTTGTCCGGTTTCGCAGTTGCACTGGCAGTATTGGTCATGTGCATATCTTCCGCCGTTGGCTTGGTGTGCTAGTTCGATATGTGCGAGGACGTGTTGGATTTGTAGTGGGTAGGTTGGTGGTGGGTACGTAGTGTGTATGGTGATAGCTTTTGGTTTCGCTTTGGCCAGGAAGGTCTCGAAGATGCTTTGCATTCTGATCAGGTGCTTATTGAAGGTTTCGCTTTCGACTACGCAGCACGCATTGGGTCGTGCTTGGCAGAGTGGTTGCCCTAGTATGAGAGTGTTGAGAATCTTATCGCCAAGGTCATTAACATGCAGGTATTTGATAGCATTGAGTGGTGTTGTTTCACCATTGGACACGTAGTCGATAACTTGTTGGACTGTTGGGTTATCTGGTATATATGGGATAGCTTTCCAGTTGACGTGGTTGGCATGTATTCCGATCCAGAGTTTTGCATGGTGTTGGTTTGTCATGGTTCATTCGTCCTCTCTCTCATTTAGGATGACTTAATTGGTATTGTTCCTTTCTCTCTTTCCAGTGTTTCAGTCAACAGGCGTTATAGCTATCGACTGCGTCTTTAAGTGTTGTTGTCACGGCGAGTTTTTTGCCGTTTACATAGACCTCGTATATGATTGTTTCTTCTTTGATGATTAGGAGCAGTTGTTTACTGCATGTTCCGCTTATTGTTGCTGCCAGTTGCGTGGTGAATTGTTCGTGGTAGAGTGTTTCGTAGTCTACTATATGTTTGTAGTCTACCATTCAATTATCTCCTCTGAGCAGGTTTCGGAGTCTGCGTTGTGCGGCGAACAGTTCGGTTGCTTTGACTTCGTCGTTGAGTCCGAGTCTGAAGTTACTTGTTAGTTGTTCTCTTTTTTCTGGTTCAGCATCATGGAAGATAAAGTTACGTCGTGGTCTTTCGTCATCCAGTCCCACGATATTTATTCCTTTGGCGATCAGGAACGAAGCCAGATAGAAGTCACTTGTTTTCCATGTTTCTTTCGGGTCATAACCGTTTGCAATAAATGCCCCGCTTTCTGAATCAGTCTTTTTGGACGTTTCAACATACGGTTTTGGTGCTTGCAGTGGTCCTGATTTTCTGTCACGATTCCTGTTCGGCATTGGTTTCTCCTAGATTATCAGAGTTGTTTTTTTCGTCCATATAGAGTTGCATCATAGTCTCGAAATCATCGACAAGGTATTTAATTCTGTCATTATTGTCGACAATTTCGTTGAGCTGTTCTACAGGGATTTTACCGCTGATGATGGTCAAGTTTTCCGCCATATCGTTAAAACCTGCTTTTTGGTAACTTTCTTTGACAGCTTCTGCCCATGCTTTAACTTGTTCTGTGTGTCCATGTTTGTGGAGGCAGAAGTGTGTTTGTGTTGCATCTTTTGTTCTGCTGAAGGCAATGGCGATGGTATGGCATTGGTATAGTGCGTCTCCGTCCACGTAGAGCGTATAGGTATCGTTTTCATAGGTGTAATGGCAATGATGGTTTGTTTGTGTTGGCATAGTAGTTTTGTGCTATGTATCCCTGTTGATGATCATTTCACGACCTTCATTTTTCGTCTCTCGTTGAGTTTTAGTTTACATTGGGCAACAATAGTGTGATGAGGTAACATGGCTTACAGGTGCAGATTTAGGGTCTTCGACGACGATTCGTTGCCATCCATTAGTCAGTTGTGGATGGAAGAAGCGTGGTAGGCTCCAATAGACGGGTAGGAATCCTTGTTTTCCGCAGTAATGGCAGGTAACTTGGACGTAGAGTTTTGGTCGTTGTTTATTGAGGCATTTAACGATTGCTTCTTCTTTTTGGCATTGGAGTTTTTGTGCTCTTATTTCGGCTTGATTTTTGAAATAGAGTCGTCCGAAGAATATACCTCCGAAAATGGCTCCGAGACCAAACATGATACTCATGCAGATCAAGTCGTTTATTTTAGCTTCCTTTTCAGTGTAGTACTGATGAGCAGGCATTATTTTCCTTCTCCTTTTTTCCAAACTTATCGGTAAGTTGTAAGAGCACGTTGCTGTCCACATATCGTTTTCATAGGTGTAGTGGTAGTTATCTTTCTACGTCTTTCATTCTTTTCAGTTTTCCCAGTTTGATTTCTCCTTCATAAAGCACGTAGTATTTACATGTGGACGGTTTATTGATTCGGATGAATTGTCCGAGGCAGTTATGGTTATCGTTTTGGTCTGGACCGATATATTCCATCACGTCGCCTATTTCAAGGTAGTCTTGTGGTTCGGCGTGCATTCTATCGACGATCATTTCGCCTCTGTCCCCGACTTTCATTTTCGATCCTCATTGAGTTTTGGTTTACAGCGTCAGCTCGAACGGTTTCATTCTTCATTCTCCTTGTTTCATTTTTCTTCACTTAGCCGTCTTTGGTCGGTCCTTTTGGCTTCCGTCTCTGTTGGGTTGTTGATAAGCGTGCGCGCGATCTTGTCCTTCTCCGAAAACCGCGCACAGAGGCTCCGTGCTCCACCGTTTAACCGACGTGGTTGTTCACCCTCACCGGGGTATTAAAAATCCCGCAAAGTTGGCTTTGACTCAATCGTCCTCGTCTGCGCTTCCAACGCCTGCCCGCTTCGGAAACTCGCCTTGCGTTTGTCCGCACTCCAGACAGACCTTCAATTCGACGTAGTCGTTTCCGCAAATGTCCGGGATCGTCGGCGGGTAGCCGCTTCGGCTGTGTCCGACAAAGACAGTATTGCACAGATCGCTGCACTTGGCGTTCAAGTACAACACACGCTCACTCCCACAACGCTGACAAGCCATTTCTCTGTACCTCCATACTTGGGTTTCTTAAACTTCCCACCTCACACTCATATATCCCAAAATCCCAAAAATCAAAAAACAGGTCAAATTCTCATCAAACTCATGTCCAGTCCAGTTCATCCGCGTCAACGCTCTTTTCATCCTTGGTCTCCAGTTTATGAATGATCACGTCCGGTCTTTCCGGCATCGCCTTACTCTTTTTTCATTTTCCTTGACTTTGTTTGCTTGTTCATTGGGGTGCCTTCTTCTTTACCCTTGACACTCCTTGAGATTATGTTTCTTTGCAAACGCCACCAAGTCCTGAACAGCCTCATTACGTGTCTTGCGCCAGGGCAGCTTTTGTATTTCATCGACGTACAACCCGTTGGTCCCTGCACGGTTTGACCACTCTTCCGTTTCGGCATGGACACGAATCCAGCAGCCCGTCTCATCTACGTAGATCGGGCCGAGTGCATCTTTCCCGGCGCTGGTGCGAACTGTGTATTCCTTGCTCATTTTTACAGGTTTTGGAACTGGTGGAAGTATTCAGCCATTTTGGTAAGGTCGACGGACTTGTCACTCGTGTCCATTGCGATCAACCAATCCACAAGTTTTTCGATATCGACACCGCCCGGCGTCGACTTAACCACGAGATTGTACCACTGCGCTGCCATTTCGGGGTGGTCTATACCATGCTTTTGACACGCCATTGCATACTGGGCCTTGTCGGCTTCGGAAGCCTTGCTCTCTTCCAATACGCTCTCAAGGAAGAACGGACACGGTTGCGGCGTGGGAATAGCATCTGACCTCCGATAGTAGTCCAGACTGTAGAAGCTGCTACGGCTCATCTCATAGAAGCCCCTGACCTGCGTAAAGATGTTCTCGACAAACGTTCTCACCAACGATGAATCGGCATTAGGAGCGGAACACAGACCGCTTTGCTGCACTGATTTATGAGATTTGCACTGTCCGGGCTGCTCGAACAACATGCAAGTCTGGAGCATCTCTTCTTTGAGATTGTCCATGCCTGCCGTCTCCAAGCACATCATGCTTTCGTGCGTAATCCAGTGTTTATAAGCGTCACCACCTCGGGTTGGGTTGCCTTTGCCGACGATCAGTTGGTGAAGTGGAGTAACGGAAAGGCTTACAGCTCCTGCGAACGGTCCAGTAAGAAGGATGTTGACCGACTCCTTGGTCGTTGATTTGGCTACGAGAGGACCACCACGACCGCTCAGGAACAGACCGGCAGGCAGCGTTACGCCCATTTCAATCCCGAACTTGTGATGCCAGTGAAGCATGATCGTGTTCGGCGGAAAGTTGGCTGGACGCTTTTTTTGCGGCTTTGGTATGCTCTCATTTGCCTTTTCGATCAGGCGATCCAACCACTGTTTGACATGCTCCTGACTGCTGATTTTTCCATTTTCAACCAACAGCAACAGCGCGTCCCAGTACCCCCAAAGCTGCTTAATTTCTTCGGCACAGCACATTTCGTGCAGCTTGTGTCCTCGGTCTCTCATTCTGTCACGCTCGGACTCGAAAGACTTTTCGCTGCCGTAATGTGGTAGACAGACAGCCTTATGAGTTTCGTGACGGATATCGCCAATCAGTTCGTCATCGTCTCCGATATACTTACGTATGGTGTCGGCGACGATGGCAAACTTCTCTTCGCAAGCTGCTTCAACGGTGGGAGAGGTTTCTGCGGCGGATTGGAACAAGCGCGAACTTTTGCTCATGGTTTCATCCTTTCATTTCAGATTACATTTGACTTGGACCATGCTGATTAACATTCAGTCAATCATTATACCACATTTGACCTTGACTTTTAACAAACGTCCTATCATCTTCTATCCTAAGTGCCCTGCGGAGGCAGCGCCACAATATCTGACAATTTTTTCAACGGATCAACATAACTAAGCAGCGAAATCCTGAGATGGTGGACGGTATCCTTCGCTTCCGTCAATTCGGGGGGCCACGTCTCCGCCTCGGCCATCTCATCAAGCTTCGCCTCGACATATTTGAGATTCCCCCAGAGGCCCTCTCCTGCCTGGAGTACCTCATCCCAGGAGCTTTTGCGCTCTGACCATTGGTACTTGAGACGTGACAGTCCTTCTGAGATTGCGACCGCCATGCGCAGAAGATGCTCGACGGACACGCCAGTTGCGATATGACGTGCATCACTGCGTGTGCTATTTTTCATGTTCTATTGTCTCCTTTTCCCTTGTAATTAGCTTCAATACGCATCTGCCGGAACATTCCAACGCCTGGCAGCACTCTTTATTCGAGCCACTGTATTAGGCTCCGTGCGATACCTATACGTGACCCTGATCAGGTTCAAAGATGACAATTTTACAGGACCGTTTACGTACCACTCTTGCTCATTCTTGTAGCCCCACTGATTCACCTGTGCACCACGTATCCCAATTCCAAACGCATCTCCTATCCTTTCTCGAAGCATTCCATAGTCACATTCCTTGTAATAGAACACCGGATAAACAAATCCAGACTGACGGAACTCAATGCGCTCATAGTATGGAACGCCAGTGCTCTTTTCAGTGCCTATGCTGGTAAAGTGCCTGCGACCAAACACGCCAGACTCAAGAGCAGAAATCAAACGCTCTGCATTGCTGAAACCGTGGAACATTGTATTCGTTGCAGACGCAAACTCTCCGCAGTCGGACAACTCCTTGCCCAACTTTACAATCTCACTATTCACTGAAGCAACCACGATTTTCTGACTTATTCTGTTCAGTCTGCCTTCCATAACAACACGTTCTTTTGTCAGTTCTACGCATGGCTCCCGATCAATACAACACAGTCGCCAAGGTCAATGGTTTGAGGGTCACGGCAAGTGTCGACAGCCTCCAGCCAAGGTGGAGTGCAGAAATAGGGCTGCTTGCAGGTCGAAGACAGAACAACGACCCAGTCCTCGTCGCCACCGTTGTCGGACAAGCTCTTGAACTCGTCCGGTGCCGTCCCCCACGGGAACACGATCATGCACTGATTCTCATTCACAAATTCAATTGCCTCTTGCTTGGTCATCTTTCTGACATCCTCCTATTCTTGGTCCATGCTGATTAACATCCAGTCAATCATTATACCACATTTGACCTTGCCTTTCAATCATACTTTCAACAAACGTCCTGTCATTTTCTATCCTAAGTGCCCTGCGGAGCATATCTCCGCCTGGACAATCTCATCAAGTTCGGAAAAATATCACTTTCATCCGTCCACAATCAGCTTTACAGCATCAAGCAGCTTGGAAGCCACACGAAGGTTACTTGAAGTCCTTTGCATTTTCTTGATCAGCTTGCTCTTCTTTTGGCTTCCGATAGGACCGTAAGACAGTATACCGGGGATGGGGACACGCCATTCCTCCATCGCAGCCAAATACTTCACACCGGGCTCTTTCGTATTGATTATAGCCTCGATAATTCCAATGTTTTTGGGGTCCAAATCTTTCAGCTTACCGGGGTCCACGAAAATGAACAAAGGATTATACACAACACCGCTCAATTCTCCCGCCATCAAACCTTTCCGAATCAGATCATAAGCATCGTCCAGTTTGAGCTTCTCCGGCGTGTCAGGCTTGAAGTAGTATGGGGCAATCGACTTGAAGTTGTCCTCACTCACTCCCAGCCGCTTGAAGTATTCGATGATCGTGGTTCGCTTGGATGAATTGAGCAGTGTAACAACGATCTTTATGCCCTTCATGATCCCCTGAGCATGGTCGAAGGAAGCCGTGAACGATATGCCCTCTGTAGCCCCGCCAAGCCCCGCCACGTCACCCAATTGCTTCTTGGTCTTAAAACCGCCACTAAGCACTTGCTTGTAAGCCGTTGTCACATGCCAGACCTTTTCAAGCTGTTGAACGTCGTAGGGCCACACGTCGCCCTTTTCGGGATCACGCCGTCCATGCTCCGTGTACACCTTCAGGTAGTGCTTGTGCTTCTCGTGAATGAGCTTCACGAACTGACCGAGCACGATTGCTTGCGCCTTGATCTCTTCCATCTTGTCAAGGGCACGATGGATTGCCTGAATCTCGTCCTGTTCAGCGCCGTCCTCGACCGCACGCTTGACCTTCCTCAGATCGTACTTCTTCTCGCCGTACCAGTCGCCGATCTCACGCTGCAAGTCGGCAATGGCTCTCTTGAGCCTCTTAACTGCCTTGGCGTGATACTCACTGGCGAAAAACGTCTCCATGTGCTTCAGTTCCATGTTGTCGAAGTCACTGAGCCATCTGGCATCGAATCGACTCTTGACGTTCTTGACTCCATCCATTACATCAACGAAACCGAATCGACTGGACACATAGGGCTCGATCTTGCCAATGTCAGAGGCATTGACCTTGTCGAAGTAGCGCACCGCCTTCTTGCCAGCATCGGCGATCTTCTTGGGCAGGGCGGGCATCTTGTAGTAAGCTCGTCTTCGCATAGCTCTCTCCTACACCTTGGCGTGCTTCGCCAGTTCCTTGACCGCACGCTTCCATTTCTTGGGCGCTCCACGCTTCCATGCAGTGAAGCACCGGCTTGGCTCGACTTCGTAATCGAACTCGAAAACGTAGTGCAACTGTTCGTAAGGCGACATTTTCTTTAGCTTGAATGCCTTGCTCTTGCCGATGAACGTGTTAAACAGCTTGCGTTTCGAGTCCCTTGTGAGCTTGGTCGGAAGTTCTGACATCTTCAGGAGCTTTTGTTTCCTTTTCAAGCCATCAAGCACGTTTCCGATCAACCTGTCCCAGTCGCCCGTTGCGTTTTCAAGATCGGTCTGGAACTCTATGTCCGTGAGCGTGTGTCGGTACGATTGCGGGTCTTGTTCCTGTGCAGGACCGACTGTCTCGCCGCCTTCATAGGTCTGTTCCGGTTGCCTCAGTTTCTTCGGAGGCGCACCAAAAGCCTTGCTGTCCAGCTTGTTGGTCATGGCGAACGACATGAAGCTTTGAGCGAAGTGCATCAGTTCATGACGCACGACCGATAGAAGCCCCTGATCGTCCCTGAGCACCACTACCGTGATGGTCGGAGGATCAAAAGACCACATACCAGAATACCGGTCCATGCCCGGCTTGCTTTCCTTCACGGCTTCCACTGTGATCCTTTTGTACCACTTCTTGGCATGGTTCGTGTACGGGAATCTGTCTACGTCGTTCAGCAGTTTGGCATACTTCCAGCCAGACAGGTCAACGTTGAAATCTTGCGTGATTTCGTCCCATTTTGCTGGACCTCTTGGAAACAGCCTTTGTGCTTTGGCGAACCTAGTCTCTGCTTTTTTCAGTTCCTCTTCATAGAACTCGATCATGTCTACGGCTCTTGCCAGTTGCTTGTCCTCTGCCGAAGTGCGTTCGTCTCCTTTTGCTTGAAGCTTGTTATGTACTGCAATATTACGGTCATGGTCTTCCGCTTCCGGGCCGTGGAGCATACGACCGAGTTGGGACTGCGCTTGGAAGAACTCTCGGGCTTTCAGGCAGAAATCGACTATGGGCTTGACCATCTTGGGAGGGGGTTCAAGACGGCCCGCAGTGAGAAAACGAACGACTTGCAGAAGCTCGCTGGCTATAAGGTTACGGTCAATGGACACGATCTAAGTACCTCTTTACGCACTCGAAACAGTCTTATTAAGGGAGCGAGTATCAGGAAATACTTAGTCTCTTGCGTGCAATTTCGCAGTAGTCCGGGTCAAGTTCGACGAGGATGAACCTTCTTCCGGTCTTCTGGCACGCCAGCGCCGTTGTCCCGCTTCCACCGAAGCCGTCCAGTACGATTCCGCCTTTTGGAGCCAAGCAACTGACCATGTGTTCCAGCACTGGCAGGGGTTTCTGCGAAGGATGGAACATGTCCTCGATTTCATAATCCACGATGTAGGTGTCATGCTTGTACTCGAAGTCTTTTCGGGCTGGAGCCTGTCCTGTTTCCCGCTCCCACAGCAGCACGTCATAGCGATCATCGAGTTTGAGGAGTTGCTTCAGTTTCGGATAAAAGCGTGGGGTTGGGAGGCACCACGACGGGTCTTGCGGTCGTGTCCACTTCATGACAAGTCTGCTATCACAGCCCAGTTCTTTAGCGATTTGCGTTTTGGACAAGCTGGACTGCTCCAGTTTTTCCTTCATATATTGCGCCATCTCGCAATGGAACTCAGAGGGTGGCTTAGGCAGGTATTTTTGTGTGACCAAGATAGCTTGCGTTCGTGGAAGCCAGCCAAGGTATGGTCTTGCGCTTCCTTTTGGGATGTACATGCTGAGTGTGCGGCGATAGAGGAGTCCAGATTGACGGACGGTATCAATTGCCGAGTCGAGGTTTCTCATGGTCCAGAACACGGCGATGTGTGCACATCGTTTGAGTTTGGGCACAACTTGTTTCAGAAACTCGCCGAGCAGGTCTTTTGCTTCTCTAAGTCCATTGTCGCCAGAGTAGCCCATACGCTCGCCGTATGGAGGGTCGATAATGCAAGCGTCGATAGACTCATCTGGCAGACTGGACACGACTTCAAGGGAGTCGCCGCAAATGATCTCGTCGATAAGGTTAGTCAATCTTCGATCCATGAACACTCCTTGAAGAACCTTGAAGCGGAACCATCATCAGCATAGCCAATGGTAGCCCGTGTTTTGCTGGAAGCAGGTCCACTCATAGTGTAACCGGCGTAATTCTCTTTCGTGACACCATGACCACCCACCTTACAACGAGGGAAAACTACAAGCACTTCCTCACTACCGTCGTGAATGACGTTAGCTGGAAAACGCCCGCCATCATTCGGTTTACTGTGCATTTGTCCTGCTCCACCAAACAAAATAACGTTTTCTGTCGTCCTCTTGTGACTGTGACCCCATCTAGTTCCGCTGTCAGTTTTCCAGTCCGCCGGTATTCTACACTCGTCCACATTCAGACCTGACACACTTTGACCACAAGCAGCTTCGGCAAAGTTCTGCTTATCCAAAGGCTTCATGACAACCGCTATGTGGACCACTTCAATCATCGAACCAACTACATTCCTTGAAGAACCTTGAAGCGGAGTCTTGGTCTCCGTATTCGTGCGTATCGTAGTCGCCGCCTACACGCCATTGAGTCTTGTCCTGCCGCAACTTCCTTCGCCTCGGTGTTGCGCTGCTTTTACTTGCAGGGAAAAGTGTAGCAAACTGACCGTCATGCACTACGTTGGCAGGGAAGCGACCTTTGGGGGGTTGCTTGGTCGTCTGTTCGCCGCCTTGCCATCCGTCATCATTTTGCGTGTGTTCATGGTGCCAACCGCCGGGCTGTTGAGGGATTGCTGCACCAATCCTGCACCTGTCCACGTTCAGACCTGACACACCTTGAGCCAAGGCAGCTTCAGCAAAGTTCCTCTTGCCCAAAAGCTTCATGGCAACCGCTATGTGGACCACTTCAATCAAGCCAGTCAAGCTCCTTGAAAAACCTTGCGGCAGAACCGCAGCTATACGAATAAATCCTACTGCACCAAGTTACGCTATTGGAACTATAACCTTGTGCTCCTATCGTCTTATTCCCTTTATCACCTGCTCCGGTGCTCGACCTTGGAAAATTCCTAACCACTTCCTTACTCCCGTCATGAATGACGTTAGCTGGAAAACGACCAATCAGCTTCGGCCTTTCAAACCCTATTCTGCTGCTGCTTTGCCCTACATTCGGTTTCGCCCCAATAGATTCAATGGAGTGTGAAGTCACTCGCCCTTGTGGTGTAGCAGATGACTTGTCTTTGCTTGATGTGTATTCTATCCTGCACCCATTCACATTCAGTCCAGCCACACCTTGACCACAAGCAGCTTCAGCGAAGTTGCTTTTGTCCGAAGACTTCATGACAACTGCTATGTGAACAACCTCAATCACGATTTTTCCTTCGGCTTCTCCTGAGACGCCTTGCGCTTCTCTTCCTTCTTCTGCATCAAGTCAAGTATCTCGTCCCTGTGTTCACGAGCATACTTGCACCTTGCCTCTGCAATCCGACAAGCGTTCGCATCGGAGTCGATCCCGATGTAGTCGATCCCTTCCAGAATGCACGCCATCATCGTTGTCCCGCTCCCGCAAAACGGATCGAGGATCAGATTGCGCTCCGGCATCTTCACCATCCTGACAAGATACCGCATCAACTCCAAAGGCTTCACCGTGGGCCAGCAATTGCCCTGCACCACTCGCACGCCCTTGGGCTTCTCCTCGGTCACTTTGTCGAACTCAGCCTTGTCAATCGGCTTCATGCCGCCCTTCGTAACCCTCCAATACAACTCGTCGCAGCCCCAGTTGCGCTCCTTCTTCGGAGCCTTGGCACAGTAGTACAAAGGAGCCTCCATGCTTTCAGGAGCCCCGGCACCGTCCTGAACATTGATCCAACCCTTCCCGTCGCAAACGCCGCACTTCTCCAGCTTGGTCATAAGATGATGCACACTCTCGGAGCCGCAAGCCGGACACTTGGTCTCTTTCCCGTCCGTGCTCGCCTCGCACTCCTTGCACGTCGTCGTCCAGTACGGCTTGACGCCATGCCTGCCGTGTCCATCGCAGTATGGACACTTCTCACGCCTTGTCTTGCCAGACTTTCCGAAAACCGCTATCGGTTCGTGCGCCGGTTTCAACGCCGTGTCGTAACCTTCCCACTTCTTGGCTTCGTCGGTTTCGGGTGCGGTTATGTTTGCAGCCCCGGTGTTGCCTCCGGCATACACACCTTCATATTCAACTCCAGATAACGCCCCGTGGTTAGAATTTTCTGCGACCACCTTCCGTTCGGCAGCCTTCATCTTGTTAATCGCCTTGCCGATGTTCAGCCCTTTCGGAAAGCCACTATTACCAGTGATGAATACTTTGCCGTTTCTTCTTGCCACAAACGCCCCAGTCTCTACTTGAATACACCATACAAGTCCACTGTACGGAACCTTGTAGTTTGCCTTCAAATGACGACACTGAAACTGAGTAACCGGGTTATCGTGCAGCGCTACACATCGCTTACGCTCGTTAATGCGTCCTTGCATTCCAACGCAATGACAAAGCATCTGGAACCATTCCAAGTCCCCAAAGTCATTTTGATAAAACGCCCACGAGCCGTTGTTTTTACGAGAACCTCCATCACCTGCCAAAGCCGCCTCCAGAAACGCCTGCTTCTCGTTCTGTGTCATTCGCCAAAGCAAAGACCATGTAGGATGCTTGTCTGGCAAATCAACTCGTAATCTATCGGCTATAGACCCTGTAAAAAACCAACAATGCTCAGTATATTCACGACCCTTGTAAGTTCGTTGACGCTGATACTCGCTATGACCCGGAACCATTTTGTTTACAAGAGCCGAAATCGTATCAACATGATGCTGGTTCACAGATGACTGATAAAGACGAACACCAGTGCCGTGCCTATCAAATCCGCCCTCTGTCCAAACCCATCCGAGCAAAGCCGCATAGTCAAGATCGTCACCATTTTGTCCTCCAAGTCCAGGGCCATCATGCCAGCCAGCCAAAGGAACGAAAACAACATTCCAACGTGAAATGTCACCAGCAAGCTGAACATTCCATTTGTCCTCAAACCAACTATGTCTGACGCCTTGCTGCATCTTCCTGATTCGGCTTCGCTTGTAAACCCTGTGATTCGGTGTCAAAAGTTGATCGGTATTGTCGTTGACAAAAGCAATCATGTCTCCGTCATACGAACTGATGATCTTCTTTTCAACTGGTCCAAGGCGAATAGATTCGGTTTTCGAGTCCCACATGGCAACAACATCGCCTTCCTCAACTTCTGTACCAAGCAACCAACCTTGTTCTGTCAGTATTTCTGCGTCTTCCGACAAGCACCCGTAGCTCCATGACATGTATCCTGTCTGATCGAAGTAGTAGTCGATCTTATCTCGCATGATGTAGCCAGCAATTCTCATTGCCGTTGTCATGAGATCGAACGTCCTCGTTCCACCAAAGGAAAACATGTGGGCACCGGGAAGCATGACACGGATGATCTGTTCCCACACTTTCGGCCCCGGCACAAACGAGTCCCATTTCTTGCCCATAAACCCGCCGCCCTTGTGCTCATAATCATCGCCTTCAAGCCAGTGCTTGAGCACCTCTCGCATGTCAGGCTCTTTTGACAAGCCGTAAGGAGGATCAGTCACGACGGCGCTGAAAATGCAATCAGGGAAAGTCTCAAGCACCTCTATTACATCTCCGTGGATGATTCTGTTGACGGTAAACTCATCTTTGGTCATCTTTCTTTTCCTTTTCAATCATCGAGCCAACTACACTTCTTGAAGAACTTTGAAGCACTGCCAGAGTCACCGTAAACTGGCGTATCATTTACGCCCTTAAATGTACCATAAATGCCGTTTTGGCCCGGTGGCTGGTGTTGTATTACCCGCTGTCTCTTGTCTACCTGTGTAGTCACCGGGAACCCCACCATCACTTTCTCACTCCCGTCATGTACCACGTTAGCCGGGAAACGCCCAAGTTCTGAAGACTTGCCGCAACCCATTTTGAACTCCATGTCACGACTCTTGTTCCCGGAATGACCACGGTCGCCGGAACAGTTCGCCTTGTACGCATCGTCCAGTACAACGATTCTACATTCGTCCACGTTCAATCCAGCCACACCTTGAGCCAGAACAGCTTCGGCAAAGTTTCGCTTGCCCAAAGGCTTCATGGTAACTGCTATGTGGACCACTTCAAACATCAAGCCAACTACACTCCTTGAAGAACCTTGCGGTGCTGTCATCACTATTATTCGGCATATAAACGGTCACTTCATCACTCCCGTCGTGCACCACGTTGGCGGGGAAGCGCCCGCCATTATTCGGCTTGACAAAACGTCTCTCCTCTTCATGAGCGATCACGTTTCCTCCACAGCCGCCAGCAATTCGAGAACGAAGTTGAGGATTGTAAGCCAGACTTCCGCCAGCCACAATTACATGCTCCACCCTGCACCCGTCTATGTTCAGACCTGACACACCTTGAGCCAGAGCAGCTTCGGCAAAATTCCGCTTGCCCAAAGGCTTCATGGCAACTGCTATATGGACCACTTCAAATACGGTCAATTTGTTCTAGTCTCTTTCTGGATGTTTCACAACATTCTTCAGATACATCAATTCCTATGTAGTTCCTACCAAGTCTTTTACACGCCACGGCAACAGTACCGGAACCCACAAAAGGATCAAGCACAAGACCACCCTCAGGACATAACTTCCGAATAAAATACTGACAAAATGATATATCCTGTTCCCACTTGTGGAGTTTTTTCTGTTGACCTGAATTTCCATCAATCACAACACCGTCCCGCAAAAACCCTCTACCGGATGGATAAGCCCTTTTCACAAACCAAAGCATTGGCTTCCACATTATTTCAATTCCCATTGCCATTCGAGCGTGAAAACCATCAAACTGATTCAAACACATTATCCAACGGTACTTTAACTTACCCCTGAAGTAATCCAAAATCTCTGGAACGGCATAGTGTCCGGCTATCGTAAGCAACGACGCCCCATCCTTCATCAGTCGTGGACAACAATCTGCCAAGTACTCATAACAGTGAAAATACTTTCTCGGATAAGGAGGGTCAGTAATCACAAGATCAACCAAGCCATCTGGTAGACCAGACATAATTTCTCTTGCATCACCACAAATGATCCTGCTATCAAAGCCATCATTCGGGTTGCTCTTCTTCGTTTTTGATCTTGTCATGGCTGACTACCTCTATGTGTAGTTTCATACTCCTGTCGCAAACTTGCGGTTAAGTCAACGATCAAGAGATCGGAATAGTAAATGCACTTCTTCTTGCCCTTATGCCGAAATGCAACTGGATCGTGCAGATGTTCCCGCAGCACACTCCAAGGAGCCGTAGCCAAGACTCGTGGCTTGGCCGAGCCACAAAACGGAACATACACCAACACGATAAGATCATTCCCTTTGTTTTCGGAAAAAAGCTCATCTCTACCGCCACTGGTTGCATCTCTGAACTGAAACGTCCAGCTATACTTCTCCGCTTCTCCATTCACACCTATGCTCTCGCAACCAGCAAGAAACTTAACGGTATCATTACTACATGTCTTCACGGCAACATCAGGTAACGAATCATCAACTTCCCCATACGGCAAATCACACTGCCAACCCTTACCCGACACGTCGTAAATCCTCGTGTCTGGTTCGACCACCTTTGGAAAACCCAATGTTCTCAAATAGTAACACGCAACCCATTCACCGTACTTACCGTTGCGTATGTCTCGAAACGCCTTGTTATTGCAGGTATCACGATACGAAGCGTAAAAATCTGCCGACTGACCATCGCCCAACTGTCTTGCCGCAAACTCATAGGACGTATGCAAAGCAACTTGCCTGTCGGCTACGCTACCCACCAACAACCTTGATGCACGACACGATGAGCGCCCAATATGCAGTTCAGCATCATGTATACAAAGACTGTCTCTCATTTCATCAATCAAAAACGACTTGACCATAGCTCGTCATCTCCGTGACTGACAAGAACTTATCAGTAATTCGGTACGACTCCTTGACTTGCGTATTCCCGTCTCTGGCTCTTTCATCGCGGTGATATTGTATGTAACGTCAACCTCATCCAGCCTTGCCCAGTCACTATAGAGCGAACGAATCTCCGGACAATCATCATAGGATAACAACCACTTGTGCTTGGTCCCACGTAGAACATTTGCGAGTCTTTCATGATCCTCAACCGTAAACCCGAATTGATACAGGTCATTGCCCTTAACATAGTAAGGTGGATCAAGATACACAACCACACCACGTCCACCGATATTCAAAAGCGGCTCGAAATCGCTGCAAGTGCATTGGTCTTTCACCACCACAAGATCAGAGAAACATTCCGCTATGGTATCAATCCGCTTGCAGATATAATCTGGAGACCAACGACAGTCTATCTTGTACTTACTTCTCTGTTCCCTGCCGCCCAATGGCCCGCCAGACCTTACACCCAAGCCAGAATAAGAAATCTGGTGTGTGACAATCTTCTTGAATGCCATGTCCAACACGCCTTTTTCCGTTGTCGGCTTACGAGTCACAGCAAGTAACTCATCTCGAAACTCATAGAAGTCGTCCACTTTTGGTATGTAGTTTTTCAGCTTTTTCTTCAGTTTTCTCGAATGGCTCAACAATGCGGTCCATATACAAGCAACACCTATGTCCTTGTCGTTGAGCCAGACCCGCTCGAAAAGAGGAGCTTTGAGGAGTCCGGCCATGATGCTCCCACCACCAAGAAACGGCTCCCTATACTCCAGGCATGAAAACTGCCTCATCATTGTGCGCACACGAGTAATGATGTGCTTTCGCAGCTTTCTCTTGCCGCCAGGATAACGAAAAAACGACATAATCACTGTTCTCCGTTCTTGATCTTGCTGATCAATTCCGTTGTCGAGTAGCCGCCTACATGTGGACACCTCGCAATCACGCCGCCGCACGACTTCACGTGCTCCCAGCCCACAACCTCATGTTCTGCGTACTGACCGCCTTTCACAAGCACGTCCGGGCTCACTTCCTTGACAAGTGGCTCCACGGAAGGCTCGTCAAACACGACCACATAGTCAACGTCCTCCATCGCCGCAATCAAGTTGCACCGGATGTCCTGACCATTGATCGGTCTGGACGGTCCCTTATTCGCCTGCACCGACCTGTCGCTGTTGACACCAACGATCAACACGTCGCCTTGCTGCTTGGCGAACTTCAACACCGACAAATGCCCGATATGAAGCAAATCAAAGCAGCCATTGGTCAGTACGATCTTCTTTCCTGCCCGTCGCTCCCCTCTTAGAATACCATCAAGCTCGCCACGTATTTGAACGATCTTGGCAGTTTCTACGGTCCTACATTTGGCCTTCAACCGGCTGACAAGTAACGAACGTGGAATCGGAACAGCCCCAATATACTCGACCTCAAGCCCGGCTGCAAAATTGGCAAGCTGAAGTGCTTTGTCACAATCAATTTGAGCCGCCGGAGCTTTCTTGCCAAATGCCATCGTCATGACCGTCGCGACCATGTCCCCGGCCCCCGACACGTCAGCAACTTCTTTCGGAGTCGTGATGATATGTTTTGTGTCCCTCTCCGACACGTAATACAACCCATCACGATCCAACTTCACAACACATAGCTCGCATTTCAAACGTTCTTGAATGTCCACTGCCGCGTCACGTATTGCTTTCAAACTTTCACCAACAAACTTCTGACCGACAAACATTTCAGCTTCATGCCGATTGGGGAGAATGACATCCACGCCTTTATAGAACGAAAGATCACGACCTGCGTATGGGTCTGCAATTACCTTGACTCCAGAATTGCACACCGCATCAATCAACTCACGACTGACAAACCCCTTACCCATGTCCTGAATGAGCACCACATCATGCCATTCAGCCGCATAAACGATGTCGGACAATTGTTCCTCATTCGGAGAAGGTTGCTCTACCTCGTCATCGAAACGAACGACTTGTTGACCAGAATGACCGACCGTTTTCACCGTACCAATCACTCGGGTCTTAACTGTCGTGGATGGTCCCAAACAATTAAAAAAGTGGACAAGCTCGGGCAGGCAGTTTTGTAAGCATTTATAGTCTGCATCGTCACCTGCGGAGCCATAAAGTGTCACAGAACAACCAAATTCCGCCAGCATACATGCCACGTTTGCAGCGCCTCCAGCACTCTCAGATCGGCTATTGACGTGGACAACCGGAACAGGCGATTCGGGCGAAACACGCTCCACGGCCCCAAAAATGTAACGATCTAACATTACGTCGCCAACGACAAGCGCCTCGGTCAACCCAAGAGACTCAAAATAGTCCAACAGATCATATCTCATAGTGCTCAACCTCGCTACTTGCTTGTGAAAATTTGACCATCATCACGCAATAACTTGGAAGGCTCGTTCCAAATGGCGCAATCTCGCCTATAAAGGCTGTCAATCCTGTTTCTGAGCCCCTTGTTTTTTACAATCTCTTCTTTCAGCACACTTCTGATCGCCGCCTGCTGTTCTGGCATGGCGTTACCACGAGGCAGGACAGAAGGTAAAGCACTCGGAAAGTACTGCTCTTGAAACGCTTGCCAAACCTCGGGAAAATCCGAATCCATCTGGAGCACGTAATTGAACTTGATTGGTTTGTTGTGGAAACTCGTAATGAAGTACCATTGCGGGGCTGTGTGAATGTTGAAGAAGCCGTCCTTTTCAAGGTCTTCCAGATACGCCACGAACCTTCCGACGTGGTCTTCTTTTTGCTCAAAACTCTCGAACCTGTAACTAGGCTTGTGCCAGTGCGGGTGTTTGATTCGCAGATCGGACATCATTCTCAGAAGCATCAAATAGGACGACAAGCACCGTGCAACCGGATGTCTCCATATCACGAACCTCGGAACCATGTGCAGACCCGGTTGCGCAAACAACGACCGCTCAACCCACTGACGACTCTTGGACAGACTCGCTATGAGAGACTGCGTAGCATTCTTGGGAATACAAAACCAAATCAGAACATTGTGTGGAGCTACCATGCACCGACCGTGATTGTAACCGGGATAGGCATCGGTGATTTTAAGACTTTCAAGCACCTTTCCGTGCATCTACAACCATCCCCGTTTTAGAACAAAAGACGGGTCAAGACGGACAAAAACCCATCACGACCCATTGTACTGTTGGCCACACCAATTCTCTCACGTGGTCAGATGTTGCTTCAACACCGGATCGACGAGTTTCTCCATCGCATCGTTGGTATGCTTTTCTATGATCGCCTGCCCCTCTGGCGACTTGCTCCATACACGACTGTAGTGCTGCCAGCCCTCAATAAAATCGCTTGTTTTCTCCAATTCCCTGCCTTGCTGGCGACACATGATTTGAAACGCCAACGGAGCCGCAGCCCACCTTGAGCGCTGCATCAAGGGAGGAACAGCATCAAGAACAACGTCCATGTCATAGACCTTCAAATGGTAGTTTTTGTCCACACAATCAGCCGTGAAACCGCACATGGACGGCACACCAACGCCAGGAAGTGCATCATTCCAGTCTTTGCCACGCTTTTCCCACTGAGCCTCGGTTACTTCGTCCGGCTTGTCTGTGTTGTCCCAGTAGGCATAGTCTTCGACGAACTGCTTGCCCATCCAGAGATTAACCATGTCCTGTTGCTCACAAAACACGATCCCAAGCACCTTTCGAGCTGACATGGGAAGAATGGAAAGCTCAAGCTCATAGTCAACATCGGAATCTCGGACCTTTGTACGTCGTATCTCCTTGACACGCCGAGTGAACTCGTCGTAAGCGTCTTGAAGATACTTCGGCTTACTCAATGCCGCATTGTCCAGCGTGTCCATATCCAGCTTGCGCACAGCCAGAGTTGTCACCCACCTTTTGTGAGCAGTCTCAACAACCGGTCTCAGTTCCGTCCTGAACTCATTTATCCACCCGTACAGTTTCAACAACGTCGGTTCTACAAACCTGAACCCCGTGTAAATCTTTGTGCTCATTTGACCGTTTTCCTCGCCTTTTCCAGTAATATCGTAACGTTTTGCTTGGTCTTCTCTGTCGGGTTACTCATTGTTCTGTTCAGCTTGGACAGTTCCATCAAAAGCTCCGGCTTCAGCTCCATCAAGACAAGTAGCGCCGTGTCGATTCTCTTGCGTCTCTCGGCGTACTCGTCTAGCGGAATAAGCCCGGCATTGAAGTCCTCGATCAGCATCATGTATTGCACGATCACAAGTTGCGTCGTGTTGCTCCAGTGGATCATTGCGGAAGACAGGAAAGAGGCGTGCGGAGTCATGCCAGAAGGAAGCGTCAAGCCAAGCTCAAGCTTGTTGACCCGCTCGTGAAAAAGCTTGGTGTCGAGCTTGCCAACCCATACCTGTATCTCAGAGCCTTTCGTCGGGCGAACCCGAACCTGCCCCAAATGACAGCCTCCGATGCACAACAGCAACAGCAACAGCAACAACAACATTTTCATCTTCATTTGATCTGGCTCTTGTAAGTCTTCTTCTTCGGACTGTAGACCAACCTGAACCGCTTCCGAACCGGCTTATCCGTCGTTGCGGTCATAATATCAACCTTCGCCGTAACAGACAAAGCCCCGGTCTGTTCACTGTACATGACTTTGACGCCGGACACATCGACTACTTCCCAATCGCCGCCCGAAACTATCGCATCTCTGATCTGATCATACACGTAAGGCAGTCGCCATTTCGGACAACCTGCCAAAATCAGAGCTTGATAGAACTTCTGTTGACGTTCTGTGTCCTTTATGAAGCCCTTAGATACGTCGTCCGCAATCCGATTAACCCGATTATTCATCTTGTGATCTCCACGTCTCATACAAAAAACACCACCTGTAGTGGACAGCATTATAGAAAAAGTCAGAATACTCAAAGGAACATGCCCTTGGGTGGCTTATTTGTAAAGACTTTTTGGAGTTTGACTTCGACACCTTGTTCGTCCCGTGTGGCTTGGTCCAGCAAACCCAGCTCGCCAAGTTTCACCCGTGCCCGCTGCCGTGCATCAATATCATCGTGTGCTTCGACCGAAACACGGAGCGTCAAGACGTAATTGTACTCTCGGTCAGGAAAATACATGATCCTCTTTCTCCTTGGCAAAGGAATAAAAGGGCACCGGAACTAACCCGATGCCCTTTTGAGTTTGCTTCAACGACCCATCCGGCAAAGCTCTTCCGACCAGCAAGCCTGCCAGTCACAGCGTCTGCCGTACTTCCGCTTCAGCTTGGTCATCTCTTTCAAGTTGTCGAAGCAGATGTTATCCCACACATCATGCCAGACGCAATTGTACCGCTTACACTTGGGCGGCTTCCACTCGAAGCAGTCAGCGTGCACAACCATGATCTTGTCAGAATACTTCCTGAGCAGATGATCAGCAACGAGATCAATTACGTCCTGTGAGATTTCCACAACCGTTACGTGTTTGACGGCAGGATTAAGGAGTGCGGCATTTGCCGCCACTCCCAATCCGAGCCCGTTGATAAGCACCGTCCCGGTTGCCACCTCGGCGAAATCCAACAGGTCATACCGCTCTGCTGGAATATCAGACATGATTGTTCTCCAGCCACGCAACAATCTTGTGTACGTTCCGGGCGGAATCTCACGTCCCCGCATCTCCGGTTTGAAACGACAACGTATGTTGTGAACCGAAACGTCGTCATCACTCAGCGCGTAACGCTCCACCTTCCAAACGCCGCTCTCGCCTTCCGGCACGTCCACCTTCGGCACCAACTCTAGTATGGTCTTCGCCATCTTTCCATTCTCCATGTTTGAGCCTAAGAGGAGAAAGGACAACCCTCTCCCCTTCCACTCATATATCCGAAACCCCTCAAAATTCAAAAAATGACTATCAAGCCAAACCAGCATTACTACTAATCTTCATGTCCAAAGTATGACACTGCGTTTTTTAACCTTTCGACGATGTTTCTTTTTCTTGATTCGCCACCGCACCAAAAACATGGCAACAGCCGCAAGAAGACTGCAAACGGCCGTACTGGCTTCCGATGTCACCACCACAAAATCGAGCGAGTAATCTAAGTTACGTGCTTCTCCAATCAAAGTAAATCGGATGTCCGTTACTGCGTACGGATCGGACAAATCAAGATCATCAAACAACACATAGAAATCCCGAGCTTGTCCAGCTTGCAAATTGGAAATATTCTCGTTAAACCACGCATTCAAATCGTCCGTGCCATCATAGGAATAAGTCGTGCCATCATTAACGACCACAGTTGTGAATTCAGTGAAATCTGGCTCGTTTGTTGCCGAGCTAAACCGAATCTTGACACGATCTAAACCTCGCCAATCGGCAATGTAACTGTTGTTATAGACCAGCCTGAGTTCCGAAGAGCAATATTGATTACTGCTCATTGCCAAAAGTCTCCCATCGAAATCGACAGTAGATGTTGCAAAAAAGGTGGCAAATGGACTACCACCTATATTGCTACGGTTCAAATAAACAAATCTTTGACCACCGATGATTTGGTCATCAGAACCGGAATCAGTCCAAAATGTCGGTAAAAGCCAACTTGTATGAGAGTCCGACACTGGCGTATCAAACTCATCAACAATATTGTAAGCAAACACAGTCCGAATCATCAACACTAACAGCACAATCAGTTTGATCTTCATTTTTCATTTCTCGATTTTTCAAAAACACCTTCACGCCTAAATGTTTCCTATTCGCTCTCATCCCACGACTAAAGCCGTGGACTTTTCTACTCGTCCCGAAAGTAATTGATACCACGATCAGAACGAGAAATAAAGTCCTCAGTCTCTCTGACAATTTCCCTGGCAATGGCTCCCTTGCCCTTGGCTTGTATACCCCCATCCTCTATAAGTTGTATATCTGACGAACTGGCGGGATTGCGCCGAAACATGAAAGCAATGTGTTCCTCGGCTGACTTGGTCAAAACCAAATCGTTGACCACGGTGATGTCCGTACCAGCGTTCTTCATCTGCCGAAGTGCGATTTCGTGGAACTCTGAAACCGCCTTGCCCACTTCCAGCTTGAAGCCCACAAGAGTGCAAAAAGGATTCCACTGCTTGATCATCGGAAGCAGCTTCGGCGTCTGCTGGATCGTAGAAGCCATGTAGGCGATGAAGCCTAGAGCGTCCTGCGAAGGGAGCTTTTGCGCCTTGCTCAAATTGAATGTGTAGTCCGACACGGCAGCGCAATGCACAACGGCGTTCTTGTCCGTCACATTGCTTTCCAACAGAGCCTGCAAGTCCGCAGTGCTCGCAAACGATGATACAGTCTCGATCTCCAGCCCTTCCTCGTCAAGCTCGTACGGATCGTAACACTGACTGTAAATGCTGTGCGCATAGTGGACACGCCAGCCAGCACAAGCAAAAGCCAAAGCGATCTTCCAGCCGAGCTTGCCGGTGCTCACGTTCGTCATGACACGCACGCTGTCAATCTTTTCCGCCGTCCCGCCCGAAGTGATCAACACCGTTGGTTTACTGTTCTTTGTTGCCTTGCTCATTCTTTGGTCTCCTCTCTTCTGTCTCGCCACTGCTTCAGGGACCACATCATTCCTACATAGGCATAGACAATGCTATGGTACACGTGTTCGGGCAATTCTGGCCCACGATCAAACCACTCCATATCGACCCACTTGGTGTGCTCAGTCTCTTCAGAACAACTGACAACCTCACTAGAACTAAGCTCGACCGCAACGAAGGTCACAAGTTCAACAGGTTTTCTCGGATTTATCGTTGTGCATACTGGTCCAATTACTTTTGTCTTGTCCACACCAACATTCATCTGGAATACATCTCGAAGGAAAGCCAACGTTGATTCGGCAGGCGTTCCAACAATTGGCACGCTCGGAAACGTCAACAAATCATGAGACGATTTCCACATGAGAACCTTATCCTTAAAGGATATCACGACACTCAGCTTGGTCTTGTAACCGTCTGATCCAGTTGAACTAACCGTTTGGAGCTTCGGATTGTCGCCTTCTGGCATCCCTCGAGATATAGAACACGATGGTTTTTCATCGTTCCAAATTCCCTTAAGCCTCTTAACAAGTTCTCGGGTTGGCGGAAGTCTCCCCTGTCCAACATCGCCGCACGCCAACATTCCGCTGACTGGCTCTATGATGTTCACGCCAGAAGAACACAATAGGTTCAGTGCGGTACAACAAGCCGGTGATTGCCACATGTGAGTATTCATAGCTGGACAAACCACAATGATCGGACGTGGCTTGCCTGCGTCGTAATAGTATGGAATTGCGGAGTAAACCGCCGTAACGAGCTTATCCGCCTTGCCGTGCGCCATATCGCTGATTGTATCCAATGTTGCCGGAACAATCACGTACATGCCAGTTGCACACCATTTGGCAAGGTCAATGTGTGGCACCGTGCCGTCGTCTACCCACATGCTGTCCAGAACGGGCTTGCCCGTGATTGTAGACAGCGCCCGCTGCGTCACAAAATTGTGGGCAGCCTTGGTCATGATTGCACGAACCTCAAAACCACAGTTTTTCAAGCCCGAAGCCACGTCGCAAGCCTTATAGGCTGCAATGCCACCAGTTACACCAAGCAGGATTCTATGTCCCATTGTTATTGTCTCCTTTGTTCATTTTTGTGTAAAGTCTCACAAAAGTCTTAGCGTCCTCATCCGTGATAACTGGACAATTCGTGATCTTATCGTACCGTTTTATGTAGCGATCAAAGCCGACACTGCTCGGAGCTTTGTCTTTGTTCCGAGCAACTACAAGCCAAGCCATAACATAGGCAATTTCTGGATCAAAACTATGCTGATCGTACAGAGCCTTTGCAACTCGTTGAAGTCCATAAGATCGGTACTTCGATGCCAGTTTCGATGTTCGGTCTTTAGCCATGTCGCTCCTTTTTCAGCTTGCAGTTACTCCTTTCTCTGGAAATGACGTGCTCTACTCGGTTTGGACACTCATCTGGGACTGACAAGTGAGCATACTCCAACTCGCTACGTTCCTTCCACTCCATATACTCGGTGTCGACCAACTCACAGTAGCAACACCATGTAATCGTATTCTGACAAAAATACGGACACGTCTTGCACACGGAAAGTTGTCGCTTAAGCCGAGCACATCTACTTGATGATGACGACGCTTGTTGAGTCTTCACTCTGCTTGGGTCTCCCTATCGCATAAGTTTGGTTATATGCTTTCACAAGCACTCGTAGAGCCTTCACTCCTTCACGATCAAACAACGCCGGTTCATGCAAGTGCTCTGGGTCTGCCGGTACCAAAAGTATCTTAACCCCTTCATGGTTTTCGGTAAAACTCGGCGCGTTCAAGAGACAAGTCCGCATTTGATACGGCGTACCATCGTCGTCAAAGGCTACGAAAAGCTTGCCGTTGGGCACAAGATCATCGAAGTGCGTCTGCTCTTCAACCCATACAACGTTTTTGCCCTTAGCCATCGGCACTTCAAAACAACCAAAGCTGATATGTCGCTGCTCCGCATTTACTGCGTGTTTTTTGTTCTCGATTTCGATCATACGGCAATCGGCAATGATGCTTTCCATGTCTCTCTTCTTTTTCTGTTTCTGGTTTGCCATTGTTTCATTCACCTTTTTAAGTTCGTCTATGAGAGTACAAAACCTGTCCCTGTCATCGCACTCCTGCAAAGCATGGACACAGTAACTCTCTGCAAGCCTTTCAATCTCGGCAAGTAACTGACTGTCACCCAGTGGTGCCAACCAGATATTTCGGTCCTGGACATCGTTGCACTCCACCTCTTCTACCTGCTCTTTCGGTTGCTCTTTCGGTTGCTCTTTCGGTTGCTCTTTCGGTTGCTCTTTCGGTTGCTCTTTCGGTTGCTCTTTCGGTTGCTCTTTTGGTTGCTCTTTTGGTTGCTCTTTTGGTTGCTCTTTTGGTTGCTCTTCTAATCTCACCTCGACGTGTGGCACCACAACAGATGGACCTTTGCCTTGCCAACGGCGTTTCCACTGTGCATAATGAACCGCTTTAATTTTGCCGCTTGTAAGCAAAAGATGGACAAATTTCTGCTTGCATTCCTTGTCGGTACAAACAGCCAGTACGCCATCCGTTGCACCAGAGTACGCATTGGCTCCTTCTACGACCGATTCCAGCTTTGTCTCGCAGCCACAAATCGGACACTTCAGCCCAACAAAATCGGAAGGCACAGTCACTTGATCAGTGCCCACGTTACAGGCGGCGACCTCGTCACCACAAATATCGGGACTGACAATGTCCCAGTTGCCATCGGCATCTACAACCCAAAAGACTTTAACACCGCACTCGCACACAAGAAGCTGCTTGTACACAATCCCCCCAGCAATTTCCTCTGGTGAGAGATCACAATCGTCACAGAATTGCATCAAGCGTCCACAATCGGGACAAACAACCTTG
>Ga0272441_10001378_pt1 | contig 51773 bp, 74 predicted proteins | sample SSMProp6N_FD_193582 | JGI IMG/M metagenome (GOLD analysis project Ga0272441, IMG submission 193582) | Marine sediment archaeal communities from Little Sippewissett salt marsh, Falmouth, MA, United States - SSM-Prop-6N | ecosystem: Environmental > Aquatic > Marine > Wetlands > Sediment ...
TCATCCTGGATGACCTGACCCTTATCAGTTTCCTTCTTACAGGACACGCAAATCATATCGATTTCTCCCTCAATTTCACATGAACTTCCAGTTAATAAATTGTTCCTTCTCTTGTGGATTAACCGGTTTCTTATTGGCCTTTTGGTCCTTATTTGTTTTGTTCAAGATATAAAGTATCAAAGCAATGATGCAGAGCACCGCTAGGGAAAAGACCCCTGGAACACCAAATGCCAGGGCAAACAGGAGCGATATGAATATTCCAAGGATAACACCTATAGCCAAGTAGGTGTATGCCTGGGATAACTCAATTTCCTTCATTTAATCGACGCTCCCGCTTGCAGACCATGAGTTCACAGCGGTATTGATAATTACCTTGTGCCAGGTTTGCCCCAGTCTGAGCATCTTGTGCTCATTGTGTCTCAAGGTCCCGCGGATGAATTCAGCATCAGGTAATCTCAGGTAATCCCTGGCGATATGGGCATTTCCATTGCCGTTTGACAAATCGACGTTCCTCTTGATTTGACGTGTCTTTATTGCCCCATTGTTCCTTAAATCCCTGGTTGTAAGTTTAACAGGTTTAAGGAAGTATTCGCCCTGTCGGAGTATTTTACCCTCCTGATAGCCCCTGTACTCTTCATCTGACAGATTGCCGGCCAGGTCCCTAAAAGCCTCTTCAACACTGGATGGTTTGCCCTTCAACTCACATAAAAAGAACGAATAGACCCTTGAGCCAGGGTCGATGCTTGACAGGTAATATTTTCCTTTATACCTGATTAAAGAAGCGCCTAGATGGTGCTCCTTGGCCTTATACGGGTAACCATCCTTATCATATCGGGTTACTTCTGTGTAGGTGTCCCCTGTTACATCGATTATCTCAATCTTGGATAGCTCTTCAGTGTTGAGCCAGCCGTTTTTGAAGATATTTTCCAGGGCTGAAAATGGGATTATCGGGCTGTATTTGGGGGCCTTTGAGCGTGTCAAGCTCTGGTGGCTGGATGTGGTTATGGAGTATTTATCGCCATTCAAAATATAGCCATTCTTAACCTTCTGGGCCAGTATAAAATGGCTGCCATAGGAGTACAATGTGTCACCTTCAAAATAAATGTGACTGGCCTTGTTGATGTGGGGGTTATTAGAGTTAAAGTAGTTGTTAACAACAACTTGCTGACTGACCACACTTAACACCAGCCAGGACTATTTTTGATTGGGTCATTACCAAGGTTAAAAACCTGGTCGTCATTCAATTGCCTAAGCAAAGAGTTAAAAGACAATTTCCCATTCAAAAATCTGGGGATAGTCTCTACTCTATCGCTGGGGTGGGGGTTATCCCTATACATGTTATTTTCTCCTTAAATGCTTGTTATTTGCTGTCATACATTTGCTGAAGTTCTACATATCATTTTCGGTTAATTTTACGTCAATCGACGTATTTTTTAATAATATAAAAAGAATTGAATAAACTAAAAGTATATCATACAATAGACAATCAGTGGTTACTATAATATTAAAATAAAATAGCCTGTATATAAATGTCAATCCAGTGGAGGATATACGATAAATGTACGACAAAAGAACGACTTTCGTATATCCATATGTACCGCTTTTTTGAAGGTTTTGTTATTCCTTTTTTCTATGAGAAGCTTAATCTCCAATTTATCGACAATTAACTAAAAATAAAAGAAAGAGGAAAGAAGTATTTGACTAAACTTCTATCCATCTTCAATATTCATCAAAGGTACAAAGCCAAGATAATAATACTGTTCCTCAGCTATTGATGTAACAATTTTGATACCGGTGAAACCAATCATGCCAAACCCATAAACATCACCCATGTTCCCATGAAAAGCTCCTGACCAATTTTTTTACCCTGCAGCCCAATTGAATATATCCATCCCTCCGATGGATAATAATAATGTTCGTGACCAACTTGTTGTTGACTTCCGATTAGACCTATATTCAAGATACCAAATGGTCCTATTAGGCCCAATGCTAACAAAGAGAGTAAAGTCTCTGTTGTGATATCGATACCCATGGCAAATAAACAAAATAAACCTAAGGCAATTCCACCTAAAAGTGGACCTATGAACCTAGCATTATTTATTTTCCCAGTTACAAAACAAAAAAGATTAGAATTAGTATCTAGTGTTGGTGTTAAAAACCGATTCAACCCATTAATCAAAGAGTTAAATCTACCACTGTTACAAACAATTTTTTGAGCGATTTCTAAACTAATGCCTTTTGGCACAAAACCAAATTTTGTTATTTCGTTAAATGAATCCTTAAATATCTCTGTAGTTCCTTCGTCAACACCAACAGAAAATTTTTTTGCAGTCTCTGGTAACACGCCATTGTTGGTCTTGTTGTCGTTAAGTATGCCATCTCATTTTTTAACCGAAAAATTACTCTTTTTATTATAATTTTTAATGGCTTTCTGTAACATGTTAATAGAAAGAATAGTACAATGACGACGCTCTATTGGAAGCCCTTTTAAAACCTCTAAAAGTTGTAAATTGGAAATATCATTTGCTTCTTGGAGAGTTTTGCCCTTAATTATCTTTGTCAACACGCTCCCACAGGCAATTGTTGCACCGCAACCATCTGTCCAAAAAAGTCCATCACCAATTTTTCCTTTTTCAATTCTAAGAGTTATTTTCATAGTTTCATTACATAGGCCAGTAACTTGTCCAGTTGCATCTAGATTCCCAAGTATATCAAAATAAATTGGATTACGATACTATTTGATAACCTCTTTAAAATATGTTCTTTCCTCATCATATTCGATTTTCTTTTGGAGTTCTTTTACCATTTTACTAAAATCATCATCAACCATTGTTCAATAGCTCCTTTTGTATTTTATCCAAATTTCAAAAATCAAGTTTCAAATTTATATTTCATACTATGGAAAAGTCTAAAAATATGTAACTTACAATTATTTAAATAAATACATTTTATTTGATGTAAATTGCCATTTTTATTCATATTTATCTAAAAACTTTGTTTTGAGTTTATTTCTTATGATTTTTTATAATAACTATTTCCCCTGCTTTAGTATAAATTAGATGTTGTGCAGATGGATAACTGTTACAAACAAATCCCAAATTTAGTAAGAATTCTCTAACTTTTTTGATGTCATCTACTTCTTCTTTTATATTTTCTTTTAAATGTTTCATGTATGATACCTCTGTTAATCAATTTAAAAACACCAATCATGCTCTTGTCATGGGTGCACCACATTTTGGACAATTCATATTGTAACAAGGATTAACTAACTGATGAGTTTCACGATAATTACAATTTGTACATACACATTCTTTACTGGGCTTAAAGCTAAATCCTCCTCCAAGGCCACGGTGACCATTTCTACCAAATCCTCCGCCGTCTTGTCCTTGCAGCATTTTATTTTTCCCCTTATATTTTTTCTGTTTTTGTAAAGTCAGTAGACATCGGTAACATTTTCATAAGGGGAGAAGATATTTCCACTATTCTATAATCAAATGTATACCAGCCTATTTTTACCAATTATCCTTGATAAATGATGTTACTGATCTTGGTTGATATTACAGTTTTTTTATTTTCTAATTCTGTTCAATATTTATATATCCAAAGAGTCCTTGACATATTATATAGGTGCAGTTTTCACAATGTCCAACAGCATCCATATTTACTTTTACAAATGATGCGAAAAAAGTTATTGTTATGTTTCCATAATAATTAATAGAATAATTATTAACCGGGTCTAATATTTTTAAAGAAACATAGTTTGGGTCTTGTTGTATGATTATCTTTGCTCTAATAACCCTTAAAAAAGAAGGTTTATCTTTGATTAAGTATATAATTTTGGCAATTGGGTTTAATTTATAATCTTTGATTTCACCATATGCAAAACCTTTACAAAAAATATAATCATAATTGTCTGGATTATTTGTTGTTATTTTGCTTGCTGGAATTGAGCTGTTTACCGTTCCAATTGTTGACATCATCAGCATAATGAACACACATGATGTTGCTATTATCTTTAATGGTTTAATTTTTCTTTCACCTCTTTTTTAATGGCTATTTAAATATTACAGAGTCACATTTTTACATTAGGAAAAATCATGAGATTATTGTCAGGTAATCCATTAAATTAACCTAATCTCCTAGACTCTGATTCTATAAAAGTATGTATTACAAATAATTTATAAACATTATGATAATAGATATTAATAAAAGATTGTTTTAATCTTATATTTATTAGAAATAATTAGATAGTTCGGCTAAATACCAAATAATATATTATTGTTGAAGATATAAATATGACAAAGCAAATAATAAAACTTGATAAAAAAGACAGAAAAATAATCACCTCGCTTTATGAAAATAAAGAAATTTCGCAAGAAGAAATCGCCAAACAAATTCATCTGTCTCAACCATCTGTAGCTATGAGAATTAAAAAATTAAAAGAGCGTGGTGTGATAGATCAAATTGTTGGGGTAAATCTCAACAAAATCGGTGTATACGTAGCGATAGTATTTGTACGAACTACTAATACTACAAAAATTTTGAATAAATTTCGTAAATGTCCGTTTTTCTTAAATGGATTTATAATTTCGGGTGATAGAAATCTGATGTTAATGTTAGCAGGTGAGGATTTAGCATCATTAGAATCAATGATTGATGCGCGGATTCGACCAGATGAAGATGTTCAAAGTGCAGATTTTAATATTATGATATCTAGTATAAAGGATTTCATTATGCCTATAACGATGATTGATCGACCCTTAAAAACACCTCCTTGTGGAGTAAAATATAAAGAGTGCCAAGCATATTATGAAAATCGTTGCTTTGGATGTCCATCCTCTAATCTTTATAAAGGATCTTTTTGGTAAAATACAAAATTTTTAAAATATATCATTTTTAATTTTCCTTTATTTTATCCAAGGGATGTTTAATTATGTTAGATTTTTCAAATGTTGAAAGGAAGACATTTTTTGTTAATTGAATTGAGTCCTTAGAACATATATCCTCACAAAGCCCGCAGAAGCAGCATTTCCCCAAGTCTATCTTTGGATATTTCTTAGGATATTTATCTTTGTATTTTTTAGATACTTCTACCATTTCTATTGCGCGATTAACAGTAACATGTTTTATATTGTGTAGATTTTTTATAAAACTGCTAAAATATCAAAAACCCAAAGTAAAAAAGATTAATCCTACTATCAGTGCAAATACAAAATTAAATACCTTTATCAAAATAGAATCTTTAACAGTATAAGACAGCAAAGGCAACATACCGTGCCCATCTTGAGCAATTGAACTTGTCAACAATACAGAAAACGGTAGCATTCCTGATGCATACATCATGACAAATACCATATGGGGGCCTGATTCAGGGATCAACCCTACAAATGCACTTATTAATAGAACCAAACCTAGGTTACTTGATACAAAACCTTCTAAATTCCAGTATTGAAATCCAATTCCTATAAAAAGTAAGGCAAAAAACGTCCATAGAAATACTTTCCATAAATGCTTTTTCATGATATGTATCCAAATATGTTCTTTTAGATAATGATCAGGAACCGTAGCTACAACAAATGTTGTGAACATTAGTAAGGAAAAAAGAGTAATTCTTTGCCAATTCCATATCAGCGGTCCAATAACCCCCAATCCAATTACTGTGATAACTACGAAAAGAAATACAAGAGTTACATATCTATAAATGGAAAGTCTGGGAAACTTTGTTAATACTGATGGTTCAAAACAATGGCATTCTTTATCTATGTGAACCTTTTGTAACTTACATTCAGAACATGGGATGATTTTAAAGAAAGACGCTGTTTTATCAGCAAGCTGAGCTCCTATAATTCCCAATACAAAAAGCAATGCAAAAAGGATCAAAGCCTCTTTTGGAAAAAGTGTAAGCATAACAAATGCTTCGTCACCACTGGTTGCAATCATACCACCTGCAATTGCCCCAAAGGATATAAGACCATGAACATAAAAAGATACATTCATAAACGCTCCCAGACAGCCAGGGGTTGAACCAAGAAAGGATGCTACAAAATACTGATGTATTCTTCCGCCTTTGACTGTTTTTTGCATCTTTCCTTTTGTCAGTACATTAAAATAATCAACGAGTAACATCATTGTAAAAACAAATATAGTTATCATGATTGCATGACTAATGATAGGGATTATCTCAAGCAAACAATCATCTCTCCCCAACATATTTAGCTTCAATTAATTCAATGATTTTACCTTGAACAATAGAAACAATTATCATATAAACACAAAGAATTACAACAAAAAATATTCCAAAATAAAAAACCATAACAGGTAAAAGAGGGATTTTAATAGCACGATTATAAAGAAAAACAGCGACAAGTCCTGATCTCATACCATGTTGTTTCAAATCTCTTAACAAAGGATACCATACATATATAGGACCATGACTTAAAATACCAAATAAAGCTGAGAGAAACCAGCCTTTAACACCTGATTCTTTTCCAAGATATTTTGATACCTTTTTTGGTTTCAAAAAATAATTAGAAACACCCATTATAAAAACAACTAAAAAAAGAACAGGAATAATACTAACAAAAATATTCCAACTAGCATCAAGCGAAGCTTTAATTTTATCAGATTTAATAAAAAACAAAACAATATACAGCGCTATAACTAATATCAAAAAAGAAAAACTGAAATAACTATTCTTATTACTTTTTTTATTATTTTTCTCTGATTTAAATTTCATATAATTACCTGCAATGTTAACACTGTAGCTATTGCTACTAAAACTGAAAATATAAAACTTAAAATATTTCTAGCAAGAGCAAATCTTTTCCCTAATATAGATGCTTCAGCGGGTAACTGGATGATTCCAACTGTAACCCATGCTGTAATAAACGCTGTTACTGCAAAAAGACTAATTCCTTCTTTTAAAAGTTCTCCTCCGATGATATAACTTGTTATTGGATTACCTGCAGATATACTTCCAACTGCTGATCCTATAAAGGTATCTCTAAATAATTCTCCTGTGAAAACCGATGAAATTGCTTTAGAAGGAACATATGTTTTAAAAAGTCCTATAAGTAAAATAACTCCAAATAAAATAGGCAGTGTTGTTGCAAATCTTTTTATTGCTTTATAAAAAGAATATGTCAAACTAGATTTATCTGTATTATTTATTTCTTTTTTAGCCATTTACAGATTCCCCTTTTTTTATCCCAGAAATAGCATTTATCTTCAATACATTCCTGAGGTTCTCTATGAATAGCAACCATAACACATTTCATTATTACTATACACCTCTTAACAAAATTTAATTGTTTTTAATGGGTAATTTTCTAACATAAAACTTTTTATTCTTGTATTTCACCTCGACTAATTTATCCTCTTTGATTAAATCTTTAATTATATCCCAATCTGTTTTAGCTTTTGATAAAAACTCCTTCACACCATCTTGTCTCATTGGATGAACTGAAGTAATACTCAATATATCTTTTTCTACGTCACCAGTAAAGGCAAAAGCATTTCCTTCATAACCTGTTAAGAATTCTGCTTTTATGCCTCTTTCTTCTAAAAATTGATATGCCATATTTATATCAAATTCATCTGCAGGTGTTGCCCATTTTTCTGCAGGTGGTCTTGTTGGAATTGAAATATAGCTCTTTTTAGGATTCAATTCTTCAATAAAATCAGCTATCTTTTCTAATTCTTGAGTATTATCATTTATATTTTTAATAAGCATAGTTTCTGTAATTAGCTCGCCATAAAAATCCAGTGAAAACTCAGTTAATCCTGATAAAACTTTATCAAAATTCAATGATTTGTGAGGTCTATTTATTTTCCTCCAAATCTTTTCATTCACAGCATCAATTTTTAAAGAAACACAATCTGCCTTTGATAAATCAGCTTGAATATCTTTTCTCCATAAAAGAGACGCATTGGTTATAACAGCAAATCTAATGTTTAATGATTTAAGTATTTCTATTTCTTTTCCAAGGTTGATATCAAGTGTAGGTTCACCATCGGGTACAAAGGTGAGATAATCAATTATCTCTTTTCGTACTTTTGCTTCTTTTATTTTTTTATCAACAGCTTGTTTGATTTCTTTTGGTTTATGAAATTCTTTTCTTTCTACTTGCAGGTCGGGTGTTCTCCCAAGCTGACAGTATATACAAGAATAAGTACAGATCTTTGGTGGTATATTATTTATCCCTAAACTATGGCCAAGACGTCTTGATGGAACAGGACCAAAAGCAATCATTTCACCTTCATCTACCATTTTTTATCCCCTATATCTTAGTTTTTATTAGCTTTTATTACAACAAAACTACCCTCACCATAGCCATCCTCAATAGAATCTAATCTATCTTTTTGATTGGTAAAGACCGTTTGTTTAATAATCATATCTTTAAAATTTGTTTTTCTTAAAATGTTTATAACATCTTTTACTGAATAAAAAGTAGCATCATTATAGAATTTGCTTTTTTCCCTTTTTAGTTGATATCGTTTTCCCAATTCGCTTTCTTTATCTACAAATCCAATAAGAATAAAACCATTAGTTTTTAAAATTCTATAGGCCTCTTTTAATGATTTTGTCAAATCATCAACAAAACATATCGTTGTAACAAACAAAACAAAATCAAATGTTTTATCACCTAAAGGGGGTTTTTCTGCCACCCCATCATAAACTTTTATCCCTTGTTTTCTTGATATCTCCGCCATTTTCTTGGATGGTTCAACACCAACTTTTATTCCCAGAGGAAGGGCAAATCTTCCAGTTCCGATACCGATTTCAACACCTGATTTACTTGTAGGGACTAAGCTTTTTATTGCATTGAGTTCTGCTAAGTAAATATTCTTATTTTTTATGAACCATTCATCGTATTCTTTGCTATATTTTTCAAACGATTCAACTCTTGCCATAGTTAGCCTTTAATTTTTGCATTTCTTTCATATAAATCACAGCCCCATATGACCACTCCCGCTTGGATTTTCTTACAGTTTTCCTTGTGTTTACATGTTACACAAAGACCTTCCTTCATCCACTCATGCATTATTTTTCCCTTACCATCTTTATCGCCTTTACAGGACATACATTAGCACAAATACCGCAGCCTTTACAGTATTCATAATCAATATCTACAGAATCATCTTTGTTTCTCCAAATTACCGCTTCTGGACAGAATATCCAACATCTCAAACATTTTACACATTTATCTTTATCAAGAACAGGTTTGAATATTCTCCAAGTACCTGTTTTTCCCATAGCGCCAACTTTAGGATATGATATCGTGGTCGCTATGTTTTTGTATTTCTTCACATTTAACTGATACTTAGAATCATAATCCATATCCTTTTCCTCTAATCTTCTATTAAAGATAAAAATGATAACGCGATTTCTATTTCTTTAACAGCCTTCGCTATATGTTGTTTGACCAAATCAAAATAAATACTGTTTTCAGATGATGCTATAAATGACGCTGTTTCTTTTGCTTGCTTTTCTAACTCTTGCAATAGTTGTTTTGTTTCCTCTAACCGCTTATCCATATAACTCTCCAAATACATTTGTTAAATCTTAAGTAAATGCAGTTTTGGAAGCAAGTTTATCTCTCAAGTTTTTTTCAATAACGCTTCCCAGTCTTTTCATGCCTTCATCTATCTGCTCATCAGTTGAATAAGAAAAGTTAAGTCTCATTGAATTACCACAACTTCCATCAACACAGAATGCTTTGCCATGAACATAGGCAACCTTTTCATTTATTGCATCAAGAAACATTTTCTCGGTATCAATACCTCCCGGGAGTGTAACCCATGCGAACATACCCCCCTTTGGTTTATGACAAACATAACCCTTTGGAAAATACTTCTTCATTGAATTCATCATAATATCACGTTTTGGCCTATACATCTCACAAATTTTCATGATATGCAAATCCATGGAACCACGCTTCATAAATTCATGGACAATAAACTGGATAAATGTATTTGTACAAAGGTCCAAGGCCTGTTTACAAATTTCCATTCTTCTAGTAAGAGCCTCAGATGCAACCGTCCAAGCAATTCTAAAACCCGGAGACAGAATCTTTGAAAATGTAGAAATATAGATAACATGACCTTCGTCATCAAAAGCCTTAATAGGTCTCACATAAGGGCCATCAAAACGAAGCTTGCTGTATGGATCATCCTCCACAATAATAAGATTATACTCATTTGCTATATCGATGAGTTTTTTTCTCCTTGACTCTGGCATGATTACACCTGCAGGATTCTGAAAGGTTGGTATAACATAGATAAACTTTGGAAGGATTTCATCCTTGAGTAGTTTTTTAATTGTTTCTTCAAGAATATCAAGCCTCATACCATCTTTATCTAAAGGTATGCCAGTTAGGTTGCTCTCATAGCTCCGGAATGCATTAATACCTCCTAAGTAAGAAGGAAGCCCAACAATTGAGATATCGCCTGGGTTAAGAAACATCTTACCAACTGTGTCTAAAGCTTGCTGAGATCCACTAAAAATAATGATATTTTCACCAGTTGCTTCTATCCCCTCTTTTTGCGCTCTTTCCGCAATAGCTTTTCTTAAATCTAAGAGTCCTTGGGTGGTACCATACTGAAGTGCAGTTCTTCCATGTCGCCGATAAACATCTTGGGTGACTCCTTCTAAATCTTCAATTGGAAAAGATTTTGGATTTGGCAGACCACCTGCGAATGATATAATTTCAGGATCTTGGGTAACCTTTAGCAACTCTCGTATTACTGATTTCCGCATTTTACTTGCTCTATCTGAGTAAAATCTATCCAAGTCATTCATATTCTATTAATCTCCCTGTTGCTAATAAGGTCTATAGCTAATTATCACCATCTTCTTCTGCCACCTCCACCTCGCCCACAACCTCTACCATCTCGAGGTCCTCTACTAAGCCCTTTTCCTCTACCTGCACCCATACCTCTTCCGCGTCCAATTGGCATGTACTGATTATAATTCATATTAGTAGCTTTATCTGTTTTATTTTTGTAATCTTCTCCATTTAAAATTATAGCTTTTTGTGGGCAAGCATCTGCAGCATCTTTTAAACATCCTGCATTTTCATCAATTATCTCAGCTTTACCATCTACCATTTTAATTCCTTTCGGACAGATATTTACGCAGATGGCACACCCACTACATCTTGTATTATCTATTTTCACTTTTATAGTAATATCAACCTCTGCGATCTAAATTATTTATTCTAATTTTTTTAAAAGGTTACTATACCCGGTACTTAATTCACGAATAGAATTTTTTAAACGTATAATTATGCCATCTATATTTTCAGTAGTTACAGCTCCTTGTATAGAAGGCTCAATCAAACCTTCCTGCTCTAAAATTAGGAGAGAGTATCGAATATTATGCTGAGGATATCCAGTAATCTCAGAAAGGTCAGATATACCCAATGGCTGTTCTTTTTGCAAGGCTTTTAACACAGTTATGTGCCTATTTAACAAATCTAAATTGTTTTTTACCATTACAGTAAGAACGCAACTTTTTTTGTTCATAGTTTTTTTCATAATACCATCAAATCTAAATTGTTTAATAGTAGAATTTTAAAATAAAATTTATAGCTCTATAGCCTCAACAGGACATTCATTTGCACATGTACCACATTCAATACATGTTTCCTCATCTACTACTGCGGTTTCCTTAATAGTTATAGCATCTACTGGGCAGACCTCTGCACAAGCTCCACATGCTGTACATTTGTCCTTATCTATTTTTACTGCCATATATTCTTTTTCCTCCTTATTTTTTTAATAATATTCATCACAAATATCTTGACTTTTTATCTTATCCATTTTAGAAAAAGATTGATTTTTTTTCTCTAAATCCTTGATACATTCCTTGATTTTTTGTTCAACTTTACCTTTTTTCAATACTAATCCCGCTCCTTGTTTCTAGATATAATAATATCTAAAATTCCATTTTTATAAGTAAAAATAGCTGATTCTGGTTTAACTTTACATGGTAAACTAATAAATCTATAATATTTACTCTCAGAAAATTTAGGAATTACTTCCACAGTATCACTAGTTATTCTCAGATTTATTTTCTCCTAGTCTATACCAAGCATATCAACCGTTATTGTTACTCTATCATCATCACTAATGACCTCATATAATGAAATATCCTCATTAACTTCTTTAGCAGTTTTTTGTAAAATATCTGATTGATCTAAATCGAATTTTCGGCTAATCGGTTCTTCAAATATTTTATCATTATTGATAAAATTATACTCATACCAGTTATTTGCATGAAATTCACTTCGACGCATTTCCTCAAGTCTTTCAATCAGACGCAGGCTCTCATACATTCTATATATTTGAATAGATAAATTTTTTAATTTATCATCCTCAAACTTGTCAAATAATTTTTCTTGCTTTCTTTTTTTATTATTATCACCATATTTCGTTTTAATTCAAACCCCCTTAAATTTTTTTTAAATAATTTCCGAATTTAATTATCTATGATTGCTTTAATTTAAACACTCATTTTGATCAGGAACATCCGGTTTTAAACAATGTTTTTTTAAAATACCAGTCTCGATTTCTTTTTCATATTTGGGTTCTATTACTTCTAAGAATGATAACTCGTCACATTCTAAAGTTTCAATCAAATCGTTAATGTTTTTAATCAATTTTTTTGTATCCTCCTTGTTATTTTTTATCTCCATTTTTTTATCATATTTATGTAAGTAATTTCTACTATATAATGGTTGTGTAATTTAATTGCACAATCGTCTATATTTTATTAACACAAATCTCTTAAACCATCATGTCAAAATCTTAAACAAAAGTCAATAATACATTAAAAATCGAAAACAATAAAGTAAGACCATAAAAAGTCTATTTTTTCATTTCAAACAACTTGTAGAGTTCATCTAAAAATATTTTGTAATTGTCTAATGACATGTCTCTATTATCACAAAAATCTCTTTTTTTTGTAATATCTTCTATCATATGTTTTTGTGATTCAAGATGTTTACGATGAGCATTTTCTACTTTTTTAATTTGCTCTACAAGTTTTTCATTTGATTTCATAAAATCACTCCAATTATAGAAATATATAATACTATATAACGTTTGTGTATTCATTTCACACAACCATTATAAAACGAGAAGACGACTACAATCTTCTGTTTTTTTCTACTTAAAATCTTAAAGAATTAGCAGACTTAAAGCCATGATAAACATTCCAATCATTATACCAATTATAACGATATGACTATGGCCATAACGATGAGCCATAGGAAGAAGTTCATCCAATGAGATATAAACCATGATACCTGCAACAAAAGCCATAAGTGATGCAATTACAATATCTGATAAAAAAGGTAACAAAATTAAAAAACCTACAGCCGCTCCAACTGGCTCAGCAATACCCGACAAAAATGAATAAATAAATGCTTTTTTCTTATCCCCTGTAGCATAAAAAATAGGGACGGATACAGATATTCCTTCAGGGATATTATGAATAGCAATAGCTATAGCAATCATAACACCCAGTTTTACATTACTAAGAGCAGCCCCAAAAGTAGCAAGCCCCTCAGGGAAATTATGAATTCCAATAGCTAGTGCAGTAAAAAGACCAGCTCTCATAAGAACATTATCTTTTCTAACTCCAACATGTTCCAAGGATAATTTATAATGATGAGGATTTTGCTCTTTAGGAATCATCATATCAATAATTCCTATGAATATAACACCAATAAAAAAAGCAGATATGCCTAAAATTTCACCAACATTTTCAAGTGCTTGTGGTAAAAGTTCAACAAACGAGACATAGATTATCACACCGGCTGAAAAACCCAGTGAAAAAGAAAGATAAATCATCCTTGGTTTTCGGATGAAATATGCAATAGCACTTCCTATTCCTGTAGATAGACCTGCAATGGCCGTAAGAACAAATGCGAGACTAATATTTCCAGATATATCTATTAACAATACCTCCAATCAATTCTTATTATTTATTTGATAACATTATTAACTTTTTCAACATTTTTATCCCTTAAAAGAAAAAATGAAAGAAACATCACAATACTGACCATTCCAAAAGTAACAGAATACCCTATTAACTCTATAAACAAGCCCCCAAGCAACGGAAGAAGTATAGTTAAAATACTTAACGTTCCGCGTATCCCTAAATAACAAGATCTTTGTCCTTCAGGAGCAATATCTAAAAGATAAGGATCAAAACCAACAACTCTGCCACTTCTAACAAAACCTACCAATATAAATATTATAGAAAAATGATATGGGCCCAAAGAAATCATTGACAAAGAAAGAATAGGTATTAACGCCCCTAAAATTATACATAACTCAACAACTCTTTTTGAGTCAAATTTCTTTGAAATCTTACCCCAAAAAATATTTGAAAAAATAGAGCCACCTATAATTGCAAAAAGATAGAAACTAAGCAGTATTTCATCAAAAATCTCCTGAGCAAAAACAATGTAAAAAGGTAAAATCATCAAACTAAAACTAGTAAGATTCTCCACAAGAATAAATCTTGAAAAACTTTTATCTGATTTAAGTATTGATGGGACTTTCTTGATATAAACGAAAAAAGATTCTCGTTGCTCTATTTTAGAAGGAGGTTCTTTTATACGCCAAAAAGCACCAGATGCAATAAGAAGCCCAACAAAACCCATAAATAAAATCAAAGTATAGTTATTTGGATAAGATATATTTGAAACATTAAAAGCATAAGCAATGATAAACCCACCGATTAAAAAACCCACGCTACTAAAAAATTGTTTAAATGCATACAATTTTCCTCTTTCTCCTTTTTTTAGGAACTTACCAATCAAATCAGTATAAACAATACCTGCGAACCCACCGCTAAAAGAAAATAAAAATACCCAAAAAAATAAACTAAATATCACTAGAAAAGGCTCTCGATTTGCATAAGTAAAAGTAAAAAAAGCCATGCCAAGAAAGGAAAGTGCTCTAAGATTTATACCGATAAGAAGATACTTTTTCTTATATTTTTTTGAAGATAGATAATGACCAAAAATTACATTAAAAATAAGAGGGGCGCCAAACAATATTGAAAAAATTGCGCCAAAAATTATTTTAGAACTCGTCAAAGAATAAATTAAAGAAGGAAAAACTGTGTTAAAATCAATCATTGACATCGTGATTGCAAGAAAAAAAGCATGCCAAAGAAAAATTACATAGATTTCTCTCTTACTATTCATTTTATTCATCCATTTTAATTATTCAGTTAAATATTAGTTGTTAGCATAAAACAAATTATTTAGAAGGTGGAAAATAAAAGATTCCACAAGAACCTTTTAACTTAGCGTTGATAAATAAGATTTAGATAAAGAGAAAATTAAAGATTTGACTCGATTTTGGCTTTAAGAATTGGTTCTGGCATCGCACCAATAAAAGTATCTATGAGTTGTCCGTCTTTAAACATTAAAAGTGTAGGTATACTCATTATCCCATATTTCATAGATGTCCCACGGTTTTCATCAATATTAAGCTTTCCAAAAACAACTTTTCCTTTCATTTGTCTTGCAAGTTCCTCTACAACTGGTCCCACCATTCTACAAGGCCCACACCATGGCGCCCAACAATCCACAACCATTACCGGATACTTGTTAACAGTTGAATCTATGTTAGAATCATCAATATGTATAGGCGTATCTGGCATATTTTCACTCATATTATTTTTTCCTCCTTTCATATATTTCATCTTTAATTGCTCTAATTTTCTTCTTTTAATTTCTTCTAATTCGTCTGTCATTTTTTCACATAATTATGGATTCACTATATAACGTTTGTGCAAATAATCTACACAATCATTTTATATATATTCAAATAATATACTAAAAGAGATGAAGTTTATCAAACCATATAACAACATATGTTGTAATTATGTACTAAAATGTGTTTTTGACTTAAATAATCTAGATATAGATGTTTACAACAAATTAAAAAAATTTGGAGAAATGCGAGCAGATGAACTAGCAAAAAAAATAAACAAAGATCGAAGTACGGTATACCGCTCTTTACAAAAACTGATTTGTTGTAATTTATGCCTAAAAGAAACAAAAAATATACGCAAGGGTGGATACTATCATATTTATCGATGCAATGAGCTTGGTGAAGCAAAAAAAGAGTTAGAAGAGTGCATAGATAAATGGTATCGGCAGATGAAAAAGACACTTAAAGAAATTGAGTGAATGCACTTTTCATACTTTTTTAAAATTCAATATATACCCATTTTCAAGCTTATTATCATGCATCAATTTCTTAAAAATTTTGACATTAAAACAGAAGCCAACAGATTGTATCTCTTTTATTACCTCTTCTAAAGACATGTTCATATGTGTCTGATGGTGCTTTGGATACACAGATAGAATCCCAGTAGGTTTTAATATTCGTTTAAGTTCAGTAAACAAAGATACTCTAGAGTCCACTAAATGTAGAACATCGAACAATAAAACCATATCGATAGATTCTTTTAATAACCGTAATTTAATCTTATCTGCCAAGTTAAATATTATGATATTCTCCAAATTTTTTTCTTTGATTTTATAAAATAATTCATTTAAAGATTCTTGGTTTTTATCCACTGCATAAACTCTTCCTTTTTCTCCAACAACTAATGATGCAGACGGGTATAAGTACCATGCAAGCAGCCAAAATCAATTATAAACTGATCCTTCTTCATTCCAATGTCTTTGAGAAATTTAATACCCTGATGTTCTATCCATTTATCAATATCATTAGACTCCATTTTTCCACAATTAAATAATATCAATTAAAATACATATTCATTCTATCAAATGCTTTATTTATCATTTCTTCAGACACACAAAACGATAACCTAAGATGATTCTCTCCAGTTGGACCAAATGCAATACCAGGTGTAGTTGATACTTTTGCTTCTTTAAGAAGTTTTTTACAGAAAGTGGTTGAATCTTTACCTTCTTTTAGCAATATTTTTGGAAACATCAAATATGAACCCCTAGGTTTCTGATATTCAAAAATTGATTTTAATTCATCTAGTCTTTTACACATTAGATTACGAGCAGAGCGGTAATGTTCTCTGAATTTTACAATACAATCTTGAGAACCTTGCAATGCTGAAAGAGCTGCATATTGAGAAACTACCGGAGCACAAATAGCAAAAGGAATATGTGCTTTTGTAATCTGAGGGATCAATGTTTTATCTGCATGTAAATACCCAATTCTCCAACCTGTCATAGCATAACTTTTTGTAAAAGTAAAACAACTAATTGCATTTTTATTCATCTCTGGAATTGAAGCAATACTAAAATGTTTATAGCCATCATATGTAAAATATTCATAGGCTTCATCTGTGATAATCATTAAGTTGTTCTCAAGGGCAATTTCTGCTAACTTGCGAAGTTGTTTCTCTGGGAAAACAGTACCTGCTGGATTACTTGGAGAGCAGTACAATATGGCTTTTGTTTTAGAAGTTACTGCATCTCTGATAGCATCAATATCCAAAGCAAAACCTTCTTCTTCAATAGTAGGAACAAGCACTGGTTTACCAGAGGCAATAATAACTTGACGAATATGCGTAGAATATGTTGGAGATGGCAAAATAACTTCATCATCAGGATCAACTAAAGCCATAATAGCTGAAGACAATCCTTCGACAGCGCCTACTGTGACGATTAACTGGGAAACATTAGCTTCAATATTGTTATCTCTCTTTAATTTCTTAGCAATTTCTTTTCGCAAATCCAATATACCAGAATTTTCAGAATATCCACCGACTAAGTCATTTTTTATTGCATCAATAGCTCCTTGTTTAATATGATCTGGTGTATCAGAAGTTGGTTTTGCCCAAGATAAAAATGCCACATCTTCTATTTCTTTTGACAATCTCGTCATTTCATGAATTGCAGATTTCTTTATATTTAAAGCTCTATCAGAAATTCTCCAATCGTCTTTCATTTTATTTTCTCCTTTTTCTCATATTGTTTTTAATATGAATTTTGATTTTTTTTCTAATTTTTTATGTATAGCTCCATCCAGAAGCATATAATCTTCATGAGGTTTGCCACTTGTCTCCATGTAATATCTAACGCACTTCTCCCAATCACCCGTACAATATAGTTCAATCCATTTTTTATCTAATATTCCATTTCATAATATCTTTTCATAGGACATAATTGATACCATTTAACATTCCTTGATAACACTTGTAATTCATGATAATTATTTATCAAAATTTCTTTTAAATCTTGATTGTAAACCACAGCAGCAGGGTGCTGTAGTGGCAATATTTTTCTATTATTTGTTAAAAATAATTTTCCATAGAGTTTGTAAAAATCTTTTTTTAGATGGGATTTTTAGACCGTTTTTTTCTAACAAGTACTTAGTTGCATAATGATCTAATGGTACCAACACATCTGGATCAATTAACTTTATTTCTTGGCCAAGGTAATTACTACAAATATCAATTTCATCTTGCTTAGGCTTTCTATAATTAGGATGCATACATTTTATCAAGTTTGTCATATAAAGATTGTCTCGCTGTATATTACTTGACCTTAGTAAATTGTTTAATACTTTTCCAGAAGGGCCAATAAACATAGTTTCTTCTTGGTCCTCTTTTATCCCTGGAGCCTGAGCAATCAACATAATTTTTGCTTTAAGGTTTCCTTCACCGCACAATGCATTTTTTCTAGTTTCAAATAATCTACATTTCCTACAATTTTTAATTTTTTTGTTCAAATCCTCAATATTTGAGCTCATGATCATTCCTATTTAACTTTTTTTCTAATTGATCCAAGGTAGAACGAAAAGTATCAATAGCAAGCTTAGCACAATGTAAATGTTCTTTTGGCAAGCCATCCAAAGCATTAAGTAGATCTTTTTTTGAGATAAATCGTGCTTCTTTTATGGTTTTGCCTTTAACCATTTTCATCAGCATATTACCACATGCTATAGTTGCACCACATCCATCTGTCCAAAAGCGGGCATCCCGTATCACATTGTTTCTAAATTTAAGATTGATTTTCATTGTATCATTACAAGACCCTTTTATTTGCCCTGTGGCATCTGGTTTCTCAATAAAACCGAAGTTGCTAGGGTTTCTATACTCCTTAATAACCTTTTTTGAGTAGGTTTTTTCTTCATCATAATTGATTTTTTGTTGAATTTCCCAAGCCATATTCTCAAAATCATCATCTGAACCCATTAAGTTAGCCTCTTTTTTATCTTATTCCACATTTTAATGATACTATCAGCTAAATCGCCGTCTGAAAATTCAATAACACCCTGCTCATGAACCATAGCATCAGTTACAATTGTATCATATGGAAGTTTACCAACAACATCTACGTTTTTATCTTTACAATATTCTCTAATTCTTTTAGTATTATCCAAATTGATATCGTACTTATTAATACAAACAAAAGCAGGAATATCGAAATGGTGCGCCACACCAAGAATTCTTTCTAAATCATGAATCCCAGATAGCGTTGGTTCTGTTACAACTAACACAAGATCAACACCTGTCAGAGATGCAATAACTGGGCATCCAATACCAGGTGGGCCATCTATTATAATCAGATCCTTCTTTTTTTCTTCAGCTAGTTTTTTCGCATTCTCTCTAACCACTGTTACAAGTTTACCAGAAGCCTCTTCAGCTGTATTCAACATTGCATGAGACATAGGCCCAAAACGAGTCTCAGAAATATAGGCAAAGCCTGAATCCCGCTCTACCATTTTAATAGCCTCAACAGGACAAACATATGCACAAACACCACACCCCTCGCACGAGCCCTTGATAAGATTCATCTCCACATCAATTGCATTAAAACGACAGGCATCATGGCATTTTTTACAGTCGATGCAGAGTTTTTTTTCAATAGATGCTATTTTAAGACCATGAAACTCCATTGTTTTTTTAATCTTAGGTCTAAGAATAAGATGCAAATCTGCTGCATCAACATCGCAATCAGCAAACACAGCATTTTTAGCAAGAGAAGCAAAAGCAGCAGTAATCGATGTCTTACCTGTACCGCCTTTACCACTAATCACTGTAAGCTGTTTCATTTGTCCACCTCTTCTTTTATCCGGTTATAAACTAGCCCAAACAGTTCATGCCACTCATGAGACTCATTTACTAAGGCAATACCCTTGGAATATAAATGAGCAATCTTCTTCCGTTCAGGGATTTTTAAAAGAACAGGAATATTTTCATTCTTACAATAAAACTCGACTTTATTATCACCAATACCATCACGATTAATAATAACTCCAAAAGGAATATTCAAATGCCTTACCACTTCAACAGCAAGTTTAAGATCATGAAGACCAAAAGGTGTAGGTTCAGTAACAAGAATACAATAATCTGAGCCACTAATTGACTCAATAACTGGACAAGAAGTACCAGGAGGAATATCTATAATAACATTTTTACTTTTTCCCATTTTTCTTTTCAAAGCCTTAATAACAGGTATTGCCTGGCTCTCACCAACATTTAACAAACCATGATAAAAATCAATGCCTTCTGCTCGTCCATGTTCAACTATCCCAATAACCCGTTCATCCCAGCTAATTGCCTCCCTTGGACAAACAAGTTCACATCCACCACAAGAGTGACACAACTCAGGAAAAACCAGAATGTTACCGGGCACAACAGCTAATGCATTATAGGCACAGAAATCAGAACATTTACCACAATAATCACATTTCTCTTTATCTATAATGGGTATACTTACAGAAACATCTTCACGTTCCTTTATTTTTGCTTTAATAAATATATTTGCATTCGGTTCTTCAACATCACAATCAAAGAACTGTACATTTCTTATGCTTAATGCAAGATTTGTTGATACCGTGGTTTTACCAGTTCCACCTTTACCACTAGCAATTGAAATAATCATCTTTTCACCTTTAAAATAAGCTTACCGACTTCTTCAGAAATATCTCGTGCAACCAAAGGACACTTGACCACTAACATAAAAAAAATATCACGATCTACATCACTCAAACCTTCATAGTTCCCTTGACCCTTAGAAATTACCATATCTGAAGATTCAAAAATATCTAAGAACTCTTTAGATGCATAAGACAATATCATTCCAGGAGCAGATTGTTTCTGCCCTGAATCACCATCAATAATTGTTGCGAGTTTATCAATTCCTGCAAGATATGCATCTTCCACTGTTGCATCGTTAATTATAGGATTTGCTTTTACTATGTATGTTATCTGTTTTTGTTTATCCACAAGTTTTTCAAGCAATAATTTATCAAAAAAGATTTCCCCGGTATTATCTGCCAAGAAAAGTATTGTTTCTGACTGTTCTAAAACACGTTTAAACTGAGAATATGAACTTGCATTAAACTCCAGTTTGATAGCATTATCAATCATATCATCAACATTAAGTCTGTTCATTGTACCAAAGTCAATAACATTCCCAACAATTGATAGTTTTATTGCCATAAGTAGAGGATCGTCTGATTCAGTAACCAACTTTTTAAGATTGGGGTATTGCTTCTTTGCCATCTTATTTGACTGGTCTTTTACTTTTTTATATGGATCTTTTGACTTTGTAATCCTTTTAATAATCTGATGCACTTCTCTAGAAAGCTCTGGGGGAGAATTCGTAAAAGAAATATTTTGGAGATGCTTCATAACCTCTTTTACAACCTCGGTTTGGGTCGTTTCATCATCAGTAGCCATGCAAGCAGCTTCTAAAGATTGCTTGATAAAACATGGTATACATTCAAGATATGTTCTCATTGTTTCACTTGCAGAATATTTTAGGAGTGATGTCTATCTTTAAATGCATGCTGTGCACATGCATCGCCTTCACTAGCTTTATGAAGAGTTCCTTGTTTGAATGCTTCAACAGCATCTTTCACAGTTCCAGATGCACCAATATAAACATCGATGCCCATTTCTTCAAACATCGCAATTGCGCGTCTTCCAAGTCCACGGCAAACCATAACATTTACACTTTCTTTTGCCATTATATAAGGCGGGTAACCCTGTCCACCCATATGTTCACTAGTATTGGGTATTACTTTTACTTCATTTGTATCAAGATCTACAATAGTGTACGTTGGTACTCTACCAAAATGCTCACCAACAATATTATCTAAACCATTTTCGCCCATGCTAGGTATACATATCTTCATAGCTATCTACCTCCTCATCCCGGAATGACTGCCCACATTTGGGGCTTCTGTTTCGTTTAGTTCACCTTTTTTGTATTTTTCAACAGCTTCTTTTATAGTTCCACTTGCTCTTGTAAATACTTTTATACCTGCTGCTAACAGAGTTTGAAATGCATTTGGTCCCATATTTCCAGTTATAACAGCCTCTACGCCTTTATTTGCGATTGTTTGAGCTGTTTGTATCCCAGCGCCACCAGATGCCATCGCATTTTCATTTGATAGAACTTCAAATTCCATTGATTCTGCATCCACGATAAGGAAATATTTACATCGTCCAAATCTTTGATCAACATTTGCATACAGGTCTTCACCTGTTGATGTCACTCCAATTTTCATACTTTTCTACCTCTTATTTCAAATAAAATTTTTGTTAATAACTATTGGCATTCAAGCTCTTGTCATAGGACTACCACATTTTGGGCATTTCTTGTCATAGCAAGGCACTCCTAACTGATGTGGTTCTTTATGCCCACAGTTCGAACATCTACATTCACCGTCAGGACCACGGGCAAAACCGCCACCTAGACCGCGACCACCACCACCTTGTCCTCTTCCACGACCTCTTCCAACTACAGGTCCTTGTCCATTTGGACCTGTTCCATCTCCACCTGGCATGTTTTATTTCACCTCTTTTTTATTTACAATTTTTTCAATATTGTCAACAATTTTTTCAAATGCTTTTGCAGCGGCTGACTTTGCATTTTTAACTATAAACGGCTCTCCAGAATCTCCTGTGTTTACGATTTCAGGATCAATAGGGATATCTCCAAGAAATGGAATCTTAAAATCTATTGATGCTTTCTTCCCTCCACCTGTCTTAAAGATATCAATAGCCTTGCCGCAATGCGGGCATTTAAAACCGCTCATGTTCTCGATAATACCGATTACAGGCATATTCATTTTCTTTACAAAATTAATAGATTTTCTCACGCTTACAAGTGCTACATCCTGTGGTGTTGTCACAACTACTGCACCATCACTATCTGGTATAAGCTGTGCTATACTCAATGGTTCATCGCCTGTACCTGGTGGCAAATCAATAATTAGATAATCCAACTCCCCCCAGTTTACATCTCCAATGAATTGTTTAAGTGCCCCCATCTTAAGTGGCCCACGCCAGATAACTGGAGAGTCTTTGTCTTGTAATAGAAACGCCATTGACATAACTTTAAGTTTCGGTAACGCAAAGACTGGAGCTATTCCTGTTTCAGAGGCTCCGGGTCTCTTATCTTCGATACCAAGTATTTTAGGGATGCTTGGACCATGAAGATCACCATCAAGTAACCCCACATTGTATCCTTTTTCTGAAAGTGAAAGTGCAAGGTTTGCAGAAACCGTGCTTTTGCCAACGCCTCCTTTGCCGCTTAATACGACAATCTTGTGCTTTATGTTACCCAGACTGTTTTTAATTTTGGAGTCATCCTGATGTTGTTCCATGTTTTACCTCCACATTTTTTTAATTTTAATTCTTCACTATTTCAACTGAAAGAAAGATAAGGGAAAAGGACATTCCTTTCAAATCTTTTTAAGGTGCGTCCTTTTTCTCTTTAGACAGCTCTTGAAGTCTTTCTTTTATAGCTTTTAGTTCTCCTTCTAAGCCTTTGACTATGTTTTCAAGATGCGTTTTTTCATCTTCTCTGCTGGGTTCAGGATATGTATCCCTATAGTATGGGGCTGGCTCATAGTATTGATCTGGCTGATATCCTCTACGCCAAAAACCTCTACCGCGACCCCAGAATCCACGTCCATAACCTCGGCCATAGCCTCGTCCAAAGCCTCTGCCTCTTGGCACTCCTTTTGTAAAGCCTGGGCTATCGTAACCTGCACAATAACCTAGATTTCTTCCTGTTCTTGACCCATAGCCTTCAGGTCCTGTTCTATCGCCACCTGGCATATTTTTTTACCTCCTTTTATCTTTGAATGTAATCTCCACCTTGGATACAAATCGCATATCCATTCACCAATGCATCTACTACTTTTTTACGAGCTCGTTGCAGGTCATTCCATAGTGTTTTTCGTGAAACACCCATTTTCGCTGCCGCCTCTTCTTGTGTTAGATCTTCAAGATCAACAAGGCGAAGTGCTTCGAGTTCTTCTATACTAAGTATGATCGTGTTTGTGAAGGGTTGTTGCAGTCCATGCGGCTTGAAGTATGTTGTTTCAGGGAGCTGTTCTACCCATCGTCTTCCTCTGCACCGTCCGCGTTGTCTTCCCTGTCCACGTCTATATCCCGGCATGAGTTCACATTTCTATATATTACACATATGAGAAGTAATATATATAAATTTCTACAATTTAGTTAACGACATAAATAATTGGAAGTATTTAGATTGAAAGAATGCTTTGATAAGAATTTTTCTATTGTTGTTTTCATTGTTTCAATGTTTTGAAAGTAGGTTGAATTGGTTACTTGTTGTCGTATGGTTTTCCAGCAGATTTCTGTGGGGTTGAGTTCTGGTGAATAGGGTGGCAGAAACTCAACTTTAAAGGTATCACCAAGGTTTTGTAAATAGTTGAGAATGGTTGATGATTTGTGATAGGGTGCATTATCTAGGATAAACACATAGTTACCCTGAGGGAGTTGTTGTAAGAGGCTTTTAAGGAAACCCAGGAAGGTGATTGTATTGAGGGATTCATGCCATTTGTAATAGAATTCTCTCCCGTCGATTAATGCCCCGAGGATGTTGCTTTTCTTGTTGCTCCAGAAGAACACACCATGTGGTTTCTTCCCTTTGGGGAACCATACTCGTTTATAAACGGGTACCAGTCTGAAACCAGCTTCATCAAAGGTTACGATGGTATGGTCCACATACTCCTGCTGGAGTTTTTTTTAAACTCTTTTCTGAATGCCTCTTGTGTTATCTTATCTTTTTTGATATGGTTCACCCTGGGTGTTATCAGGGAAAACCCCATTTTATGCAGTAATCTCTCAACATGCCGAAGGGTATATGCTCTCCCAGTTTCCTTCTGTATCAGGACACGGATCTCTTTTGATGAGAGACCTGCTCTGTTGTTCTGCCCCAGCAGGGTATCTTCAATAATTTTTTTCATCTCTTGTAATTTTTTACTGGTTAAAGGGGTTGGCCGACCAGGTCGTTGTTTATCCTTTAAACACCCTGTTTGTTTGTGTCTAATGGTCCAATAGGAAACTGTTGATTTGCTGATGCCAAGTATTTCAGCAACTTCAACACAGGTTTTGCCTTCTTTTCTTAATTTGATGATTAATTCTCTTTCTTTTTGTTTCGCTGAGTTCATATATGCATCCCAACACCGATATCAGCTATTCATTATATATTTATTTCCTAAAATTAATGTCTTTTACTAATTTAGGCTTTGGTGTGCCCAGTATCCCAGCAGGACTAGAGGGTGAAAGTCCCTCCTGTGCTGTTTACCTGTAACAGTGCAGTAGTCGAAGATGAGTCAAAAGCTCTAATACCTCAGTAGAGGTAGCCAACATATCACAGCGATGTGATGTGTGAAGAGGCCGCAGATGAGCCATCAGTCTGGAACAAAAGTGAACCAGAGGTGGCACGACGATTGGCGACCCGCCCGAAGCCCGGGGAAGCCCAATGCCTAATACATTGCTGAAGTGATTTAAACAGGGCATGAAAGCAAGGGAGTCGTTCGTGTGGGTTATGGTCAGGATGATGGCAAATAGCTATGCTGAGCACCTGGGGAGACCTCATGCAATCCTGTAAGGGAAGTCAGGTAAGGAAAAGTATAACCAAATGTTTGGGAAAACCAAATACTGATGTTGCATGAGGAGTCAGCTGACCCATAGTAGCTATAAGGCTGAGCCGATGACTGCTGGTAACAGATTGACGAGGGTAAAACTTGGCTGAGTGAAGGGGTCTGGTTCGTTAGAACTAAAGAGTGGCAGATCACAGATTAGTCACATAGTGTGACTTGGAAACGCAACAATTGGTGTAGGTTTGCTGACTTTGGTTGGTGAGGAAGACATAAAATGTTTGAGTATCTGAAGAAGTTTAGAGAAAATTTCCCAAATAGGAAGTTTTACCAGCTGATAGACAAGATATATGACATCGATAATTTAGAAGATGCATGGAATAAAGTGAAAGCTAACAAGGGCTGTGCAGGCATAGACAAACAGAGCATAGCTGATTTCGAACCTTGGAGAGATGTGCATTTCAAGGAGTTACAGAGGGCTATTAAGAGAGGGACATATAGAGCCACACCTGTGTTAAGGAAATACATCCCCAAGAAAGATGGTAAACTCAGACCATTGGGGATACCTACAGTTAAGGACAGGGTTCTACAACAGGCAACAAAGAACGTCATTGAACCGGTATTTGAGATTAATTTCATGGATTACAGCTATGGTTTCAGACCTGATAAGAATGCTCATCAGGCTATAGTTCAGATAAGAAATTACTTGCAGCAAGGGTTTATATGGATTATTGACGCCGATATAAAGAGCTTCTTTGATTCGGTAGACCATAGCCTATTAATGAGTTTTGTAGTAGAGGAAATAAGCGATGGAAAAGTCCTTGGACTCATTGAAGGATGGCTAAAAGCTGGAGTGATGACTGAAGGAGATATAGAGGAGACAAATAAGGGAACACCACAAGGAGGAGTTATCTCTCCTTTATTAGCTAATGTATATCTGCATGAAATGGATAAGGCAATTACCAAATGGGTAAATGTCAGACTAGTGTTGACATATTGAGATATGCTGATGATTTCGTGATAATGTGTAAAACTGGATGGATGGCTAAGAAAACAATGGAACGCTTAAAGAAACTCTTGGGTGAATTAAAATTACAGCTAAGTGAGATAAAGACTCAAATAGTGAACTCAGAGGAGGAAGAGTTTGAATTCCTCGGCTTTAAGTTCAGAATCCGAAGAGGAAAGATAAGGATTACGCCGAGAGACAAATCCATTGAGAAATTCAAAGATTCGGTAAGGCAGCTAACACGGAAACATCAACCTATCAAGCCAGAACAAATGGTAGGTAGATTAAACTGGACTGTAAGAGGCTGGGGAAATTACTTCAAAATAGGTGATGTGAAAACGCTGTACAAAGAACTTGATATCTGGTTGAGAATGAGAGTCAGATGCTTTATAGAGAAGAAGAAATCAGGTTATTCACGTCAAAGGATACCAAACTATATCTTATTTTCAGAGTATAAACTTACTTCCCTAGTTGCTCTGATTGATTCTCACTCCCTGTGAAGGGGCTCTAACTGAGAAGGCCGTATACGGGAAATCTGTACGTACGGTCTATGAGAGCAAGGAGAGCTGGTAACAGCTCAACTTGACTCTATCACATTAATTCATGCTAATGGTTGAATTGCACAATAAATAGGTATTTTGCACAATAATCATTATTGATCTACTGTTTCGATGTAAGGTATCATTTGTTGAGCTCTTGCAAGTTCAATCATATTGATTGCTTCAAAAAAAGGGCTAAAACCAGGTGTACATCTACCTGAAAAAGCAATAAAATTAAAAGAATTATTAGACATTGGAACTGATATGAAACTTCCATTTGCTTGTAATATCAATAAGGAAACAGTATGGAGTGGAAAAATCAATTCAGTTTCTGTAGATTGATCAATAAAAGAATTCAATGACTTTTTCTGAAATTATGATGATTATTAATTACTTGTATTTTGAAATTAATTGATTGGTTATTAGATAAATTTAATCAATAACTTTTTTTAATCAATATATCCCTCGGTAAATCCAGTAATATATAGATTATTACTCGATTTGCTACTAAGTGCCAAGGTTAAAAAAATTGTCTTGAGTTAGGATTAACAATATATATACAATCGTACGTACAAAAATGAAATCGCTAATCTGTCTCGTACCAAAAAAATAGTCAAAGTAGCGATGGTTGAAAAAAGAGTGACTTTCTGTCTATTTTCATTCCCGTGATTTTGATTTTCTATCCTGATACATCTCTCTCTAGTTGCGGGTGAATCTGACTGTCTGTGCGAAACGGTGAAAATCCAAATTTAATACGGTAAATAAACGGTGCTTTATTTATTATCAAAATTTCATTCTTTTTGTTCACAACCGTCTTGATTAAGAATTTGTTTTTTGACATCCTCCCTTTTTTTATTCCATCGCTCAAGATAGCCAATCCGACTGCGTTTTTCTTTATCTGGACCCCGTTTCCCTACAGATTTTCCGGTTTTTATAGACCTAGTTGTACCTGTTTTATCGGTGTAAAAACTTTCTTTAGTTCTTTCAGATATTATATCTCTTTCAAATTGTGCAAATGCCGATATAATATTGAATTGCAACACACCGCTTGCGCTTGTTAAATCAATATTATCAGTAAGAGAAATGAAATTCACACCTCTATTAAATAAGGTTGTAATTTCCCTTGATAACTCTTGACTACTTCTAGCCCATCGGTCTATCTTCCAGACACATACAGCATCAAATTCCTTTTTCAACAATCGCTGGTATAGATTATATTTAATAGGTCTAGTTTTTCGAGTAGATTGTTTTTCTTCAAAATATTGATATTTCCAACCTTCGCCTTTTGCTTTAGCTAATAGCGCTACTTTTTGGGTTTCAGGACTTTGGTCTCGTGTTGAAACTCTAGCATAAAGTGCTACCTTTTTGATTTCTTTATCATTTTTCAAATCCCAACCCCCTCGATATTTATTTTTAAAAATCTAAAAAAAGAAAAAGATGGGTTTAGTAAGTAATGTTGAAGAATCAAAAAACCGTCAAAACTTGCGTTTGTTGATATTTTTAACAGGAGAAGACAAAGCTTAACCCCGCCAGGTCCGTTGAATATTTTTAATGTCAAATCAGTATATTTATATAAAGTAAATTTGTTTTAAAAAAATGGTGTATAATAAGATGGAAATTAGAGATAATAGCCTATAAATAGGAATGATATCTTTGGCTATCGGAATTATTATTGGTCGTTTTACAGATTTTAATTACTCTGACTTTTCAATTTCACATTTTTTAGAATGGATCTTTATTGGTTTATCAATAGTTATGAATCTTTATTATTTAGCAACTAAATCAAAGAGATAAACAAAACAACATTTAATCAAAGGAATTATTCTTCATAAATAATTGCAAAACCGCCAGCACTCATCTGAATGTCAATTATCTCCTTATCTTGGTTGTTTTTTAACCATTTATTTGCTTTATCTTCAGACATGCAATATTTAACTTGTTTCGTTTTTTCACCTCCTTCAAATTTTTATTAGCTTATTTTTAAGGATTTTCATTAAAAATCCTCAAATAAATGTTTCATACTTTTTGTATATTCTTCAAATGCATCTCTTCCTTTTTTTGTTAATATAAACATAGTATGTGGCTTTCTTTTGATGAACTCTTTTTTCACTTCAATATAACCTGCCCCTTCCAGTTTTTTTGTATGTGTAGCTAGATTTCCCCAGGTGAGGTTTGTTTGTCGTAGTAAAAAAATTGCATCCATACTTTCTACAAAATACAGATTAGCCATGATTTTCATTCTTGCTGGTTCATGGATTAATTTATCTATTTCTTCTATCGGAATATTCATAGCTTTATTGCTTTTCAATTTTTTCATAATATATCAGTTTTGGGAGTATTTTTAATAAATCGTATCAGAAGCATAATGCCCCAAAAAAGTATTATTAATGCTACAACAAAGAACATGCTTGTGCTAATATCAAAGAAAATCTTCTTTATAAATAACCTGAAAGGAAACGGAATTGCAATCAATAATCCATAAACATAGAATCGATCAATTTTAAGAGAATACGCTGCAATGCTGCATAATAATATTGAGCCTGCTATCCAGAACAACGAAACAGATATGTCGGTCCATAAACCTGATGAGACAGGTTGCAAAGAAAAATAAAACCCAGCAATTAAAGCTGCAATCAACCATATCATCTGTATGGTTAGGAATTTTGTTTTACTTCTTTTTACTTTTTCTGTTAATTTCATTACACCCTTTCGTGGGTTTGTAACAAAAAATATCAAAACGAAGTATACCAAGAAGGCGGGGATGATTGTATAAAGCATTATCTCTTCTGAAATTCCAAAACCCAAATCTGCAAGTAAAATTGATAATCCTAATCCCAATAACCATAGACCTCCGAGTATATCTAGTGTACCATCATTGAACGGGGCGCTGTAAATTTTTTTTTCTATTTTTGTAAGGTTTGTTTTTTCTACCATTCATTCTCACCAAATAATATATATGTACTTCATTTGTTATATACTTTTTGTTAAAAAGTACTTTTCAATAGAAATTAAATATTTTTTTACCCGTGACATTCAAAGGTTAAAAATGCATCATTCTATGTAGTTACCTCCTTGTAAAACAGGTCTAACCCGCTAGTCCCGCCTGAGTATTATATCTTTTCTTAAGGAGGAATCGTTACAAAATAGCTTTGTTCGAATGGTTTGAAAAAAAAGATTAGTTGTTTTTTTATTATTCTATGCTATTAAATATTTAATTTAATAGATTTATTATTATCGAATATTTCTAGAAAAACCTATTTTATAATATATTGAATTCTTTCTCGTTAATTGTCATAAGATTATAAGGATTTTTAATACCACCAATCTGTAAACTAGGGTCACCAAGTAAAACCCATTGTTGAACGGTTTTTGCGTCAATTGAAAAATCCCCACCAGCAGGTGTATCCCAATTGATAGGATATTTATCTAAATAACGTGATATTGATTCCTTCCAAACCTCGCCAAGAATATCTATCTTATTAACACCATAATTATAAAAAAAACTATTATCTAAATAATCAGCGGCTCCTTCTTGTGAATCCTTATCTTCCTTTGTCATTTCAAGACCACTATAACCAATGGTTGCAATGGATCCACCACCAATTTTCCTTGTTAGTTTCCAACCCCAACATTCAGGTATCCAACTCATATACCCAAAAGATTGTTTAAAAATATTAAAAATATTCACATCAAGCTCTAGATTATGGCATGCATTGACCACACAAACAGGGAGCATTTCATTATTTCTAAGTTTAGTCATACTTCTTACTGATAGACCTTCAATCCATACACTATTATCATTTGGCGGATGGGTACTCCAAACCGATGGATTACCATGGCCATAAAATACAAGAAAACCACAACCCTTGTTGACCTCACGTATTACATCCTTTGTTCCTTTAAATGAACCATCTGATGTAAATAATGTCGTATTTTCAAAACCAGACATATAACTTATATCGGTTAGAATATTATCTTCACCTTCATACTCAGGTGTTGGAAAAGGATAACTACCTGGTGGATACATATCACCTGCTACCCCTACAATGCGATTAAACCATTCCTCTTGATAGGTGTTTCTTTCGTAGTTTATTATTTTATTAACCATTATTTTTACTTCAAGAATATTCCTACAGGCAAGCCTACCAACACATATATCAGGATATAAATCAATATTTTTATCTTGAGCTTGATCACCATTCCATTCACCATAAATACCATTATTATTTGTATCCCATGAAGAAAAACCCCCGTTTTTATCAATAATATCAGCATAATATAGTTCAGAAATAAAATATGCCTCATTAAAGTCAACATCAGCATTATTTACATATCTAATAGGAACCTTCCGGAAATTACCAACAAGTAGAACATATTTTATCTGAGTTTCATCGTAAGCCTTTTTTATAAAAAGTTTTATTTTTTCAGGCTTATCACGACCATACCAGATATCATTGTATATCTTGTCTAATGTTACAATACTTGTTTTTACACCATTCTTATTTTTATGATCCTTTAAAGGCTGCAGAGCTTTTACAAAATTTGGAGGAGTAATAATCAAAAGATCACATATTGAGTTATCCAATAAAGATTTATTTCCACCTAAAAAAATTTCATTGGTTTTTTGTATATCTGCAATAGAAACAGGGACAATCATTAAAAAGATAATACAAAAGACCAAAATTTCAACAAATATCTTTTTCATTGTTTTTTAACCCCCAACTTTTAATTAAGATATAATATATTAGTATATTGTTTAATTTAAAGATTTCCCAAAGATAAAAATGAATAAAAAAAATATATTTTAGTTAGAAGAACCTGCTCAAATCCAACTAAATCTTTATTAGCAAAAAACACACATATTTTATATGCGATTCTCACCTTACAATTTGGTACTGTCGAGTGGATAATATCTTTTAATCTTTGAAGAGATTGTTTTTCATCATTAGGTAAATCAGCAAGATACTCGTCTATAGTTTTATAATTGATAGAATTCATATTTTCCTCTCTTTTTCTTTTTTTCTAAAGTATAATCCTATTACTAGAAATACAAAAAAGAGTATTGCTGGTAAGATAATATTACTTCAATGCTTATAATTATATGATGTTGTTATCTCTTTGCAAATCATATAGATTACAATTATGATTTGAAGAGTAGCGAAAATTCTTGATATTCTCATAATAAAATTAATTATATCCTGAAGATATTTATGGGTTTGGACTGATAGATTTTATTTTAAGAAACAATAATCTTTAGAGATGAGATTTGAATACATTGATTTATGAATATATTCATTGGAGAAGAACGGAAAAGGGATTATAAAATCATTAAAAGAATTAATGATGAAGCGTCTGGACAGGAAAATGAAGGGATAATGGTTGATTTTCTAAGACAAAATCCTGGATATAATTCATTAGGTAATAAAAAAAGAGAAAGATTTTTGATTGAATTTTAAAGTTTCAAAATTATTTTCAGGATTTTAAATGCTATAGGAAAATGTTCCGACAACCACAACAACAGTGAATTATACAACCATTTTATTTTTGGTGTGCTAAATAGATAATTACTCCATTCGCTTTCGTCATCTAAAATATCCTTTGCCTTTGCTTTAATTGTAAATTTCTCTACAGCATTCCATGTGTGTTCAAGAGTTATTTCTTCCCCAGAACTGTAAGGTCCAAGCCAGCCAGTATTTGCCCCGTCCCCCCAATCTATTTGGTAATAAATATCTTCTCCTTCAGGATCTGTTGTATTGAATTTGAATGTGTATTGAATTCCTTGCTCGCCTTTATGTGGCCCCCCGATAGATGGTTTTATCGGGGCATAATTGTCATTATATCGTGGCAATAAAATACAAGATGGATGTGTTGAATCAAGATATAATGTATTTTCAGCAATGTTGTAATCTGAATTTTGATTAATACCATCTTTAGTATTTGGATTTGCTAGATATCTCGGATAATTAGAAGAAGATATTGCTACGCGAATCTTATGCCCTGTATTCCAAACATATGAAGTACTCCATAAATCAACTTCGACCTCATATGCTTCGCCAGGCTCTATAAAATCCCAATGATCAAATCCATTTCTATTTCTCATTCTTAATATTCCATCGCAAATTAGCATGGATTTTCCATTTGGATATACATCCGATAACTTTACTGTAAAATCTGTGTCAGGGCAATCTGATGAAACAAAAAGCCTCGCCTTTATTCGTCCAGTTGCTTCATATGGTTCAGTTAGAACATCACTAGTGAATAACAGGACATCATTTCTATTTTCAACTGATCTTTGATCAAATGGACCTGCCCATGTTGGGGCTAACGGGTATAGGTTTGTTCCACCTTTTGTTGGAACAGGATTTGTTGGATTATATTCATAAGTGAGAGGACTGTAATCTCCAGGGCTATCCAGAGAAAGTACTTTGTTTTCATGGAAGTACCATTCGTCCTCGATGTATGAAGGTGGCCAATCATCTGTATATCTCCAGAAATTTCCAAGGGCATTTTCATCATTTACATCACCCATAACATAGTATACAACATTTGGTCTGTTTTCAAATTCATCTGAAGTTCCAAGTATGTATTGATCAAGAATTTCATACCAATACTCTTCAGAAAACGTATCCTTTGCATTTTCTGGATATATTACTTCACCCTGTATTCTCTCACCAAAAAACGCATGTGTCCATGGACCAACTATAAGTTTTGATTTCCCAGTTGCTCCAGAACCTCCTTCATACTGATATCCCATAAACCCATCTAGAAGTCCTTGTGCGAAACAATCGTACCAACCACCTAGATGAACAGCAGGGACATTCACATCATCCCAATTATCCTCTAAAGACACATTTGTCCAGAATTCTAGTGAATAATTCTCATGAGCCCATAGTTCAGGTAAAACATATGAACTACCTTGGTTTTTAAGCCACTCTTCAATCATATTCTTTCTAAATTGTCCACCAGGATAAATTGTCGTGTATAAATTAGGAGTTGAAGCACCAATATATTGACATTTCAAGGATGGGGGATTTGTTCCTGCCATAAGATATTGAACAATGCCTGTTGCTGAACCCCCTATAGTTGCTACTTTTCCATCGGACCAATTTTGCTCAGCAATCCATTCTAAAGTATCATATCCATCAGTATAATCGTCTCTAAACATGGTATCCATACCCTCTGATTGAAAGCGACCCCTAGTATCCTGAACGATAGATGGCCAACCATTATTTGCCCAATCCCCCATTCCACTCCCATTTTTATTATATGGGGTTCTAATAAGAATTGCTCCATGAGGTGTTATATTTCCATCTGGAAGATATAAATCAGTTGCAAGACGAATTCCATCCCTCATTTCGACCATAAAGGTTTCCTTGCTAAATAAAGGATCAGATTGACTAGGTTTAAATATTTTTATCTGACTAAGAAGTTGTTCTTCATTAAGATTATTTTGAATATTAATTCCACTACCCGCAGAAACAAGATTTGCTCCGATTAGCAATATCAATATTGCTAAAATCATCCCTTTTCTAATTTTTTTATTATTCATTTTCAATAATTCTCCTTTAATTATAAATAAATCAAATATTTATAAATTTGTTGAAAATATTATCGACAATAAATGAAAAAAGGTAATTTTTAAGTGTAATTTCTAAAAATTTTTAATATTGAATTTAGCAAGTAACTACTTCGAAATCAATAGTTATTTAGCATTATATACTAAATAATCTTTTAAATTTAAAAGTATTAATCTTTTCCAACAGCTGTTATTGTAACTCGCTCGATCTCTGGAAATATTTTCATAATTTGATTATTTATTTCCTTTTTTATTTCATTGAATTTTTTTATAGTCATATCCTCTGCGACTTCTATTTCCATTTCACCCTGAAATACTGGACCTGCTTTTCTCAATCTTACCACATGTGCATATTTTACTTCTTTTACTCTTTCAGCAATTTGTTTTATGCTCGTGCTAATGTCAATACATTCACCATCACAAGCATCAATTAACATGTAGCTACTTTCTTTTATTGATGCAAAACCAATAGTAACAATTATTGCGGCAATTATAAATCCAACAATCCCATCAACAATATACAACCCAAATGAATCAAATATTAAAGCAACCACGGTTAACCCAGATGCAACTCCATCTTTTATTGTGTTGAATGCTTCTAGTTTAACAGAGTTCATTTTTGTTTTTTTATTTTTAATATATTTATAAAAACCTAGACCTAAAGCAACAATTGCGGCAATAAATGCAAGAATTGCGCCTTGTAAAGGGGCTTCAACAATTTGTGGATTAATCAACTGATTATAAGACCTAAAAGAAATATAGATGGCAAGACCGATCATGACTACTGCAGCAAGTCCTGATGCAAGATTTTCCGTTTTATAATAACCATAATTAAAACGCTGATTTGCAGGTTTTTTAAAAAACATTAAACCAACCCAAACAACTGCTGAAACAAAGCCATCGCCTATACAATCGATACCATTAGCAATTAGTGCAATACTTTTTGTAAAAAACTCACCATAAATAATTTGAATAATTCCAAGAAAAATTAATATTAAGGTTGTGTAACCAGCAAATCGGTCTGCTTTTTCTACAAGATTCTCATGCATTGTAATGTAATGTGCAAATGATTTTACTTATATAAATTGTATTTTTATTTATTAACATATTTCATAATAAAATAAGATAACTTCTTGATTTAATTATCTTAAAGTAACGAATTTTAATATAACACCTGTACCTCGGAGTTTATCTTGAATAAATTCAATAAATCGTATTTCTTCTTCAATTGTAGTAATACCTTTCCAATTATAAACAAAATCATGTTCCCCAATAGTCGGCTTTAAACCCATTTCAATCATTTTATTATGGATTGTCGAAATTTTTGCACCATCTGCGTTGATAAATACATCTACATAAGTTTCCATATTAAATTCCTTAACTACAGTACAACTATTATAACTAATAAAAACTTATGTATGAATAATTTTCGTTTTTCAATCTATAAATTCTTGTTTTTTTGTTTGATTTGACATTTTTCCGCGAAAAACTAATAAATAATAGGATATGAAAATGATAAAATAAGATTAGGTTTAAGGAAAGAAAGCAATGTCAAAACATTGTCCTAGCTGTGGAACGAAAAATTTGGAAAATAATTTTTGGTGCAGTAATTGTAATGCAAGACTGTTAACACCTATTGATTTGAATAAGAAAATTGAAAAATCTCCCACGATTTGGAATAATACCAATAAACACCCAAACAAATCTTACAATATTACACAATCAGATGAAAGACCAAATAAAAAGGCAATTTTTTTTGTCATAATAGGTTTAGTTGTAATAATAATGATTGCAGCAAATGTTACCTTGAGTATTGGCTTTGATTTTAGTGGGATAAATTGTAAAATAAATGAAGACTTTTCATTTGCAGGAAATTTTCTTAATACAAGCGATGGATGGACGTTTAAAATGACAAAACTGAAAGATTATAACCTTGATGGAATAGTACTTGGTTTAAAAACTTACAAAAAAAATGACATACCCTACCGACCGATTAACATTTTTTCGCCAATAGATTTAGTAATAGGGGTTGATGATATTAAGGAAAATCCAGAAAATTATCCATTTTCAATTACTTATTGTTACCGAGGTTATTGGCTGACCTATCAGGACGCCGATGCTGCAAATTATGAATATATGAGAATGCACATGGGAAATAATCATATCATTCCTCATGATGAAAAAGTGCTTAATGAATTAGAAAATATTAGTATTAATGATTGCGTAGTAATTAAGGGTAGCTTAGTTAGTTTATATGGTACAAGAGGTAATGAAAAATACAATTGGAATACGGATACTACTATCGGTAATTTTGCCTGTGAAATTATATTAGTTGATGAATTATCTATAGATAATTAGAAATTGAAATTATTATTTAATTTCAAATGTTATTTCTTCAAGTGAAGATAACAGATTTAACAGATCTTCAACCGGCTTTCCTTTTAAATAAACTTCAAAAAACAATAACTCTACTGCTCTGGTAATATTAACCATATTTTTAGGGGGCATCTCTCCAAAACCAAGAATATTAATAGGAATTAGCGGAACATAGTGTTTCAGTAGGAGTCCCACATCCGTAAAAGCATAATGTGTTGAACCATTGATTTGAACTTTAAATGCATCTGCTAGTAAATGATCCCACATATCTTTAACATTATCGTCATTAAAACGATTTTCTGCTATCATCATTAGAAAAGGTTTCTCAATTCCTTGTTCGATGCTATCAATATAAAAAACACCATCTAAAGTTAGTCCACAACAAAATCTATCATCTTCATAACAACATATTGAGGTAGATGCTCCTCCAAATGAATGACCAAACATACCCACCTTTGATAAATCAAATCTACCATTAAAATCAGCATGTGTACTATTCATTTCTGTTATTTTATCTAACACAAATTTTGCATCCTCTACAACACTTCGAAGGCTTAAATCTCCTGGTGGATTTTTTGAAATATTTACTGTTCTACCATCAGGAAAAACAGTTATTCCTGAAACGTATGGATGATTAATTGATGCAACAACAAAACCGTGACTTACGATATTTTCTATTAATGATGTATAAATCTGATATACGCCATCATAACCTGGCGAAAAAATAATCACTGGAAATATCATCTCATTTTCGACAATAGGAACTTCAATTTTGCTATAGGGATGGACAAAAAGATAAGCTTTATTTGGTATCATAAACAATGGTATAGGTGATCTTCCTTTAAGCCAGCTAAAAGTTGGTGCATCCATGTATTCAGCATGTAGCTGTCTAATTTCTTTATCAATTGGATACCATATTTGAATCATCATCTCTCTGAAATCATCAGGATCATCTTGGGTAAAATTTTCTAATCTATTTTCATCAATAAGATGCATAGTTTTTACTCCAATACCATATGGACCTGTTATTGGTGGGAGAAAAGAAGCTTCATATTCACCAAGAATATTTTTAATTGGAAGTCGAGGATTAAGGATAATTGCTTTAAAACCAGTATTATTAACTAAAATAAATCCAATAAAAAATAAGTGTGATTCTTCATTATTATTTTTTATTATACCTGTCAAGAAATTATTTCTAAATTTACCTTCGATAGCTCCAAATAATTCTCCATCAGATGAATTCCAAAAACCTTGGAAATTACCTTTAGAAGAACTTCTACCAAAGTTGAGATTACCCCAAATTTTACCTTCTGAACAACCTTTATCCTTACCCCAACGACCATTAAAATTACCATCAAACCATTCACTATTTTGATAACTGATAGAATTAGCATAAGCATGAGAGCAATCATTGATTTTCGAATTTAAAAAAATTGATTTTGAGACTACGATATTACTCAATAATAGTGATATCACAATTGATATCGATAAAAAATATTTAACTTTACAAAATTTTCTATTTAACATTCAATTTTTCCCCTTAAATTAATTCTCATTAAAAAATAATGATTCAATAATATTTAAAGATATGTTATTAGTTCCAGATTGAAAAAACCTCATTTTTCTTTTTTAATTAAGTTATTTAATCAAATTATATATTACATTATCAAATTGAAATCAATATGCGATTTTTAACAGGATAGATATAATATAAAAGGTGGGATGAAAGATGTTTGCAGTCAAAGTAGAAAATCTAACTAAAAAATTTGGTGAGGTAACAGCAGTAAATAATGTTAGTTTTGAAGTTGAAAAAGGGCAGCTATTTGGTCTACTTGGTCCAAATGGTTCTGGGAAAACAACAATGATAAAAACCTTAACAGGTCAGCTTAAGCCAAATAGCGGTAATGCAATAGTTCTTGATTTTGACGCTGAAAAAAATCCTATTAAAATTAGAGAAATTGTAGGTATTATTCCTGAACAAGAAACACCTCCAAGCTTTCTTACCGCAGAAGAATATTTGGATTTTATTTGTAGAATAAGAAATCTTGATAATCCTGAAGATCGTTGTAAAAAATGGTGGAAATTATTAGATTTTAAAGATCAAAAAAATGTTTTATGTAAAGATTTATCAAGAGGAACCCGGCAGAAATTAATGGTTGCTCAAGCTTTTTTACATGAACCAAAGCTTGCATTTATTGATGAACCATTGATTAATTTAGATCCTCTGATTCAAAGAACTTTTAAAGATTTTCTAACAGATTATGTTAAAAAAGGAAATACTGTATTTTTTTCAACACATGTATTAGAAATTGCAGAAGAAATTTGTACTGAAATAGCAATTTTAGATAAGGGTTCCTTTTTACACAAAGGACCAATATCCGAACTTAAAAAGACAAAACAACATCTTGAAACTTTTTTTATAAAACTGGTTAAGGAAGGATAGATATCATGTTTTTTAACATTTTCAGAAATATGTTCAAGGAAGAATGGAGGATTCATACAAGTTCTATTGAAAATAAAGCTTTTGCATCATTTCCAATTATTATTAGTGTTATAACAGCACTTGCCTCATTATTCCTACCTTATGTTTTGAAGATTATGCAGTTATCACTGGTTTTCAAATATACTCATTATATGTTTATGTTTTTAGGGATTAGTGTCGGTGCATTTGGATTGTTTGGAAAAGAGATAATGAACAGAAGATTTGGTCAAGCAAGTTTGATTGCATATTCCTCAAGAAATCTACCAATTTCTGAAAGAATGATATTTGCAGCGTTTTTTTTAAAAGATATTCTGTATTATTTAATGCTTTGGATTCTGCCAATAATCATTGGTTTTATTATTATTACTCCATTTATTGGACTTTCGCTAGTTTCTTCGTTATATGCTTGTGCAACTCTGATACTTTCATTTTTAATAGGCCTTTCATTGATTTTCTTATTATCGACAATATTTGCTCATTCTAGTAAAATATTAATAATAATAATTACTACTTTTCTTGTTGCATATATTTTATTACCTTTTTTTATAAATCTACATTTTAACCCGATAATATTACCGTATTCATTATACTATAATTTTTCAATATCAACACTAACAATAATTTTGTTTTTAATTTCAATACCTGCAATAATTTCAATTATGTTTGTAAAAATAGATTATCCTGAAAAAAAGAAACATCACAAAAATATGCTAACGATTCTAATTAAAAGATTTGGTTTTAGCAGGTATTCACATTTTATTGCAAAAGATTTTATTGATCTTCAAAGAAGCGAGGGAGGTCTAGGTAAAATAATATTCTCATTTCTTTTACCCATTGGATTTACATACTTTTTTCTAACAATATTTCTTGAGTTGATTCCAGATATTAAAATAATAATGATATTTTCAATATTTCTAGGGATAGTATCAAATTCAATCTATAATATGATTAATGCATTTGATACTTTCAATCCATATTTATTTCTACCAGTAAAAGTTTCAACAATAATTAAAAGTAAAGTAACTAGCTTCGTAATAATTAATACAATTTCTATTGTAATTTTATTGATTGCAACATTAACGATGAATCAGTTTGAGTTTTTTATTCCCGCGTTATTAATGTTAATATCAATTACTGCATTTTCACTTGCAACAACAGTATATTTCACCGGTTTAAACCCAAATGTTCTAATTTATAATTCAAAAATATTTATTCCTTATATTGGTCTGCTAGGATGTGTAATATTTATTTTTACCCTTTCTTCAATTCTAAATCCATTTTACATGTTAGCTAGTCCTGTTGTAATTCCTGCATCGGTTATGCTACTAAAAAAGAGTTATAAAAAATGGGATTCATGGAAACCTTATAGCATTTAAAATATATTATAAGTTGAAGATATGTCAATCTTACCTGAGCTTGAAATAGGATTATTCAATGCATGGATACTAATGCTGTTTGTTATAGCATATAACATAATACCCTATTTTTTATCTGTTAAAAAGTTAATTGAACAAGAGAACTTAAAAAAGATCGGTCATCCTGATATTAAACTTACAAAAGCTCAAAAACAACTTGGATTGTTAATTAATATTTTTTTTATTATTCCAATTATTTATAGTATATTTTTGCCAATACGATTAAATTCAATAGGGATCTACATTGGTTTGGTTATTTATTTTTTTGGAATCATAATAGGGATCACGGCAATGTATTACTTCTTTAAAACACCTACTGGTAAATTAGTCGCTAATGGTATTTATCGGTTTTCAAGAAACCCCATATATTTAAGTATAATTTTGATTTTTGCTGGAACTGCAATTGTATGTATTTCTTGGATATTTTTTCTTATAACAATGATTTTTGCTATATTGATTCATTATCTAATTATTTATGAAGAAAAATATTGTCTTGAAAAATATAAAAATGATTACAGGAGATATATGAATCAGACATCTAGATGGTTTGGTTTAAAAATAAAAAATAGACAATAAGTATTTAGTATTAATTTTTTAACAACTATATTAATTTGTAAACTTATAGGTCATGTTTAATTAAATATTTTCTTGAATTCAGAAAATTTATAATTTTGGCAGGTAATTTGATATATTTAATGATAATATTAATGTTTTATAATGGAGGTAAATTATTATGGCTGAAAAAAAAGGAAAAATCGAAAAGGGAGCTGAGAAAACAGGCGAAATTGTAGGTAAGGTTGGTAAAAAAGGTTGGGGTGCCGTAAAAGGGTTTGGCGAAGGTTTGAAAAAAGGTGTTTCAAAAGATAAAAAAAAGAAATAAAATTAATGAAAAAATATAAGAAATTCTATCAAATACAAAATCTAAATTTTTTATTTAATAATAACTATAGGACCAATAACAAATCCTGTTGATATCTTTTCAACAGTGATAACACCTGTTGCATTTGCAGTTGCAATGATGTCGATTGAGCCCAATCCAAAAATGAACTCATGAGTGCTTTCGATTTTACTGCCACCTGGAAGAATCGAATCGTTACATTGACCGCATCCACTGCATTGGCTAAAAATATCAATTCTATTTAGCAAACCACCTTTGACTGAAATTGTAGTGGCAACTTCTTCAGCAACCATATCTCCTATGTTTAGAACTTCAATGGAAACACTAGCAAACCCCCCTTTTATCAAAGAGATATCTAATTCAGGCGCAGGATTGTTATGTAAACCAGCAGTCATTGGCATAACTGTGACAAATAATAAAACAAGAATGGCTCCAATTGTAAGATTTCTTTTTTTCATATTATTTTCCCCATATATTAACACATGTTAAATGAAATATAGTTGTTTTAATATTTATTTATTTCTGATACAAAAATATCCAGTTTTATACAAAAATTTGCTAATTTTTATACTAATATCAACAAAATTTTTATTAATAAAAATCTTATTTAAAAAAAGTATACCATTATTTACAAAAAGTAAAGTTTATATAACATAAAGTAAATATATATTTACATAATAGGTGAAAAACTATGAAGGAAAATATGTATAGATTTTATAATCGTATTATAATGATATTAGTAGCAGTCGGGGTCATAATGACTATGTATTTTGAAGAAATTTTATTATCGATAGTAGTCGTTCTTATCGGAATAATTATTAAAATGGCTTTAAGAACTAGGTTATCACAACCTGACTTTGATGAAAGAACATATGTAATAAGTGAAAAAGCATCAAGACTTACTGTTCAGATTACGGGGTTGTTGTTTGCACTGCTAGGTCTTTTATTAATTTTTCTGGAAAGAATTAATTATTCTGAATTTCATCAGGCAGGTTACCTATTTGCATTTTGTGCGCTTATTATCATTATTCTAAATACCCTTTTTTTCAGCTACTATAGGCGGAAACTTGGAGGATAAACTTCATGAGAAACAAAATCAAAGTACACAGGGCTATGCACGATCTTACTCAAGAAGATTTAGCCAACCAATTGAATGTTACTAGGCAAACCATAATTGCTATTGAAAAAGAAAAATTTGATCCCTCACTAAGCCTTGCATTTAAAATAGCGCAATATTTTAACGTAAGTATTGAAGAGATATTTTTGATGGAAAAAAATAATTCATAAGGTAAATTAACCAGATTATTTTAATAGAAACTATGTTTATAAACCCGAAAAAAATTTTATTAGTGTCAAACTTATTGGAAATTTTGGATTTTAATATGTCAAATGAATTGCTCGAGAAGCTTGTAGATAAATCGTTAACAAAGCTTCAATTATTAGAAAAAGTAAAACACAACTCTGAATTGTTGCCTGAAGTTGTTGATGGTGTGAACTCCACAAAAGCCGCCGTTAGATATGGGTGTGGAAAAGTATTAATTGATTTAAGTGAAGAACAACCTAAGAAGTTATATCCTTACTTTGATTTTTTTGTAAAGTTACTTAATAGTAAGTATCGTATTTTAACTTGGCAATCAATGGCAATCATTGCAAACCTTACAAGAGTGGATACTGATAAAAAATTCGATTTGATTTTTAATAAATATTACAGTTTTATTAATAGCGAATACATGGTTACAGTTGCAAATTTAGTAGGTCACTCTGGAAAAATTGCTCAATCAAAACCTAGCCTTGTTCCTATGATTACAGATGAACTTCTTAAGGTGAACCAATTAAAAACAACACCTCATCTAACAGATGAGTGTAAAAAAGTAATTGCTGAATCAGCAATATCTTCTTTTGATATGTTTTTTGATAGAGTTGAAAATAAGGAGAGAGTGTTTTCATTTGTAAAAAAACATGTAGACAGTTCTAGGAAAATCTTAAAAATAAAAGCTAAGAAGTTTCTTAGTAAATGGAATAATTAGTTATAATTAATTTTGTAAAAATATTAAGGTACAAATTTTTTAAAAAAATACAAAGAAATCTTCTATATCAATAGATTCATTTGTATCATTTGATGCAAGTATTTTTAAAGTGTGATATCCTCTAGAGGATTGTAATTGACATGTAAAAGGTGCTTCTTCATCAGTACTTAGCAACTCTTCATCAATATAAAATTCAACCTTGTTTGTATTTTCTGCATTAACTTCTACATTTAGATCTCCAAAAATTCTAGCTGCTGCTTTTGGAACTGGTAATTTCTTGATAAGTGTTGGAAATTGCTTACCAAAAAGATATGTATGATAAAACTTAGGTCTTTTTATCTGAACCTTTGGAACATCAGGTTTGAAATTACCATATGCACCATCTAAATACATGACTCCGGTATGTTCTCCATACCATTTTGCAAAAATATCAGCATCATAAGCTAATCTAAACCAACCATCCTCGCCCCATGACGTGCCCCATGAGTTTTTTAAAATCCAGCACTCATTTTCATCATCATATCCAACTAGTGATACAACATGTCCACCACCATGCTTACCCCACTTGGGCGAATATACCCCTCCAGTATAATAGAAAAAATCAACAGGAAAAGATATACAAACAACAAGGGGACCATATTCGATTAAGGCGTTTTTTATTGAATCAATATCATGATCGATCCAACCCCAACTCTGTATTCTTACAGTTCTATCTTCCCAACCAGGTAGACTTTCAAACGGATAATCATATGCCCTATGAGGGTCAGGATAACAACCTTCATCAGGAACTCCATAGTCTATAAGATAATTTGCTGCGTCGATAAGATTTACATAACCTGCTTCATAAGTTCCACCAGCGTAAAAGTATAAATGCGTTTCAGACAAATCAGGTTCAAAAGTCTCTTTTATTTGGTATTGAATTATTGTTTCTAGTGATGCAACAAGAGCATACGCTTCACAGGTAGGAGCTGGGGATTGATCTTTAATAGGAGTGGTATAATCTGTACCATCTATGTTCTGCCAACTAAAATAAGTAGGTAGAATATTTTCAATCTGAGTTTTATCTAAATTTTCAGCACTTAAAGGAAAAGTTGGGATAAGTAATAGACCAAGAACAATAACAATCATAATTTTCTTCATATTTTACCTCTATTAATTATCATACGAGATATTAATAGTTCTATATATATTAATATTTTCCTAGATCTTATATAATTATCCCTTTTAAGATACTAATACAATTACATTACCGCTTTTTTTGAAATAAAAGGTGGCAGTAGATAAAACTGTTCCAATAGTTAAAATCTTAAAATAGAATTATTTTAAAACTAGTATTAATCTACATATTATTTAAAATGTCGAGTAATATACTTCAATCCAGTTTAATCATGTCAACAAATACCATATCGAGTAATAATCTATATATTACTGGATTTACCGAGGAATATTTTGGCTAACAGGGGAATAAATTTTTTGTGAAATCTTTTATTATAATATTTTCAAATTTTCTTAGATGTTCAATCTGAGTTTGAATTAATTATAGAAAATAGAAGTAAGTAGAGTAGCTGCAGTCTCGTGTAAGATTATCACAGCCAAGACGTAGATAATCAGCCCTCTACAAATATGTGCGCCTATCTTTATAAGTGTATAATCGGCTTTCTCATCTGTAAAATCAAAATAAAGTTTTCGAGTTTCATAAAGAATTGCCACCACAAAGGGGGTTACAAGAATCGCAGCCCAGCTGATGTACAAAGCAATAAAATAAAAAACAGCTGAAAAGATCAAAACAGCTTTTATAACAGACTTGACATGTTTGCCAAGACGACAGGCAGTGGTTCTTGTTCCAATTTGTCTATCAATCTTGCGGTCTGCGATTTCAGCGATAAGGCATGATGCAAATGTTGGTAGAAGTATAGCTAGAATAAATGCAATCGTGCTTATTAAATCGCCATTTAGCAAAAAAAAGCAGTTCAGTACAGGTAAAATTGAAAATCCATAAGTGTTGGAGAGCGTGCCTAGGGGTGGTCTGTTTTTCAGTCTAATTGGTTTTGTGTATAAAATTCCAAGGATATATGTAAAAGTACATAAGGCAATAAATTCTAGTTTGCCAATAATAAGTAATATACAAGCGAGGGCAATACTTGTTAGAGCGAAATTCCATTTCAATTGACCTAAAGTGAACTCTTTTAGCAAATAATTTGCTTTCATGATTTTGTTGGATATTGCCAGTTTGTCTTCTTCAATATCAAAGAGATTATTATAACCATTGACAGCTACAGAAAGCATATAAAGAGCAAAAGCCCCAAGCAAGAAGTTCAAGTTAAAATAATCAAACCTAGTAAAATAAGATCCAACTATAAAGTAAACGGCAAGAATTGGAAAAGCTGCGATACTCCTTTGAATCCTTAGAAATTTTGCCAAAAAGTTTTTGTCTCTAGATATCCTACCCATAACTTTCAGTGTTCTATCTTTCATCTAATCCACCAACAATTCTAACAAATTTTCAAATTATCAGATATTGAACATTTGTTGAATTCTTCCCCACTATTTATAATAGAAATCTTATATATTTAAATTTCCCTGTCTTAAGGAGAGTTTATATACCAAATCTCACATTAGAATAATTAAGGAGGAAAAATATGCATAGGAAATTAGTATTGGTTGGAATAATATGTATTTTAATGCTAGTGGCCTTTCCAACAGTTATTGCTGAAGATGAGATTGAATTTCCAAAAGAAAATGGTCCGTATACCATTTTTGTTGGAGGAAATTATTACGGTTCTCTTCTAAACCCTGTTGCTATAGACATTTTTAATGAATATATGAATTTAGGACCTTTGGTTGCAATCAAGTATCCTGGTAGATTAGCATATAACCTTCATAAAGGTTGCATCCTAATAATTAATGGACAACCGCAATTAGTTAATAGTGGTTTTAGAGTCGAAGCATATGGCTTTATAGGATACCATCCAGCATTTTTCCAAACTATTTTCAAACTGATGTATTTTGGTAGACTTCGAGCATTTGGAATTTGTCAAGAAATTGACATATTATCATAAATATTGATTATTAATTTGGTAAATCTCTTTCAGGTAGTATTTATATACCAAACCATCAATTAATATATAGGGGAAAATGCCAAAAAAACCGTATCTAAAGAAAATTAGTAATATAATCATAATATTGATGGTTTTATGTTACGGTTATCCGTCGATGAATGCTGATATGATTAATAAACAAAATACCATAGAAAATAATTCATTAAGTAATATCGAGAAATCAATATCTAATTCCATTATTGAAGAAAATGAAACGATTATTGATCCTATGGGCGATGTTATTAATCTTTTTTCAGGAGAAGTTGTTCATAAACATCCTAATATTGAGGTTCAAAATATAGATATTACCAAATTGGAGTACAACAGGGTCGATAGAAATGTAACTTTAAGCCTCTATGTTAAAGGGAAAATTGAAAACAGAGGAAATCTTGAAGACCTGTCCCTGTTTGGTTGGCCATATAATTTAAGTTATAACTGCGATTCAGTAGTATATATATTTTCCTTAGCGACTAGCAGTGACTATTATATAATAGGATATATTAACAATAATTGTTCTATAATTTATAGTTCAGTTTATGATCCAACATTTCTTTCAAAAGATGATATTAATGTATCAGGTGGCTTATTAAAAATATCTTTTGAATTACAAACTGCTGATGAAATATATAAAGAAATAGTGATTTCGGCTAATTATATAAGATTGAAATGGAATGAATCCATACCTGATTCAATTTATTTATTAGATGAGGCGCCAAATTTGCCCTTATATGCTAATGCAAAAGGGCCAACTTGGGGATCTGTCGGAGAAGAAATAAAATTCCAAGGCGTAGCAGTTTTTGGAATTCCACCATATAGTTACCATTGGGATTTTGGTGATGGAGGAAATTCAACAGAGAAAAATCCTATTCATGTTTACAAAAGCGGAGGAGATTTTGTATACAATTTGACTGTTACAGATAACTCAAGTAGTTCTTCTAGTGATAATGGGATAATAGAAATAGAAAAACGATCTTTTGTGTTCGGTATTTTATATAATAAAAGTTCAGAGGGCAATTATACATATTTCAACGCAAAAAAGGTGTTTAAACTCTCATCTTCTCCTTTTTATTTTATAGCATATAAGAATAATGCAAAATTAATGGTGTTTAACAAGTATTATGGACTTTTAACAAGTCATTTTATCTTTGGGTCATTATCTATATTTTGTATCGACACTCGGATATATACATTAAATATCTATAGTAGAAATAATGAAACAAATACAATTATTTGGTTAGTAAATTCAATCGAGGGTGAACCTGTAGAGACAAAAGATGTTAAAATGATTTTATTAAGCGAAAATGGTACAATACAACCTGATGCAAATATTACATTCAATGAAGTAACTGGTAAAAATCGGATAAATCCTGGGGATACATTTACAGTTATTGCGCCATTTGATGGATATTTTACTTTCGAGCTTAATTATAAAAATACTGGAGAAACTATCTATCTGAGTCCAATTACAAAGTATTAATTTTATAGTTAATTATATTATAATTATAATCTGTTGCTTAAGTAGCATTTATATACCAAACCATCAATTAATATATGGGAGGAAAACATCAGATGAAGCATCTAATCCCAGTAATGGTAATACTGTTGCTTGTTTCTACTTCGTTTGTAGGAATGGGTAATCAGGTTGAGAAGATGATGATTGATAATAAGGAGATAGAACAACCTGTTCAAACATCTAAAGGCCCCATGGATTCTCCCTGGTCCATGCAATGTCATGACCTTCACCATACAAGTAGAAGCCTTTATAGTACTTCACATATTGACGATCTTGAGAAATGGAGAAAACGGGGTATTGTAGTAGGTTTTGGAGGTGTAGTAGGTGGTGCAATTGTTGACGATGACAATGTAATCTTTTATGGCGATAAAGACAACTATATATATGCTCTTTATCCAAATGGTACTTTGAAATGGGCTTATAAAACAGAAGCTTGGATTACCTCTGCTCCAGCACTTTCGGAAGATGGTACTTTATATGTTACTTCATGGGATGAAAGATTGTATGCTCTTAATTCAACAACAGGTGAAAGAATATGGTGGCGTGATTGTGGAGCAAATATAGAATCTTCCCCTATAATTGGGGAAGATGGAACTATTTATCTTGGAACAATGACTGGTGGAAATGAGATAATTGCAGTAAACCCTAATAGTACTATTAAATGGCAGTACAAAACAGGAAATAGAATTTATTCTGATCCTGCTATTGGTGATGATGGTACCATCTATATTGGTTCTGATGATAGTTATTTGTATGCTATGAATCCAAACGGTACACTCAAATGGCGGTTTAAAACAGGAGGTCATATTAAAGCACCTATATCTATTGCAGATGATGGAAACATATATGTTCCTTCCTATGATGGTAATCTTTATGCAGTAAATCCTAATGGAACAATGAAATGGAAATGTCAAGGTGTTAGAGCTGGTACAAATCCTGCAATAGGAGAAGATGGAACAATTTATCTAAGTGATTATGATAGATTCCATGCTATATATCCAAATGGTACAAAGAAGTGGACGATTGAGTTAGGAAATAGACATATTGATGGTTCTTCTTGTGCAATTTCAGCTACTGGGACTATTTATGTTGGGGTGAATATTGGCAATGGTGCAGGTGGAGAGATTCTTGCTTTTAATCCCGATGGAAGTGAGCAGTGGAAGAAGAAAATTTCTGATGAGGAGTGTGATTCTTCTCCATGTATCGGTGGAGATGGAACAGTATACATAGGTTCACAAGGTATGTCTGGTGGTTATCTTCATGCATTTGGACCTATTGATACAAATAGTCCGCCAGAGACTCCAACCATCAAAGGCGAAACAGATGGTAAAAGAGGGGAGATATATCAATACCTATTTCGAGTTATTGACCCAGACAATAACCCTGTAGAGTTATTTATTGACTGGGGGGATGGTAATGGAGGATGGACTCCCGAACGTGCATCGGGAGAGAATTGCGCATACAGACATGAATGGAATAAGAAAGGAAGCTACACTATCCGATGCAAAGCTAAGGATATAATGGGTGAAGAATCCGACTGGGCTCATCTTAAGGTCACTATGCCACATAATTACAACAATCCATTCTGGTGGCTCAACGGTCTGTTAGACAGGTTCCCATTGTTGGAGAGGTTGTTAGGGAGGATTGTTACTTGAACAAATCAATTCTCACTTTTATCATCCTAATAATGATTGTTTTCTCGTCCTTGGGTGGAATGAGCCATTTTGTGAATGAAGTTAATGATGATAATAGGAATATTTCAAGTTCATCTAATAGTAATGATGGTCTTATGAACTCATCTTGGCCCATGTTCGGTCATGATGTTAGACATACTGGTAGAAGTCCTTACGGGGCAGAAGGGGATTTTGGCATAGAAAAATGGAGATTCAGGTTGCTGGGTTTATTAGGTTCTTCCCCTGCAATTGATAATAACGGAACTATATATACTGGATCTAACAGTGACTATTGTCTTTATGCAATTTATTCCAATGGAACAGAGAAATGGAGATTTAAAACAGATGGCCGGGTTGACTCTTCTCCAGCTCTTGGAACTGATGGAACTATTTATATTTGCTCAAGAGATGAAAACATTTACTCAATCAATCCAAATGGTACTTTAAAATGGAGATTTGATGCAGGTGATACTATTTCCTCCTCCCCTTCATTAGGTGATGATGGGACCATATATTTTGGTGTTTTAGGTCCTGGGTGGGATAAAGGCAGAGTTTATGCTGTTTTCATTAACGGTACGGAAAGATGGCATTATGATACAAGTTTTTGGATTTATTCTTCTCCAGCACTAGATGATAATGGTACAGTCTATATAGGTTCTAATGATTGTTATATGTATGCAATAAATCCAAACGGAACATTAAAATGGAAATATCGTACTGGTGGGGAAATTGGCTCAGAACCAGCTATTGATGATGAAGGAGTAATATATTTTGGTTCTATTGACGAATACTTGTATGCTCTTAATCCAAATGGTACTCTGAAATGGCGGTATAAAACTGGTTATGTAGGCGGTTCTTCCCCAGCAATTGCCGATAATGGAAATATCTATATTGGTAGGGGAGCAATGAAAGGAGAATTATATTGTATCTATCCTAATGGTACTCTTAACTGGGTATTTGAAGCTAAAGATGAAATTCATTCTTCTCCTGCAATTGACAAGAATGGAGTTATATATGTTGGTTCATGTGATGGAAACCTGTATGCATTGAACCCTGATGGTACTATGAAGTGGAAATTTCCCACAAATGACAGCATTTATTCTTCTCCTGCTATTGATGAAGATGGCACTATATATTTCAATTCATGGAGTGGGCTCCTTTATGCTATTGAGGTTAGAGAACACGCACCAAGTCTTGAGATTGGTGAAATCAAGAGCAAATTTGCCCGATTGAAAGTAGAGTTTAAGAATGTTGGAGATATGGATGCAACCACCGTGGAT
>Ga0272441_10001379_pt1 | contig 51763 bp, 32 predicted proteins | sample SSMProp6N_FD_193582 | JGI IMG/M metagenome (GOLD analysis project Ga0272441, IMG submission 193582) | Marine sediment archaeal communities from Little Sippewissett salt marsh, Falmouth, MA, United States - SSM-Prop-6N | ecosystem: Environmental > Aquatic > Marine > Wetlands > Sediment ...
ACTATGGAAAACGACGCTGGTGGTTTATTTGCCCCTATGTGAAAAATGATAAGCCCTGTAACCGTAGAGTCGGGGCCTTGTATTTTAGAAACGAACTGTTTGGATGTAGAGAATGTCACAATCTGGAATATAAAAGCACGCGAGAAAACCATGACTATGATGGGCTCCTTCGTAGGATAGGATTACCACCAGAATAACAAGATATATTCAAAAGGAGGGTATTAAAATGACTAACGAAAAACAAATCGAAGCAAACCGCAAGAACGCGCAGAAATCAACGGGTCCAACAACAGAAACTGGCAAGGCAATTGTGGCCCAGAACGCTGTTAAACACGGAATTTTTGTTAAGGAATTGGTTGGTTCGGGAAATCCTAAAGACCTGCAGGAGCTGCACGCAAACCTTATAGGGTGCTTTCGGCCAGCTGGTCAATTTGAGCATATATTGGTTGAGACAATAGCAGCAGATATTTGGCGAAAAAGACGATTACTTCGTTATGAGGCTGGGAGTATCGTCCGCTCGTCCCAGATAGTTGCCGCCGAATCGCACATGTCGGACGCAGAAATCGATAGAGAGGTTGATTGCCTGATTAACGATATCATCGCTGACGAAGAACTAATTAAGGCTCTTCAGAATAACCAGGTCTCTTTCGTCGAACCTTACTGGGAAAAGATTCAAGGAACGGTGACAATTAGGTTAGACATCCAAAAGGAATTAGAAGAGTTTGCCTCAAGTAACGGCCTTACATCATCGAATGAATATCTACCCGTCAATATGGGCGGAAACACATCTTATTTCGCGTTAAGACGGTTTCTCGCGGAGCAACATTATTCTGACGAAGATATAGGAAAATTCATTATAAAACGTCGCATGAAAGAGATAAGCAGGAAACGAGCGGATATCGAAAAGTTTAGAAACAGTAGGGCAAATAACGTTAAAGAGGCAAGCGAAAAGCTCAAGGGCATACCCGAACCTATTGCTCTTGACCTTATTATAAGATATGAGAAATGGATTCAAAAATCTATTTACCATACCGTAATGATGCTTAAATCAATACAGGCAGACAGGTGACAAAATGGCTTTGTTTCGTAAAAATATATGTTGAATTACGCAACCGATAACGGTATCATGTTATAAGGTTTTATAATGTTAGGAGGTATAGCTAATGCCTGAATATCTTAAGGTTCTCGAAGCTGCTAAATATCTGAAGGTCACAGCCCAAACCCTTCGTAATTGGGACAAGCTGGGCAAGTTAAAGCCTAAACGCCATCCAATGAACAACTATCGTCTATACAAGAAATCAGATTTGGATAGGGTTATTAGGAAGATAAACAAATGACGAAATCATCAGTCAGATATTTTCTTTACGCAAGGAAGTCTGAAGAAGCTGAAGACCGACAGGTGGCTTCTATTTCCGCACAGGTTACAGAATTAAAACAACTTGCCAAAAACAAAGACCTAAATATCGTTGATGAATTCCACGAGAAGAAATCAGGAAAGGCGCCTGGACGGCCAAAATTTACGAATATGATAGAAAGGATACATCGAGGCGAAGCCGATGGGATTCTATGCTGGAAACTCGACCGCCTCGCCAGGAATCCAATAGATGGCGGCACAATCATCTGGATGCTACAGCAGAACATCATTAAACAAATCGAGACATTTCAGAGAACCTACAAGCCAGAAGATAACACGCTGTTTATGCATATAGAGTTCGGTATGGCTAATCAATTTATACTTGATTTGAGCGTTAATACAAAGCGTGGGCAGCGTAACAGGGCCCGAGAAGGCTGGTTGCCGCACAAACCGCCAGTAGGCTATTATAACAAACCTGACGAGAACCCAAAGAAGCCTTCAACGATTGATAAAGACCCTGCAACTTTTCCCCTAATGAAGCGCCTTTGGGAGATACTGCTAAACGAAAAATGCAGCATCAAGAAGCTCTACGAAACGGCCCAACAGATGGGATTAAAAACCCATCGAGGGAAGAACCTTTCGAGAACAAACTTCTATAGGCTGTTTCAGAATCCGTTTTATTACGGGTATTTTCATTGGCAAGGCGAATTTTATCCTGGCAAGCACGCGCCTATGATAACAAAAACCGAATTCGATTTGGCCCAGGCTATCATAAGCGGCAGAAGCAAACCACGCTCTCAAACGCATATTTTTGCCTTTACTGGTCTTATCCGATGCGGGGAATGCGGAGCCTCTATTACAGCAGAGAACAAAACTAAACATCAAAAGAACGGCAACGTCCATCATTATACGTATTATCGCTGCACAAAACGCATCAATCCGAAGTGTAGTCAAAAGCCGTTACGGGAGGATGAATTAGAGCGCCAGATAATGACGATACTCTCACAGATTGAAATCCCTCCCTCCTTCCATCAGTGGGCCATCAAATATCTAAAAGAAGAACAGGCAAAAGAACAGACTGATAGGGATGAGATAATCAAGTCTTACCAAAAAGCTTTGGAAGGCTGTGTCAGAAAGATAGATAACCTGTTCAATATGCGGGTTGATGAGGAAGTATCAGCGAAAGAATATACTGCTAAAAAGGATGAGCTGATAAAAGAGAAACAGAAATATGAGCAGTTGATAGCTGACTCACATCATAGAATTGAAACCTGGCTTGAAAGGGCCGAGACCCTCTTTTCCTTTGCCGAGACTGCCAAGAATCGCTTTGAGGTAGGCTCTTTAGCGGATAAGCGGGACATCCTCTCCTGCCTCGGTTCGAACCTCACCCTAACAGACAGGATACTGCGGTTTGACGTCGATAAGGGCCTGGCGGTCTTTAGAAAGCTCTCACCAGAGGTCCAAAGCCTCCATAATCGGTTAGAACCCCTAAAAAGCGAATCCTCCCGACGAAACTGGGAGGATTTATACGCCCAAAACCAAAAATGGGGTGGGTGATGGGGATTGAACCCACGGCCCCTTGAGCCACAGTCAAGTGCTCTGCCACTGAGCTACACCCACCGCATAAAACTTATACAGACTTTTAGTCCCTCAGGTATGCAAAATGTTCCTTTTCGTCGTATTTTACGCTGTCCTTCCCTCGACATACTCGGGACTCCTTTTTAGTCGCGGGACCAATTTTGCCTTTGGCGATAAAATGTCCCTCGGACATACAGAATGCTCCTTTTTGTCGCATTCTGTGTTATCCTCGGGACCAAACTTCACTTCGTGAAGTTTGGCAGGCCCGGCGTGATTCGAACACGCGACCCTCTGCTTAGAAGGCAGATGCTCTATCCGACTGAGCTACGGGCCCAGAATCCGTTAATTCGTTTGTTATTTTATCCGTTTATTCATTTGACCGTATACTGGTTAATTATATAATGTATTTATGGTATAAGTCAACTAACCAACAAAACCAATAAACGGATAAACGAATGAACCAATAAACCAACATGGTCGGGGTGAGAGGATTCGAACCTCCGACCCCTTGGTCCCAAACCAAGTGCTCTAATCCAAGCTGCCCCACATAATTTTACTATAGTAAGCTATCGGCAAAATTATGCGGGATAGTCCTAATAGAAATTCTGTCCGAGTATTTCCCGTCATAATTTCTATCAGGAAAATTCAACCGGCTCATTAATAAATATCATATTATCATGGTCGGGGTGAGAGGATTCGAACCTCCGACCCCTTGGTCCCAAACCAAGTGCTCTAATCCAAGCTGAGCTACACCCCGTATGTCAATGAACCTATATTTAGTAATAGCCCTCAGAAATTATGCTTGAGAGTCTTTTAACAGAATTTCTGTAGGAAGCTACACCCCGTCAACGATAAAAATATGTTTGTTTATTATAGCATTGAGCATACAAATGTCAATATCTATGGGAAATTTGGCTTGATTAATGGCTATATAAGAGGTATTATATCACGAAAATTGAAATTGTCCCTTGTTATATCATCCCATACAGGGGTGGTTCGGAACGATTTAATGAAGTAAAGACCGGATAAATCGCGGGCGTGGCGGAATTGGCAGACGCGTACGGCTTAGGACCGTATGGATTATTCCATGGGGGTTCAAGTCCCTCCGCCCGCACCATGGTTCGACGCGCCGAGATTTCTCTTTTGAGAAATCTCGGCTTGCTCACCATTTATGGTGAGTTTATCTATCGGGCCATGTCCTGAGTCCTTCGACTCATAGCGCCCGTAGCTTCCCGCTACGCATAAGAAAAGCTAGAAGAATTTCAGCTTCGCGGGATTGAGAACATGAATAGAAAAAAGTCAGGAATAGTCTCAACAGTAATCTGTGCTAAAGCAACTGTCTGTTGAATTTCGTAGTAGAGTACCATGCGCCCGTAGCTCAGTTGGATAGAGCGGCTGGCTTCGAACCAGTAGGCCGGAGGTTCAAATCCTCCCGGGCGTGCCAGTTGTGCGTAACCCTAATAGCGACCAGGTCGCGCGCAGAGCGACCTGGTCGCTATCTTGGTCCGGAACCCCGGTCCCGGACCCGGAAAGGTTAAAATGGGTTTGGGAGGGCTTTCAGGGTGGCCTTGAGGCCTTCTGAGACCCTATCCCTTATATACCTATATACAGCTCTCAATGATCGTGTCTCCTGCCAGGTTTTTCGGATATTTCTTTTGAAATAATTCCTTTTCTGTATAAAATCCGCGTAATCATTGACTTTATTCAATTTTTTTAGGTCCATAGGGGGGTATACGACGATAGGCACATTGCCTCGTTCAGGCACACCCTTTATTTTGTCCATGGGCTCTGACCATGAGAAATCCGGGGGTAAAAGCCCTTTATCCCAGGCCATCTTCTCAAGCCTTGTCCCCGGATAAACGCGGATAACTGTAGTCAGGGCCGGACGCGATATCATATGGAAATACCTGCTCATAAAAGACAGGGTTTGGTGTATTTCTTTCAATGATTCACCCATATGCCCGATTGAGAAAAACACTTTTGTCTCAATGCCCAATTCTTTACACCATTTTAGAACGCGAAGCGATTGTTCCAGAGGGATGGATTTTCCTATGAGCCGCATTGTGCGGGGGCTTACGGATTCCAATCCGAAGTCAACATAGTAGCATCCGGCTTTCTTGATCCTATCAAGAAACGGCCTGTCAACATTGTCAGCGCGTATCTGGCATTCCCAGGGGATATCTATATTCCTTCTCTCCAATTCATCCGTGAAGGCCATTACATGCCGTCTTTTTAAGCTGAAAGTGCTGTCAAATATTTTGATGCCTTTAACATCATACCTGTCTTGTAAATACCGGATCTCATTAACAATATTACCGGCTGATCTGGTAGTATAGCCGCTTCGAAATATTGTGCAGCCGGAGCAGAAATAGCAGTCATAGGGGCATCCGCGCGATGTCATTATAGGCGTAGCCGGGATATTGAGATAATCCAGTTGAGTATTGTATTTATCCATCGCCAGAAGGTCCCTGGAAAAAGGGATAATGTCAAGGTCCTTTATCCTCTCTCGAGGCGGGGTATGGATGACATTATTACCGATTCTATAACTGATACCTTTTATGGAAGTAAAATCTGTTTTGCCGTCCAATAAATACCTAGATAACTCCAGGAGGGTTTCCTCGCCTTCGCCGCGGACTATGAAGTCTATATCCTTGATACGTGTCAGGGTGTCTTCGGAAGTAAAAGAGGCGTGCACCCCGCCGTATACGGTGACGATATTTTCAGATACTTTTTTCGCGGTCCGGGCTATCTTAAAGCTCTCAAAACGGGTGTGTGTTGTTCCGCTGATACCTATAATAAGGGGGGAGATGTTTTTTATATAGTTTTCCAGATCGAATGGGTCCTCCTTGAGTTCGAGATCGAGTATTCCGGCTTTAAGGCCGTGTTTAACAAGGTAAGATCCCATGAAAGACAGCCCGAGCGGCGGCATCTTATCGAACGCGGCTTTGTAAGTATTTTTTGGATTGATCAATAAGACATCCATATCGAAGGCTCCTGATGCCAGATAGTTTAACATCAAAGGTTAAGTATGACTAGGGTTTTATTTTAACAAATCCCTTGACATACCGTCTATTTACGGATATACTTTGTCTAACATTCGCGAGGGAGTAGTCTGTTCGAGCCGTAAGGCAAAGAAACGATCTGCCTTACGGTTTTTTGCATATGTGGTGAGTGATAGTTGTTGTATCTTTTTTGAAAGGAGGCTGAGTATAGCGGGATCGATTAAGGCCGGCCGGGTTAACGGGCCTTGTGACCGATAGTATGTTTAACCCATGTGGTTTGAAGTAATGTATTTTGTTAAATTAAGAGGTGAAAAAAATGACAGATAATAAGAATCGTATTTATGTAGGTAATTTAGAATATAGCGTAACAGGCGATGAGCTTAGCGCTGCATTCAAGGAAAAAGGTGTAAACGCGCAGTCCGCTGAGGTCATCAAGGATAAATATACAGGGAGATCCAAGGGATTCGGGTTTGTACAGGTAGAGACCGAAGATGATGTTGATAAGGCTATTGAGGCTATGAACGGCCAGGATCTTAAAGGCCGCACATTAAGGGTCAATAAAGCCCAGAAGCCACGCGATAGATTTGACAGAGGCGAGAGACGCTCAGGCGGCGGCGGCGGCGGTTTCAACCGCAGATTCGGCGCTTAATATATAAATCTTTATATATTGACAGAAAAAGGCATGACGTAAAAAGTCATGCCTTTTTTTTCATGTAAGATAAGCCTTGAGGCAAGGTCACTTTACGGGTATAATTTATCTATTGTTCAATCGAAGAGATAAACAGATGAAGGCAACCCCGCCAAAAATATCACCGAGAGTACAGGTAGTTGAGGCCTCTGCCGGTTCAGGCAAGACATATGCCCTGGCCAAAGAATATATTAAGGCATTATTAGCGGTCTGCCATGAAGGCCGCGCCTATCAGCTCGATGAAATACTTGCCATTACTTTTACGAATAAAGCCGCCTTTGAAATGAAGCAAAGGATAATTGAATTCCTGAAACGGCTGGCCCTTGATGATTTTAAAAACGATATTGAGAAAAAAGACCTTGCCGCGGTCCTGAACATGAGCCCTACAGAAAGAAAGAGCAAGGCCTCTCTAGCCATCGATAATTTATTAAGAGAATACAGCTTTTTTCAAGTTAAGACAATCGACAGTTTTATAAATTCCATGCTTCTGGGGTGCGCTCTAAAGCTCGGCCTGTCTTCGAGTTTCCTTATTGAAGACACGCCGGATGAATATCTTGAGTACAGTCTTGACCGGCTCATCGACCGAAGCGTGTATGATAAAGAGAAGAGTGTCATATTTAGGGAATTTTTGGAACAGTATTTGCTTGTTGAGAACAAAGAACAGTGGCTGCCCAAAAGGGATATCATATCGCTCATGGGGGCATTATTGACTATATCCAATATATATGGCGGTGAGTTCGTGAAATATATTAAAACCAGCGGGGATATCATCATAAAAAAAAGAGAGACCTATGGCCTCATCAATGAGTTGAAAAAGGCTTTGCCCGCTAAAACCAATAAACAATTCGTTAACGCGATAACTAAATTTCTGGATAAATACAATGGCAGCCTGGACATTCGGGGACTATCCAGGTATTTTGAAAGGGATGAATTCCCCGCCACAAAAGGCGCGCTCCTTAAGCCTTCAACAATCAATCTTTGGAAAGTCATAAGGGGCAATTTAAAAAAAATAGCGCTTTGGGAATCGAGCGCCAGGCTTAATTGCTATATCGATATCTACAATGAATTATACGGGTACTTCAGGGAACTTGCCGCGAAAGAGGATGTGCTGTTTCTTCAGGAACTTAACAGACGGGCCTATGCCCTTCTTGGAAGCGGCATGGTATCGCTGAATGAACTATATTACAGGTTGTCGGCGCGAATCAGGTGTTTTTTCATAGATGAATTTCAGGATACGAGCTCTTTGCAGTGGCAGAATATTTTTCCGATTATAAAAGACGCGCTGTCTAAAGAAGGGGATCTGTTCTATGTGGGTGATAAGAAGCAGGCTGTATATAGGTTCCGGGGAGGAGAGGCCGGGCTTTTTGATGATGTTGCCGATAGCCTGTCAGAATTCAATATTAATAAGACATTTTTGTCTACAAATTATAGAAGTAAAAGGGCTATAGTGGAGCTCAATAATAAGGTCTTCTCCCGATCGAACCTAAAGAATTTTATTGACGAAGCGGTTTCAGCCCTCAAAGATAACAATGTGAGGCTGAGCAGCAAAGAAATAGATCAAATGACAGGTGTATTCGCTAACGCGGGGCAGGAACCGAACGATAAAAGCCGTTCGGGGTATGTAAGGGTAGAACCCATCGAGGCCCGAAATAAGGATGAACGTGATGAAACCACTAGGATGAAGATAATGGAATTGTTGAACGAATTTTCCGAAAGAAAGGTCCCATTAGGCAGTATCGCGATGTTGACCCGGACAAATGATGAGGTAGAGACAGTCACATCATGGCTATTGGAGAAAAGGATACCGGTCAATTCTGACAGGACCTCCAATATCAGGGATCATCACCTTATAAAAGAGATGATCAGCCTGCTCAAATTCTTGAATTCACCTATTGATAATTTAGCCTTCGCGGCATTTATCCTGGGCGATATTTTTCAGGCTGTCGGCGGCATAAAAAAAGAACGGGTGCGGAAATTCTTATTTGAGTTGAGGAAAAAGAGCAAGGGGCATATAGACACCAATATTTATATCTTTTTTCGAAAGAGATATGCTGATGCCTGGGATGCCTTATTTAAAGATCTTTTTAAACGCGCGGGCACCGTACCATTATACGAATTCGTCGTAAGTATATTGGCAAAGTTCGACATACTGAATCATTTTCCTATGCATCAGGGATTCATAATGAAGTTCCTGGAGCTTGTAAAGGATAAGGAAGACCGGTATGAAAGCATCCTCCAATTTCTGGAATACTTTGAGAACGCCCCGCTGTCAGAACTTTATGTTAATATTCCGTCGGCAGACGCTGTCAGGGTGCTCACTATACATCAGTCAAAGGGGCTTGAGTTTGAATATGTAATATTGCCTTTTTTCGGCATTAATATAAAGGTTGGGATAGGATATGAGTCCGCTTACACAGGCCAGAAGAGCCTGCGAAGCCCCTCATATGTAGTGTATCCGAAAGAAAATAAACTTAAGCTCATGTATTTGAATAAAGATTACATCGCTTACTCTGATGAATTAAGGAAGAAGTATTTAATTGAGTTTAAAAAATCCTTTATGGACGGGATCAATTCCAGCTACGTCGCCCTTACACGGGCTAAAGAAGAGTTATATGTATTTGTGCCGAAAAAACTGGGGACCAAGGTAAATATAGCGCGTTTTCTGTTCGGAGATGATAAATTGGAGACTGGCGGAAAAAAATGCCCAAGGGCCGTACAGAAACGCAAGGCAGGGGCGTCGATCATTAAAATACCGGCTGAGAAACCGGGTGATTGGATAAAGATCTTAAAGGATGAGTTTATTGGCGTAAGAGAAGTGGCCAATAGAAGGAATATCCGTAAGGGTGATATATACCACTGTCTGTTTTCTTTTATGGGGAACTTGAAAGAAGTCGATGCCGATGAGGCGCTAAAAAAAGCCGAAGAGATAACGGCCTTAAGGTATCCCGCCAGCGAAGAGTTGCCGCGTTGCCTTGAGACCGTTAAGAGGTGTATAAACAAGCCGGATCTATCTCCATTTTTCTTTGTGAGTGACGGCGTTGTTTTAACGGAAAAAGAGGTCATGACGGCAAATGGTGACACCAAAAGGGTGGACAGATTAATTGTCAAAAATAAAGAAGTGATCATCCTGGATTATAAGAGTTCTCGCGGCGAAGATCTAAGGGATGGTTATATCGAACAAATACACGAATATAAGGCGATATTTTCCGAGATCTATCCCGGGAAAAAGGTCAAAGGGGTATTGTTGTACCTGGATGATCTAAGTGTAGAGGAAGTGTAAACAGATGGACAGGGTTGTTAATTTAAGTTTTAAAGATAATTTTATAAAGGAATTGGCCGGTTATACTAAGGAAAATATAATCGCTAAGGGAAGCGATATAAGCCGTCTGGCCTTTGTGTTTGAAGGCAAACGGCCCTCGCTTGTACTTAAGAAGGAACTGGCAAATATCCTGGGAAAGGGGCATTTTTCGCCGGCCTTTTTTTCAATAGATGAATTTGTGGAATATATAGCGGGCAAATTTCATGGTTTTCGGAAAGTTTCTGAGCTCGAGGCTTGTTTTATGATATACAATATCGCTAGAAAGACGGCGCCGTCTCTGGTAAGGGATAGGGACTCGTTTTCACGGTTCATGCCATGGGCCGGTGAGATACGTATGTTCATAGATCAGCTTGACCTGGAAGGTCATGGCGAGGCGCAGCTGCCGTTCAGTAATCCGGGCGCTATAGGAAATGAAGTGCCCGCGGCCATGGGGGATCTTTTAAATGATATGCAGGCTATAAGGAAAAGGTATCATGAGGAATTAAGGGAGAAGAAAAGTTTTTCAAGAGGTATGTTGTATAGGATCGCGGCCAGAGATATCAAGGGTATAAGCTTAAATGAGTTTGATAATATTTTTATATGTAATGTCTTTTGTGTGCACAGGACTGAAAAAGAGATCGTGAAGACGATATTTGACAGAAAACAGGCGGTGCTTTTTTATCAGGGGGATAAAAGCCGATGGCCTGTACTCGGCGAGGCAGGCAGGGAGTTTGGTGTCTCCTTGGACAGTAAACGGTACAGCGGGCTCGATAAGGATATACATCTTTACAGCGCTTTTGATACACATTCACAAGCGGCAACCGTGCGGGAACTTTTAAAAAAGCAAGGCGATCTGGATGACACTGTTTGTATAATACCTGACTCAAAAAACATTGTGCCTTTAATGAGCGAGATGTCATCGGCAATAGAGGGTTTTAATATCTCAATGGGATATGAGATCAAAAGAAGCCCGTTTTACTCTCTTTTTTCGGCGATATTCCGGCTGGAAGAGACAAAAAAGCGGGATATGTATTACACAAAGGATTATTTGCGGCTCATGAGCCATCCATTTATCAAAAATTTCGAGATCGCGGGTAGTTCCGCGGTTACACGGATACTTGTACATAAGATAGAGGAGCTGCTGAGGCAGGGGACAGCATCCGGCCTTAGCGGCAGGATATTCCTGGGGCTGGATGAAATTATTGAGGAAAATGAGATCTATAGCAAGGCTATTGAAGCGGCCAGAGATGCCGGGGAAGAGGTTGAAAAAAAGGATATTAAGAGGATGCTTAAGAAACTGCATGATACGTTCATATTGCGATGGGGGGGGATCGGTTCTCTTGTCGATTTCGCGGAGGTCCTTGAGGCTACGGTCGATGAACTGCTCGATAAAAGTGTGATAAAAAATTACCCGCTGGACGTTAATGTTGCAGAGAAAATTTTATCGATATCCGATGATCTCAGAAACCCGGTCTTTAAAAACGCCAAAATGTCGCGCGAGGAAATATACAGCATTTTCAGGGACAGGTTCAAAAGTGAGATGATATCTTTTTCAGGATCCCCCCTGAAGGGCCTGCAGGTACTGGGATTGTTCGAAAGCCGCTGCCTTAATTTCAAAAATGTCTATATCCTGGATGCGAATGAGTCCGTACTGCCCAAATTGAGGACTTATGAGCCTCTTATACCAAGAGAACTGATGTTAGGCTTGAATTTAGCCAGGCCCAGGACAGAAGAACAGATACAGAGGTACCATTTCTTCAGAATGATATCATACGCGAAGAATGTCCATATCGTTTATGAGGAAAATAATGAAAAAGAAAAAAGCCGTTTTGTGGAAGAGATCATCTGGCGGAAGGAAAAAGAAGAGGGCGCCTTGGGCGCGTGTAGGATACCCAGGGTGCAATTTGATATTGATGTATTGCCAAAGGATTGGAGCACTACCAAAACTAAGGATATGGTAGGGTTTCTGAAGAACCATACCTATTCCGCCTCCAGCATAGATATGTATGTCAAATGCCCTCTAAGGTTCTATTATAGGTATGTTCTGGGCCTCAAAGAAAAGGAGGATCTACTTGAGGATGTCGAGGCCTCAAGCATTGGACAGTTCATCCATAAAATACTGGAAGATTCCTTTGGTGTGTTCAAAGGCAAGCCTCCGGTCATAGATGATAAATTCAAGAAAAGGTTCTTTTCGATCTTGGATGATAGATTCCGGGATGATTTCGAGAGAAGGATGAAGGCTGACGCGTTTACTTTTAGGGAGATACTTAAGTTCAGGCTGGCCAGGTTCCTTGAAAAAGAAGAGGATAGGGCCTCGAAAGTTATCGATAAGATCATTTGCCTTGAGAAAAGATTCGCTGATGAGATCTGTACGGAAAATAACAGGTTCAGGGTCACATCAATAGTTGATAGGATAGACCTCTTGAAAGACAAAACGGTAATGATCGTGGATTATAAAAGCGGCGCGGAAAATCCTTTGCCTGCGGGCATTGATAAGATAAGAGCATTTTCGTCCAACAGAAGTGATATCAGCAAAGCCGTTAAGAGTTTTCAGCTGCCACTCTACATATATGTTGTCAAACGGTCTATGGAAAGGTCCGGTTATAGATCGTTCAATGCCTGCCTGTATTATTTAAGGAATACGAAAATTGATGAACTGCTGAAGTCAAAAGACAATAGTCTTAGAGATGAATTTATGGATGTATGTATGGACGCGTTGAAGAATGTTCTGGATGAGATCATTGATCCCGAAGTGGGATTTAGGGCGGATGATACAAACCCGCACTATTGCGGGATATGCCCTTATATCAATATGTGTAAGTGATGGAAGAAAAGATAGACATATGAAAAAAACAGCCTTTACTTTTACGGTGTTTGATTTTGAGACCACGGGATTATACCCTTATTCGGGGGATAGGATATGTGAGATAGGGGCCATCAGGATGGAGGCAAGCGGCAGGGAAAAGATATTCCATTCTATGGTGGATCCTGAAAGGAAAATATCCAGAGGCGCTTTTTTTGTCAACAGGATAACGCCCGATATGCTGAAAGGTGCGCCGAAAATAAATGAGATCCTGCCCGAATTCCTTGCCTTTATAAAGGGCAGCGTCCTCGTCGCATATAACGCGGGTTTTGACATGGGGTTTCTGGAGAGCGCGATGGGCGGGAAAAAGCGTATGCTTGATGGTTACAGGGTTATCGATGCCCTTGTGTTGGCCAGAAAACTATTTCCGGGTATGAGAAGGTACAATTTGGGAAGTGTGGCGTTAGCCCTGAATGTCGCTGGATTTACCGAGCACAGGGCCCTGCAGGACGCGAGGATGACACTTGAGATATTCAAGAAAGAATTGGAGGCCTTATCTAAGGACGGAAAGAGTGTATTCGATTTAGGCATATTGACAAGGCCGAAGAAGAAGTCCCCCATAAAAACAGTAAAAGATTATAAGGTCGAAGTGATCAAGAAAGCGATTTTAGAAGAAAAGAAATTGAATATTACATATCTGTCTTCCTGGAGGAACCGGATGACAGACCGCACCATCACGCCAAAAAAGATACATGAAGGTTACAAAGAACCTTATGTGGTCGCCCACTGTCACCTTAGGAACAAGCGCCGCAATTTCAAGCTCGACAGCATCATTCGCCTGAGACAGGTTGGATGACGGGTCCGGGACACTGGTGCTCGGATTCGCGACCAGGTCGCGCGCAGAGCGACCTGGTCGCGTAATCGACTTGTCCCGGACGCTGGACGGTTAAGCAGGTCGGAACACATCACCCGCCTATTTAGGTCTGTTACACACCTATTACACACATGTTACATTCCTGTGACACATGATTTTGGGAATTATGCTATATTACGGCTGTGTTACATACAGGGCCGTGTGCCAGCGGGTCCGATTAATTGGGAAAGATAACAAAGGAGCCAGTTATGAGAAGGTTAATATCGATATTAGCGTTAATAAGTTTTCTCACAACCAATATAGGGTTCGCTGAAATCAATTTAGCCCCGCAACTTAAATTTGGTGAGCTTGGCGAGTACACGCCTCATCATAAAAAGATGTCATTAGCCGAGATGATGCTGCGCATGCAGTTAATGGGGGGCAAAGATATCATAGATAATAACCCCACGGATCTCGACGTGATAAGAAAAGGCATGACAATTATCAAAGATGAAGAGGGTGAGCCTGATAGGGACACACCAGAGGAGTTAATAAGATATGAAGATACAAAAGATAAATTTGCTCCCGCCAAGATCACAATTTGCCACAATGAGCTAAAACAGCTGGGGTCAGAACAAAGCCACATATTCTCTGTACCTGTGATTGTCGAAAAATCAGGCCAGGCAGACAGTTATACTCTCTTGTTTTCAACCTTATGGCAGGAAGGCAAAGATAAAGGATATACTATTGTTCCGTGCCGGGATCAGGAGGATTTCGAAAAACATAAGCAAGCTATAGAAGGCCTTGCCAAACAGGATAAACTTCCCCAGAGAGAAGACGTAGACCGGAAATCCATAGACCGCTACGCCCAGCATGAGAGGTATGACGAGGTTCTTGCTAGAGCGCATTACGAGCAAGCCGCAATAAACGCGGAGGATCTAGGCCTTTCTCTTAAGCAAATAGTACAAAAGATCAAAGAAATCACAAAAGTAGAATTGCGCAGTAATCCCGCGGGGCATGTCAAGGATTTTGAGGATAGGGAACTTTACATTATACCTTTTGAGTGGGTTAAACGTAAGTATGGGGAAGAAGAATGTGAAAGAATGTTAACCGTAACTATTATTGACAAGGATGGCCAACAGCATGAAGTAATTGCATTTAGCCACACCAGTAACCACAGCATTCATATATTTCTCGATGAAAAAGATATTGAGATTCTTAAAAACTTCGATGAAGAAACCAGAGAACCCTCATATAATCTTTCTTATATATCAAATATAGTTCGCGGTGAAATAGCCCACGAGATGGGTGCCGCATGTGCTTTGCCTATTATCAGGGTCGACCCTATAGAATCATTAGAGGTAGATGGAGTGATCCCGGTAAACCTAATGGATGTTCGGTATAAGAAAGCTATGAAATTCAAAAAAATCGAAGATGTACTTACGTACAGTCTTGTTGACCTTGACAAGGTAAGGGACAGGGATTTTGCGCAAAGCGTTGTACAACTATCCCCGGGCGCTTTTATGGAGACATATAAAGGCCCGGATGCTATGGAAAGAAAGCAAATACTTGAAGGTATGGATGAGATATTCCTTCATTCGATCCTCACTAATCAAAGGTTTGAGGGTTCTGGAAATAAAATGTATAGGATTGCCAGGGATATATATCAAGCGTACAGGGATGAGCAGGCTATGGGCGAAGAAAGAACCGCTGTTAAAGCTATATCTTCGCATATGCTTGGGAATTTATTAGCGCTTCTAAAGAAGCTAAGCGCGGACGATATAGATGCCGTGCTGAACGCATTGGATATGGCGTGCATACGCGCCGGGGCGCCGGCTACGTCTATAGTCCACTGGTATTACGATATGCTTCTCAGGGAAAGGGATAAGAAGAGGGGGGTATATAAAGGGGTGGATTTTCCTTTAGAAACTTCATTTTATGGAAACGTTAGTAGACATAAGGCAGTGAGGATGACAGATGCAACCACTTTAACGATTGTGAGTGAAACTCTTCATGATGACCACAGGCATGTGAAGGAAAGAGTATTATCAGATGGAAGGAGACTTATATTCAGAAACGAGGTATACAAAGGAGTGGTGGGACGACTCGAAAAAGAGATCTTCCCTGATGGAAGTTTTAGAACTATAGAAAAATACCACGACAATTCACGTCAGCCGAGCAAGGTTTATGAGTATACCGCTTCAGGCCGTACAATAAATATAGTTAAATATGATATTAGCGGACGCGTTGAAGAAATTAACCTGCTTCGGGCGCGCATTCCCACACCTATATTAAGGGCGCAGTACGCGGCGGCTATGAAGCTGTTGGATGGCCGCCTTGCCGCTAATAAGGAATTATCAGGCGATCTAAGCCTGGCCATGCGGATGGCCGATATAATTACCGACGCATACGTCAGAGAGGTTAACGGCTCAATTCAGGCTATGGGGGAAAGAGAGGCCCAAGAGGAGCGCGAGGCCATTATAGGCAGGTTCCTTCTCTTATATTATGCCGCGCGCAAGAATAAGAATCTATTAAAAATTGCATCTTTTATGGTGAAAGGATTAGGAAACGGAACCATATCTAACGGGTATTATACTCCGGACTGTACGTGTAATATACTTATAAATATATTGAGGAAATCCTGTCATGATGAAAATCCACTAACGTACCTATTAAGACAACAGACTACGGAGACATATCATGCATTACCTCGGATAACGGGATTATTTCAAGGACGCCAAAAAGTGAACCAGGTTAAGAGATTGATACGGGAGGAATTCGATGATGGCGAAACAAACCTCCTATTAGCTGATTTTCAGAGATTTAAGGAGATAAAAGGTTTAGACAGTAATTTTGGTGGCAGGCCGAGGGCATTATACAGGACTGCCAGGTTAACAGCGATATTGGATCTGTTTTATATCGAACACCGTTTTTGGCCTTATGATATTGGCGTAAGAGAGACCGTGCTTGAGGCCCTGGAAGTGCAACGCGGCGCACCCGCTGAAAGATCCCGGAACCTCGAAAGAGAGATCGATACGGATAGAGAAAGAAAGAATATTTTGACTAAGCTGCGTACGCTATTTAAGGAGGACTCAGAAAGATTACTATTTTATGGGTCTGACTGTGTCGTATTGGCACAACGTATATTTTCGGCTTATATAGATGAACAATCGGGTGCGCTTGACCTCGATAAGGAAAAGAAAAAAACTCGGAGGGGTAGCGAGTATACGTATAACATTTTGGAGTGGCTTGATAACATCAAAGATACCCGTTCACTGAATGCTATCCTGGATACATTGTATGTCTCAGGTGTTTTTGCCGGCGCGGATCCCAATTCAATAGTGTATAGTTTCCATGAAATGATAGTGAAAAGATTGCGGATAGTTGAGGGTGAGCAAGCCGATGCTCCGGGTAAGGATAATAATCCCGCCAATGTTTTTATAAAACAGGCTGTCTCCACGACAAGCGATCTATTGAGACAGTATAGGATCGCCCTGGATAACCACAAAGAGAATGTTGCCTACAGGCAAAAGGAAGCGGGTAAATATCACGACGCGGTTCGTATCGTTAGAGCTATAAGGGAGGCACATAGATGGCAGCATCAGGGCTTTTTCGAGGATGAAAACATGGTCAGGCACATGGAAGGCCAGCTTTTATATTATTTGAATAAATATGGTAAAGACAAAGAAACCCTGCTGATTGCGGAAGGTCTCCTGAGGAGATCAGGCATACTAGATGGGTTGAAGGATAGTGAAAAGACAGCGCTTTCGATAACTCGCCGCATGCTGGAATGCGCCATCAAAGGAGAGGATCCGATCATAGGGGCTCTTAAGGTTGAGAAACCACGGGGCAAGATCAAGAGTCGCGATAGAGAAAAGGCCGTTTTGTACTATCTCACGAAAGAATTTTCAGATGATGAATTGGCCTTCATCCATCGATATTTTGTATATCAAAGGAAAAAGAATAGACCGCTTCTTGAATCCTATGGATATGGAAACATAGAAGTCGGCAAGCCTACCGGTAACAGTGTGGTCGCCAGGTATAAGGCTCTGCTTGACATATGCGGTATTAAAAATAATGTGCCAAAGACCATCCCCAAGAATGATCAAATCGGCGGGGATAATATGTTAAATAAAGCCTTCGATTTACACTTGAGATTTTCGCAATTGTCCGACAGAGAAGAGGGCGGGATGAAAACCGTCGCGCATATGAAACGCATGCCTGATGAGAGGCTGATGTCAGTCGCGCGGTTTGAAAAACACATAAGAAAGGCGCTGGATGAAAAATTCGGCAGAGGTTTTTGCCAAAGCGGCAAGAGGCCGTATCATTTTCTGAGAGAGATAGGAAAAATTGGAACTGTAACCATCGATGAATTGGAACCTGCCAGCGGGCGATTCATTGATTTTCATTTAGCCAAAGAGTTCAAGAAAGGGCAATATATAGTTCCGTGTAAAGGGGTTATTCATGAAGGAAGGTTGGTTAATGATCAAGGCGCCATTGTGTCGTTCGGCAGAGATGGTGTGGAGGTTACAATCGTTCCTGCCATAGACGATGTGCGAAACGCGATCTTTGAGCATTATAGAGATGATGTCGATTATTTCGCCTATTATCCGGAAGACAGGGAACTCATAGACGGGTATCTGGAGCATGAGAGGAATGTCGATGATCTTATCGCTAAGGCTTATAAAAGTGAAGAAAACTATGTAGAATTTGACATGTCTAGGCCTGAAAAGACAGCAGATTATACGTATATGTATAACTACATGGAGGTGCTATTTCAGTCTATGTTCAAAGGAATAGCGAAACCTCCGGATGAATATAGTAAATTTAAGAACAAAATGTTCGCGAGCCAGAAGCAGTATGTATTTGTCAATCTGGGTGACCGTGCCTTACTACCTCAGATAAATATGAAAACGAATAGAGGCCATAAAGGCAGGGGTAGAGTGTTTGCTCACACTGGTTCTAGCGGTAAGACTTATTTTTTCTTTGACGCTGAAAACTTTATGTTAGCAAAGAGAATGTTTTCAGGTCGCGACAAAGGTGGTTATGATGTTAAAAAGGGCGAGGCATTAAAAGAGTCCGTAGAGAAAAGCATGGTCCATGAATGGGGTGTCAGGCTCGGCCTTCCGATTCTGAATTTTCATGAACACAGGCCTATGAATGAGCTTGATATAGCGTATATCGCATGGGAACACAATAAAAGTATCAATAGGGAAGGGTATCCACATCTAGTCAATATCCTCGAAAGTGAAAATCCCTTGGTTGACCTGACACATCTAAGGGGCAAAAACGCCGCCGGACAGGAGTACACTCGTGACTATGCGGATACTGGTTCGGGAAATGTCCCTGAAACGCACGCGTATGTAACTCCTATGGATGTAAAGAGGATGGGGGTATTGGATGGTTTAAGGAAAATATTTTATAAAACAATTGTTACAGGGACAGACAATGAAATAACTGAAAATACCGGTATGAAATTGGCTAAAACTATATTTGAAAGATATTTTGAGGAACAGAGAGAGGCTCCGTGGGAAGCCGATATGATGGAAGTACCCTCTGCCATGCCTTTTTTGAGCGCGCTTAGAGGCGCTAAACTTGAAGACATTGAATTCGCGTTACGCGCTATTGATCTGAGCTGTATAAAGGCCGGCGCGCAAGAATATTCAATTATTCATTGGTATGATGAGATGCTCAGAAGAGAGAGGGACAGGAGGTATGGTATATATATAGGTATAAGCGAAGAACCTGATACCATGTTTTACGGGGTAGATGATGTAAGTGAGGTGAAGAGACAAGAAGATGGGACACTGTTAACGATAGCCGAAGATCCAACTTATTATGAAAGCGGGAATTTAAAAGGGTTAAAATTGTCGGATGGCAGGGCCCTTGAATTTATGGATGAGGTTCATTTAGGTATTAATATTGGAGCGCTTAAAAAAGAGACTTTCGCTGACCGAAGTTATAGAGAGATAGTTTCAATATATGACGGCACCAGAATCCCGAAAGAAGTAATAGAATACACACCTTCAGGCAGGATGGTGCAGGCGGTTGAGTATAAAGAAAACGGTGATATTAAGCGAATAGGTATAATGCAGAAAAAGGTGCCGACGCATATATTGAGGAAGCAGTATTTGGCTGCCTCAAGGTTATTAGAGGGGCGATTGGCATCTAATCCGGAGTTTTCAGGTGATCTTAGTTACGCTATGCGGATGGTGGATATAATAGCCGATACATATGATATGGAGATGAAAGGCGCGCTCACTAAACAGGAAGACAGGGACGCTATTATCGGAAGGTTTTTAGGCGCCTTTTACAGGGTACGTGATAATAGAAATATCATAAAAATGGTATTCAATAGTGTGGAAAGGTTAGGTATCGGGCCTTATGTGGAGGGAACTTACAGGTTGGATTTTACATGTAACAAACTGATCATGATATTAAAGGAAGCGTATATGAATCAGAAAAATCCTTTCAGAGGGCTGCTTCGGGTTGAATTACCTGCCGGTAAAATTGAAAAGCGTAACTTGAGAAGTACGGCTGTAGGCTTAATTAAATCAGAATTCAGTTCAAACGATCTGGAGTTGTTGGTCGGTGATTTTGATCTTTGGGAGTCAAGCGGTGAATCATATTCACTCAGGCCCCGGGCCTTGTACAGAATGACCCGTTTGGCCTGCGTATTGGATGAATTAGGTGTTGATCGTGTTTTATTTAGGAATATACCATTTCCTTCATTTAATGCCGATAATTATATTATGGTACGTGAAGCGCTTGAAGAAAAATTGACAACAGGTGATAGGGGGCCGAACGCGTATGTAAGCGATATAGACCATCAAGTTGAGAGGAATTCGATCCCGGAGCGCGCAAACAGGCTTTTCAGGTATACATGTGAAAGGATACCAAATATTTCGCCAGATGGCGCTGAAAGGCCATTGAGGCAGGGAATGAGTCTTGCCGCCGCAGAAATGGCAAAAGCTATTTTTAACGCTCATGTAGAAGAACAGATATATCATGAAAGGGGGCGCAGAAAGCGTCAGCAAGCTGCGAGGACTAAACTTCTAAGAAGATTCGAAGTGGTTACGATCGGCCAGATAGATGAGGCATTGGAACGCCTGTATGCCTCTGGTATATTTGTCAGCGCCGAGCCTGATTCCGTAGTGCATGGATTGCATGAAATGCTGCTTAGGAAAAGGAAATGTCTGGAAAAAGAAATAACTGAACCTCAAGAGCATGAGGACCCCGCATGCGTGAAATTTCAGCAACAGGTGCCATCGGGGCTCGGCAACCTGTTAAGGCAGCGCAGGATAGCGATAGAGGACGTAAAGGCTGATATGGCTCTCAGGTCCGGGGAAAGGTACGCAAAGGTCCTGGAAATAGTTGGGCTTGTAAGAAAGATTGATATGCTTGAGGCGGAAGGCCGTATCTCTGACGACACTTCGCGGGGAACATATCTGGCTAAATTGCTTGAGAAACTGCAGTTAGTGGCCGGTGACGATAGGATAATTTCTACAGTTAGTAATATCCTGGAAATAAATGGTTTTGTATACAGTTTATTGGATGAGGCGAAAGATCCGGCGCATAACGTGGTGTATAGGATGATATCTCTAGCCAAGGACGGTAAGGATCCGGCGTTGGGTTTATTAGGCCGCCCGGGAGCGCTTCTCAATAGCCTAAGACATAGTGTGAAACCAAGAAAAGAAGACAAGGAAAAGATGTTTGTAACGTCTCTATTTAATTGGTTCTCAGAAGATGAACTGGATTTTCTCGTAAAATATTCATCGAAGTTTGACGGAAGGGAAGTTGCTTTGGTTTATCGTCCCGGAGAGTTAACAAATGATAGAGAATATGAAAGATACTATACAGTTGCCAGGTATATGGCCCTGTTGGATCTCATCGAAATCAAGAATCCTCTACCGGAAGGTTTTATCTCAGCATCTAAGATCGGCGGCCATGATACGCTTAATATCGCGTTAGAGATGAAAAGAAATTGTTCAAAGGTTATAATTGAACCATTAAAAGAAGGCTCGAAGATAAGGTTGAGGACAACAGCCGAACTGGCGCCTTTGCCGGACGATAGCCTGAGGACAGCGTATTTGTTTGCGAGTGAAGCTAGATCAGCTTTACATGAACGATTCGGAATAGATGCCATAGACGAAAATTGGTCAGCGCCGAGGCAATTCCTTAGAAAAGCAAGAAATATCACGGTAAAGAATACAAGTGAATTTGAGCACGATGACGATCCACAGGCAAGATGGGTGAGGTCCATACAGTTCGATAAGATACAGGAATTCAAGAAAGGCCGGTTCCTGATACCCTGCTGGGAAAGGGACCTGAAGAGGGGTATTTTCAAGCGGTATCATATACATCTGTCTTGGGGGACTAATGGTATGAAAACAGTGATTGTCCCATGTTATCGCGTAGGGGAGGCGTCTTTTTTAAGTGAGTCTAAAGAGTATATAGATCATTACAAACATTTCGGGGAAGATATAAAACTAATAGAAGGGTACGCGCTACATGAGTTATATGTGGATGACCAGATAGAAAGTGTTTATGCGCAAGGAGAAGACAAATATGCCGAGGTTGATATAAAGGACGGCCGGGATGGGTATGTGGAGCGTTTTATTCGGGAAACATTCAAGGATGTCTTTATGCCGTTTTTCGAGTCCGCCGGTGAAAGTAAGTACGGAGATTTCGAGGAAAAAGTCCTAAAAAACCATAAATATGTGTATATGGATGTAGGCGATTCCAGAGATATTCGCGAAATAAAGGTTCGTGATGTGAATGGCAATGAATCTTCCGTATGGGTCAGGGGCCATACCGGCCCCAGGGGTAAATCGTATTTCTTATCAAGCACAAAGAGATATGAGTTATTTAAACAATGGATGAAAGGCGGGGGTCAGCACGAGGGGTCAATAGATATTATGGGGTTAATGAAACAAACGATAAAATCCGACCTGATACATGAATGGGGTGTGAGGCTCGGCCTTCCGATATTAGAGGTAAGGGATGATTTACCTGTTAATGAGTTGGATCTGGCTTATGAAGAATTAGCCGAAACAAAGAGTATCACGATCGAAAAATATCCGCATCTCGCGAAGATCGTTAACAGCGATAATCCGCTTGTTGACATGAGGCAGTTACGGGGCGTAAACGCCGCCGGGCAGAAGTACACGCGTGATTACGCGGCGGGTGGTGGAGAGGAAAAAGATTCCGCTCATCCCGCAGAAGCAAGGCCTGCTGTTCCGCCATTGAATAGAGAGGCACTCGCGGAATCTGTCGGCCTTGACGCGGAAACCGCGAAACTGTTGATCGAGGCAGAGGATACCATTCCAGAACAATATAAGACCTTCCCTGTCCACATCGAGAGGTTGCGCGACGCGTTAAACGAGGTGCCGGCATTTTCCGGCAAATTGGATGATCTAGATCAAAAATCAGGGATAATATTCTCTAATAAAGCGGTGTTTGGGAACGCGGATGACGCAGATGAGGTAATGTCCGGGATAGGCATTCTTCTAATACAGCTTGCTATTGCACGCATCAAGGTAGGCATAGTCGTCAATTCTAAGAATGACAAACAGGCCAAAATAGTTGATTACCTCAATGAGCGGCTTAAGTGGCTCGGAAGTTACACATCCATATGTAAAGGGGATAGCGCCTTTGAAGTACACAGTCAACTGGATGTCCCAAGGAGTTATTATTTCGCGTTGACCAATGAGGATGATGAGGATTTTGGCAAGAGCGGTATTACACGTTTAGAGATATCGGATATCGCGAGAGATATCATAGATAGATTGGGCGATATGTGCGCGATTAAAGAAGCGGAAGCCCTTGAAAAAATGAAAGAAGCCGCGCACAAATTCGCGCAAGCCGCGTAGTACTGGAACGTCAACTTACATCAAAGATCTGACGCGGGCGATGCGGCCGCGAAGTTGGGAGGAGCCCGGGAAATCTTTTAGTATCCGCTCCCAGGAGTCAATAGCCTCCCGATATTTCTTAAGATGTATACATGCCTCAGCGTGAAATGTAAGCACGCTTCTTCTATCAAATCTGTCGGCGTTACCGGATCCCATGAACCGCTTGGCCTTTGTGAGATGATCATAAGCTTTTTCATAGTCTTTGAGCCTTGAAATATATATATGCCCCATGGTCAAATACAGCTGCCAGGCCCGTGGATTATTTTCGATCCCTTCTTCAAGTAGTTCAATGCCTTCTTTATGTTTTTTCATCTTGACAGCCAGCCAGAAACCGCCGATCGAGTAGGCCTGTACATTTTTCGGGTTTAATCTTATAGCGTAATATATCCAGGGCAGGATCTCCTTCTTTCTTTTACCGCTTAAATGAATATGCCTGGTAATGTCGATCCCGCTTGAGATCTTGAGCAATATGTTCATCGTATTCTTACTATGACGATACCCGGCATCTTCATGGTCATCATCATGCATATGGCCGTTATGATCTTCTTCACGCATATCGGCAGTGGCATGCGCCTGTTCGACAATTAGATGAGGTGTCTCACCCTCTTCCAGGTGGTACACGCCGCCATGAAAATAGATATCGGCGTTCAAAAAAGACATATCAGACAAGAAGCCCCTGAACTCACCAAATGCCTTGTAAAGTACATCAGAGTGCTCGGACGTTAAACCTTTTTTCAGCAAATAAGAGTGGTTGAACGAATCAACATGCGCTGATAATAGAGGTATACAGATCAATAATATAAGTATAGCGGCGAATCTCATTTTATTTATAAATTCTTTCTCCTAAAAAGGGCTGAAGAGGAGATAACCAGAAGGGTAGAATAGATCAACGTATAGGCTATTACAGACACAAATATCCATAACGGTATCGGGTCCCATGAATGGGCAAGCCTGGTTTTCATGTCAAAAAACTCAAAATGCGGCAGGGCATAGAAGAGCAGGTTGTAAAACAGGCGCATTTTCAAGGTCTCATCCAAAAGCAGGCTCCGTAAAGATTCATTATACCAGGAGAAATAAAAAAATAGGAGCAGGGTCAGCGTAATGTTGGCAGACAGTGTCAGGAACATAGAAAAGAAAACTGTCACGGCCGAAAGAAGTGTGAAAAGGCATAGGGAAAATATGTATGCCTGGAACATGAGGATGCCCTTTACCCCCTCGCCCTTAAGGTTTATGAATATCAGGTATACGATAAAAAAAATCGTAAATGAGGCGGCCGACATAAAGAGGCCGCCAAGGAATTTACCCCAGACCAATTGATCTCTGGATACAGGTTTGGCCAAAAGGGGATATATGGTCTTGCTTTCCAGTTCCGAGGGTATCTGTTTTGCGGTGAAAGTAACACACAGGATTATGGAACATATCATCACCAGGCTGTATCCTATGTCTTTTAAATACCTGGAGGCGTCGGCGGTCCCGAAAAAGGTCTTATTATAAAAGAATATTATGAGGCCTATGAGGAGAAAAAGAAGCACATAGAAATCCTTTTTTCTTACGAGTTCCTTGAAGGAATGCCTGGCAAGCAAAAAGACAGTTTTCATTTGTCCCTCACAAGTTCAAAAAAATGTTTTTCAAGAGATATCTGGTTTCCCTTCTCATCCAATATGTTTTTCGGCCGGGTCTCTTTTAATATCTTGCCGTTTTTTATGTTGGCTACGCGGTCGCAGATGATCTCTACCTCTGACAGCTCGTGGGATGAGAAAAAAATAGTCTTGCCGCGCTCCTTCAATTTCAGGAGGGTATCGCGCATATTCATTTTGGATATCGGGTCAAGGCCGGTCGTAGGCTCATCGAGTATCAATACCTCGGGGTCGTTGATGAGCGCCTGGGCAAAACTGACCTTCTGAAGCATGCCTTTAGAAAATGTTTTCAATAGCTTATCAGATGCCCTGTCAAGTTCGACCATGTTCAATAGTTCATCAACGCGTTTATCCAGTATATTTTTATCAATATCGAATATATTCCCGTAAAAATCCAGTATTTCCCTTGGGGTCAGGAACCAGTAGTAATTGGCCACTTCCGGCATGTAGCCGACGACATGCATTGTTTGAGGGGAAACCTTACGGTTAAAAATGCTTACGGAGCCTTTTGTTGGGGTGATAATGCCCAGTAATGCCTTTATGGTTGTAGTCTTACCGGCGCCATTCGGGCCCAAAAAACCGAAAATCTCGCCTTTATTCAGGAAAAGTGAGATATCCTCAACGGCTTTATCTCCGGATACGCCTTTTCTATCATAGACTACAGTCAGGTTTTCTATGCAAAAAATCCGTTCCATATTTGCTTTTATTGTAGCATGCAGGTATAATTATTCAAGGGAAAAGTCCTTGGGCTTTGGGCCGTGTGCTTTGTGCCGTGCGTCAATGGGCACAAGGCGCAAAGCACAGGGTCCATGACACGAAGCACAGGGCACGAAATAAAGGAGGATATCATGGGACATAACTCGTGGGTTTGGGCGCTTATCTTTGGACTGGCTATAGCCTGGGGATTTGAGATCAGGATCAGGGACTTGAACGCCAGATTCGGCGACACTGACCAGGCGATCAACAGTTTGAAAGATGAAATCGCCCGTCTGAAACAGGATATTAAGAGGCAGGTTAAATACCTATGACCAAGGGCGAAATATATATTGAAGAAATTTTCCGCCAGTCTTCAGTTACAGGGACTATAGAAAACCGAATAATCCATCAGCGGCCATGAGTCCGGATCTTCCGTGCCAGGGCGCGAGTTTGGCGATCTCTTCCTCTTCCTTGTTGATCTGCACATATTCTGATAATTTATCTTCCAGCCAGAGCCCTTCCACTGCCATTGCATCCTGCCACAGGTTCTGGCCATATAGCATAATATCTTCAATATGACTCTCGGTGATTATCCTGGGCCTTAAAGTATTCATTATAGGCCTACGCAGATATGTGTTGCCGATAGTGATAGACTTCGTATCTGTTTCATCCTGCAGTCCGCACAAAAAATCAAAACTTTGCCTTGCTATAAGGTGGTTGATCCTGGCAACTGCATCCCTGAGAGGGATGTCTGACCGGAGTACCGCGCTTGCCTGTACCCCTCCGCCCTGGCCAATCTTTGTAGGTATACCGCCGAAACGCGTAACAAAACCAATAACACCGGTATCAGTAATAAGGCACCGAAAATTTGTCTGCAAGGCCTTCAAGATAACCTTTTTATGTTCACGGTCCACGCAGGGAAATTCCTCTTGCCATAGGTCCAGGGGCACGAGCGGTTGTATGATGTAATCTCCGGCTTCAAGGGCCTTTTGGATAGAACCTTCTACGTCTGATTCCTTGAATCCTATGATTACGCCTTTGCCGGGGTATCCACGCACGGGTTTAAGAATTATATTTTGCCAGTTTTCCCTTGCCCATTCCACAAGATTTGAGATGTGGGTGCCTGATGGGCCTGTAGTCGCCCTCTTAAAAAAACGGCGTGTCCATGGCGTACGCATTATCGTGGTGTCGGATATCAAGTTTTTATACTCAGAAGTGATCGCCTCAAATACGCCTTTGGCTCCGATAATTTCCATGCCGCGGGGGTTAACGACAATGCCCTTCTTGATAGCCTCCAAGAGAGGCTTGACACTGTGCTGTTTTTTTAATTCCAGGATAATCCGGTTGCTCATATCCTGAAATATGACCGTAACCGGTTCGTTATTCAGATAGATGTTGCCGTCTTTTAATTCCAGCCGGGAAGGATCGGCCAACGTAGCCTTAATGCCTTCAATACTGTTGAGGTACTCCACTATATGTATGTTTTCACCGCCTTTTTCCAAGGTTTCCTTTTCCGAGATTATCGCTATATGAGGTTTTTGGGCGCCGTAATTATCCTCATGGCTCCTTAAAAGCATTTGAGCGAAACCGGGCACAGGATTGAGTATGGGGCAGTCAAAATCGAGTTCGATATCAAGCCCGGTCTCTTTTTTTATCCTTTCCCAGGTGAACTTGCCTATTTCCTGGGCCATCCTCTGATAATCCCATCCGCCGGGGCTGCCTAAATTCCATTCCGAATGAAATCCTACGAATTCTTTTGGCATAGTTTCTCCGTTTTGTTTTCTATAATATGAAAAGGCGCCTGTCCACTGCCCGGCAGAGCTTCATAAAAATTCTTTTTACCAAGCCGTCCTATAAACCGTTTTTCCGGGGTTTCGATACCGAATTTACCCATAGTATAACATAATTGATAGCCATTTGTAAGCGGATATCGTTTGATCCTGTCCATCGCGATAGTGCGGCTGTACCCGATGGATGTCAACTTATCTCCGGCCTGCGAGGGGTCTATTTTACCTACGCATGAACCTGCCTCAAGCATTGCCCTTACAAATCTTTGGGCCTGCCGCATGAGGAGTATAAGTCTTTGCCCGGGGCCCTTTATGTGGCCCGAATGCTTAACCAATTATTACGGTTACCAGTCACAGCCTTCATAGAACAAAAGAGACGCTATGTTTTTTCTTATGGGATATTTATTAATTCTTATTCTGTCCGCAACTGGTTTTCGGCGTTGACGATATCCCTGTTTATAAGCCGTATGACATCCCTTACTTTTTGTTTGAGTGAGGGCGGCGCCTGAGTATCCAGTATCTCACGCATGATCTGTATGCACATACGTAAATACCTGATCAGCTCGCCCTCATCGGCGTCGGTAAGGGTAAGGACATTCTGGAAATCCTCCCGGCCCATCCAAGCCTTAAGCGGCGCCGAAAGATGGAAAAAGAAATTTTTGCTGGGTGGATTGATATTGTATTTCTTTTCCATATGATGTATGCCGTTCATAAGGTGATTTGTCATGTCTAGCATCCGCCTTGCCTCTTTTAACAGGGGCGGGCGTTTTGTGTTTTTCCTGGGCTCATAGACCATCGCCAGCAACAGGATCGCCAGGTCAAGCTCGGATAGGTCGTTGAGATGGCCCTGGTCGTACAATTCAGAGATAGGCAGCTCGTACCCGTAGATCTTCGCGGCAAATATGCCCTTGTCAGTAAGCTTATCTGAAGATATATAGCCCATCTTTTTTAAAAGGTCGACTTTACGGTTCATCAGCTGCAGCGCCTTTTCTCTTCTTTTCTTTCTCTCCCGGAAATAGTGAAAGGAGGAAGGATAGATGTCAAACACCTTCTCCCCGAACCTTTCGTACAGGTTAAGAATAGTGGCGTATGAGGCGTTAAACCTGCTCTTTACGTTTTCATAGGATCCGTATATGGCGTCCTTCAACTCGTGGAATTTAATGTAGTGCGGGTTGATCCTTGAATACACAAATCCTTCTTTATCTATACCGCGCCTTCCCGCCCTGCCAGCCATCTGATAGAAATCACGTGTGCGTATGGTCGCGTGGAACCGGCCATAAAATTTCCGGAGCTCGTCGAAACAGACCGTCCTGGCAGGCATATTTATCCCAAGGGCGAAGGTTTCGGTAGTGAATATGACTTTGAGTAGTTTAGTGGTGAACAGCCTCTCCACAACCTCTTTTAATGTCGGCAGCATGCCGGCGTGGTGATAAGCTATCCCCCGCTCGATAAGCGGGAGCATGTCAATAGCGCTTTTTTCGTTCGTAAGGTTAAATTTATCGCATAGTTCGTTATAAAGGCCGTTTATAGCGGTCTTTTCCCCGTTGTCCAAAAAATTAAAATCGTATAGTTCAGAGGCCAGATGCTCGCACCGTTTACGGGAAAACACGAAATATATGCACGGGAGGCGGCCGGTCGACACCAGGTGTTTTATTAGCGCGTTCAGCCTGTTGGGTTTAAGGTGTTTATTCTTAAGGAATCTTCTTCCTCTATAATAATTGCCCAGATCCCTTCCATACCCGATCTTTCTTACTTTGTTAAGATTGTCAACCAGTTCTCCCTGGCATTGATAGTAGAAATGCAACGGCACGGGCCGGTTATCCTCTTTTACTATTTTTATGGGTTTGCCGTGTATGGAATTGAGCCAACTGGCGAATTCGTCCATATTGGGTATGGTCGCCGATAGTGCGAGCATATTCATGTGCTGGGGAAGGAATATCAGGGATTCTTCCCACACGGTGCCGCGTTCATAATCATCAAGGTAGTGTATTTCATCAAAAATGATCCAGGAATAATTGTCCAGGCCCTTCTCCGATTCCAGGATCTTGTTTCTGAATATCTCAGTGGTCATGATCAGTATCGGGGCGGAAGAATTTATGCTCACATCCCCGGTCAATATGCCTATCTTATCCTTGAAGCCCTTATGGAAATCACGGAACTTTTGGTTGGACAATGCCTTTATGGGGGCAGTGTATATGGCGGACATATTATTTTCCAGGCAGGTATTTATCACATGCTCGGCTATGACCGTCTTACCGGCTCCGGTTGGCGCTGAGACAATGACCGAATGTCCCTGACTGATATAATCTATAGCTTCCTTCTGAAACGGGTCGTATATCATGCTGAGTATTATAGCATGGATTTGCCTGTATATCTACTGTAAGGCAGGCCAGCGGCAAATTATCAATGACAAATTACAAATAACAAATGAATAACAAATAGCAAATTAATAAAGCAGAGCGGATATTTGTCATTTGTAATTATTAATTCATTTGTCATTTGACATTTGCCATTATTAATTAGATGGTTGTATGTACTGAAAAATTTTAATGACGGCTGTAGGATTTAATTGTATAATAAATAAAAAAGAAAGGCGGATAAATGGCGGGAAAGATACTGATCGAGCTATGGGAATTTGGGCAGAGTATATGGCTGGATAATATCAGCCGATCGCACATCGATAGCGGCAGCCTCCAGGGCCTGATATCCGATGGCCTGACGGGACTTACGTCAAACCCTACAATATTCGATAAGGCCATCAGTTCCGGATCGCTGTATGACAAGGCTATTGAGGAGTTGCGCGCCCAGGGCAGGTCCACATTTGAGATATATGATGAGCTTACCGTAAGGGACGTAAAGGACGCAGCGAAACTGTTTATGCCTGTTTATGAGAGCACTAAAGGCATGGATGGATACGTAAGCCTGGAGGTCAATCCGAGATTGGCTGAAAAATTAGATGAGACCATCGCAGAATGTAAGAGATTGGATGATAAGGTCGATATGCCGAATGTGTTATATAAGATACCCGCGACAGACGCGGGTATAAAAGCGACAGAGGAACTGCTTTCGGAAGGGATAAACATAAATGTTACTTTGATATTCTCCCTGGAGCAATATCTTAAAACCGCGGAGGCATATTTGCGCGCCATGAGAAAATGTTCTGCCAGGGGCATGGATATCGGCAGGGTAGGCTCTGTGGCGAGCGTATTTGTAAGCCGGATAGATAGTGTGGTCGATGTGTTGCTGGACGAAAAAATACACAAACAAATTATTCCCGCGAAGAAGGAAAAGCTCCGGGCCCTTAAGGGCAGGGCTGCCGTAAGTAATACACAGATAATATTTTCAGAGTATAAAAAGATATTCTCATCCGAGGAATTTCTGGCGCTAAAGGCAAAAGGCGCCAGGGCTCAGAGGGCGCTCTGGGGATCGACCAGCACTAAGAACCCCTCTTACAGCGATATCAAGTATGTCGAAGAGCTTATAGGCAAAGGCACTATAAATACCGCGCCGGATAAGACAATAGAGGCATTTATAGACCATGGGAAGGTTAAAGGCTCATTGACAATGGATGCCGGTAGCGCGATAAAAGTAACAGAAGACCTAAGGGCTGAAAAAATAGATATTGACCAGATATGCCGCGGGCTCCTAGAGGATGGCGTTAGGGCTTTCGAAAGGTCATTTGATTCGTTACTTGCCACTATCGAGAGCAAATCAAAACAACTGTGCGGCAAATGAACTAAATATTAAGGAGGCAAAGCGATGAAAGATAAAGTAGAGGCAGTATTAAACCAGATAAGACCCTCGCTCCAGGCGGACGGAGGTAATGTTGAGCTGGTAGATGTTACGAATGACGGCATTGTTAAAGTCAGATTGACAGGCGCCTGCCATGGATGCCCGATGAGCCAGATGACATTGAAGATGGGCATAGAAGACGCGATGAAGAAAGAGATCCCCGAGATCAAGGAAGTTGTTTCAGTCCAATAGGTAAGGAGCGTACCCTGACAACAACGATCAAATTTTGCGGTGCCGCCAGGACCGTTACCGGTTCCACGCACTTGATTAGCACCAATAACTCAAATCTTCTCATAGATTGCGGGCTATTTCAAGGGCGAAGGGATGAGTATTATTCCGTAAACTCTCAATTCGCCTTTATTCCCCAGAACATAGACGCGTGTGTACTATCGCATGCCCATATAGATCATTGCGGAAATATACCGAACCTTATTAAACAGGGATTCAGGTCTTCGATATACTGTACACCGACGACAAGGGACCTGTGCAAATATATGCTGCCTGACAGCGGATATGTGCAGGAAGAGGATATTAAATACGTCAATAAAATAAATAAACGCCGTGGACTGCCACCGAGGTCGCCGCTTTACACGAAAAAAGAGGCTGAAAAGGCGCTTAAATACTTCAGGGCATTGGATTATCATAAAGATTTCGCGATTTGTAAAGATATAAATGTTAGGTTCCTGGATGCCGGCCATATACTGGGTTCCGCGGTGCCGGTCTTAGATATCAAAACCGGCAAGAAGAATATGAGGATAGCTTACGCCGCCGACCTGGGAAGGACCGATATGCCGCTTTTGCGCAATCCTGAGACCCCCAAAGATATAGATTACCTTATCATTGAAAGTACTTATGGCGGCAGAAGGCATAAGGATATCAAAGAGGCTGAGGACCTTCTCTCAAGGGCCATAAACAAGACCGTAAAACGCGGGGGAAAGGTCATTATACCATCATTCGCGCTTGAAAGGACACAGCTTATAGTTTATTTCATAAGCGATCTTATTAAAAAGAAGAGGATCAAGAGGATCCCTATGTATGTGGATGGGCCTCTGGCGGTCAATCTTACCAAGGTATTCCGGGACAACTGGTGGTATCTCGACGAAAAAGCGAGGGAGACCTTCCGCAAAAAGGAAGACCCCCTGGGGTATGAGAATTGCACGTATATAAAAAATGTGAACATGTCAAAGAGGCTGAATAATATCACCAGGCCCTGTATAATAATTTCGGCTTCGGGCATGTGCGAAAATGGAAGGATCCTGCACCACCTGAAGAATAATATTGAGAATCCTCATAACACGGTAATAATTATAGGTTATATGGCAAGCGATACCCTTGGGCGCAGAATAGTTGAGGGAAAAGACTCCGTAAGGATATTCGGCAGGCTTCATGAGTTGAGGGCAGAGGTGAAAGTGATCAATGCCTTCAGCGCGCACGCGGATAGTGAAGACCTGATAAGATTCGTGCGCAATTCAAGGGGCAGGTTGAAGCAGGTTTTTATCGTCCACGGTGAAATGGAACAGGCCGAGGCCCTTAGATCCAGCTTAAAAAGAAAACTCAACATTAAACCCCGTATACCACTGAAAAACGAGATCGTCTATCTCAAGTCATGACCGGTAATATATCAGTAAAAGAGCGACCAGGTCGCTTTTCATGCGACCTGGTCGCAAGTAACACCATATTCATTGACATATCATTAATATTATATTAACATAATATTATACCCCGCGTAACTGATGTGCAATAAATGGGGTATACAACATTCCCATGGGCGGTTATAGATATGGCTATCGCAAAACAATTATTATGCCTTCTGATATTGATATCCACGATTTACGGGTGCGGCGAGCCGGCAGGCAGTGAAAAAGAGGTAATAGCCACAGTTAACGGTGAGGCCATATTTGTTGAGGACCTGAACAGGGCTATTGCTTTACAGGCCAGGAACAATCCTCTTTACAAGATATCTCCCAGTACCCTGAATGACGAACTGGATATCATATTGAATCGCAGGCTTCTAGTACAAAAGGCTAAAGAAAAGAAGCTGGATGAAACCCCGAAGTTTATGGATACTATCAAGACCTTTTGGGAGCAGACATTGATAAGGGACCTTATGGACAATAAGAATAAGGAGCTCGAAAGGGATATCGAGATCACTGATGAGGATATACGGGATTATTATAACAAATTGTCATACAGGGTTACGTTCAATGTGGTCAAGAAAGAGTATAAGAATATAATCGATATACTTTTGAAACGCCAACCGCGCGAGATCAAATGGGATGAGATAATAGGGCCGATAACATATGAGGATATCACTTCCCATATCCTGCAGAAGGCCTTCGGTGTGCCTGAGGGGAAAAGGGCCGTCTTCAAAGACGACAGATATTATTACCTCATATACATTGAGAAAAAGGAAAGGCTTGACCTCGGGCCTTACGATGAGATAAAGGATGATATCAGGGGAAAGATCGCCGGTGAAAGGAAAGAGAAGGCCCTTTCGGCCTGGCTTGATGAGGCTAAGGAGGAGTCCGAGATAAAGATCCACCACGATGTATTGGAGAAGTTAAAGTACAGATATGACTAAGATAAGACGAACAAATTTTTATGTGAAAAAGAAATTTCAGTCGGATTTTTTTATTAAGTTCGCGATGCTGTTGATACTGGAGGCGGTGCTTTTTTCAGCGCTTTTTATTTATGTCTCAAAAGGGACATTGACGGCGGCGTATCACGGCGCGGATTTTACCATACAGCGGACCGCGGAATATTTCTTCGCGGACTTCATAGTGGTGATATTGATCGTGGGCGCCGCCGTGGGTTTTGCCGGCATTTTTGTGTTTATGTACCTCTCTCACAGGATCGGCGGGGCCTTATACAGGTTTGAAAGAACCTTGCTCGAAGCGAAAAAAGGAAACCTGTCTCAACGTATAAGATTGAGGAAAACCGATGAGCTTATGGAAGTCAAGAACAGCCTTAACTCATTACTGGAGACGTTGGACGGTGATGTATCGCATATTAAAAAAGAGATCTGCTCAGGCATTGATGCCCTGAATAAAGCGAGGGGCTTTGATGACATGGTCATTGTGCGGGAAACCCTGAGGAATATAAAGGCATCTTTGGCGCGGTACAAAACAACTAAATAGGAATGTTAAAAAAATCCTGCTTGCACATATTTCTGCTTTTATTAACGGTTGTCCGGCTTATAAATGCAGGTATAGAGGCTGAGGGGCTTGATGGGGATGCGACGCCTAAGCGATTAAAAACTCATTATGCTGACATCTCCTATGGTAATGACAACGCGCTGAGAGAATTTATCTTTAAAGTGAGCGGAAAGAAGGTTATTTTTCCCGGTGATTTCGCGATGGCAAAATCGCGTATAGACAAATTCGTCGATCGTGTCCAGTCCATACTTGACATGAAGCCGGCCGATTTTCGTGTGAAGATCGTACTGAAAGGGAACTATGCCGAAGGGGATATCGCGTATTATAAGCATAGCGAGAATTCAATAACCGTATATACAGGTCAAGTGACAGACGGTATATTCGCTCATGAGCTGGCCCATGCGATAGTATGTAAATATTTTGCAACTCCGCCTCCCAGAAAGGTGCAGGAGATCATGGCCCAGTATGTTGACAAGCATTTATGGGAGGATTATTAAAAAAAAAGGATATACTAGGGGGGAGATTCGGAGGAAGATATGAGATCTTTTAATAAGGTGTGCGTGTCTCTTATGGTTTGTATGGCCTTATCTTTGGGCGTTCACGCTGAAATAGTCGGCAGGATCACCTATATAGAGGGGCGTGTTGATTGTCTGAAGGACGAGGCCATTGGTTTTACGCCCGGTGTTATCGGGCAGGAAATGTCAGTCGGGGATAGGATAAGGACAAAATCATATTCCAAAGCGGAGGTTTCATTCAAGGATGGATCTCTGATAAGGATAGGGGGCAGTTCATGCGCGGCGATAGATCGGTATGAACTGGATAATTCCGGGGCCAGGGTATACGGGGCCATTGAGTTGGATAGGGGGCAGATGCGCGCTATAGTCGCCAAGGGGAAGAAGAGTACGCCATTTGATATAACCACTCCCAATTGTTCCGGCACGGTCATGGGATCGGATGTGTTCATAGCGTTTCAGAGGTCGTCTACGAGCGTGTTAGTGGCGGAAGGGACATTTAAGACATTTAATCCTGAATTTCCGAAAGAAATAGTTGACGTTAAAAGAGGAAAATATCTTTACCTCCCGCACAATGCCCCTCCGGGCGACGCGCGGGTATATTTGCCTATGGAAAAGCGGTCATTCGAGAGCGATACGAGCCCCACGGTGAGGGAGATCCAGACAAGATTCAAGGACGCCCGGATCACGAGAGCCCTTATCGTAAAACTTTCAGGTAATGTGCTTATTATGCCGGGTGATTCAAAAAGATGGCATACCCCGGTTATGAACGAGGTTCTGAATGCCGGTGACAAGATAGTCACCGAGAAAAATGGCCGGGTGGAGATCGCCCTTGATAACGGGCATCTGATGGAGCTAAGGCCAAAGACCCAGCTTATGATAAAGAAATTGGCAAAAAACGCGAAAACCGGGGATTACGATAATCTGTTTGAATGCGCCTATGGTAAGATACGGGCGAAATTAGTAAAGGTCAAGGATAAATCGAGCTTTAAGGTCAAAACCCCGACTGCAATATGCGGCGTCCGGGGCACGATAATGTATCTTGTCATATCAAGAAAGCTTACCAAGGCATTTTTTGAAGGCGGGGGCGGGTTTATTGCCAACCTGCGCACGGGGGATATTACAAATGTGGATCCGGGGATGAGCGCTTATGTTGGCGCGGACGGCAATGTCTCTGATCCAAAGGATACAACGGACCAGGAAAGGAGCGAGTTTGGCAGCGACTGGGGTAGCGATTCGGGTAACAATGACGAGTATGGCTATTCCAAGCCGGATGGGACAACAGCGGGTGAGGGAACGGATGTTGCCGTCGGGGATGTAGGCGGCGATACAGTTCCCGAAGGCGGGGCCGGTACGGACAATACTCCGTTTGAAGAGATCAAACCGGATCCCGGGACCACGCCTGCAGGCACTATTATTGATCCGTCCGTCGAAGTGCCGGGAGCCGTGACCGGTAACTTCAAATATCAAGGCAGGGTTGTCGGGAGCGTGTCCGACGGTATCAGCAACCTTATTCTGCCTGAAGGGCTGTGGTCTGGTACAGCTGTTACTGAAATTTCAGGTAGTTATTCATTTGATGATGATATGGGCATTATGTTTGGCCGTGTCAATGGATCTGGTATGAATGGAAGTTATTCAGGGTATGTCAATGCCGCCGCGGGTTATTTGACCGGTGATGACTGGAGAGGGGCAATATCAGCTTTGTACATCAACTCCGATGGTGAATACGGCCTTTTATTCGGACCTTTGGCCGGTATACATGATGAGTCGAACGAGGGAGTATTTTCAGGATCAGGTATGGCTGTTTTTATACCGATGGGGACAACCGATATCGATCCAAATGATTTGACGGCGAATATTATCGAGATGAAGCAAAGCGGTATAATGGATGCTATGTTTAATGTTGTACCAAATGATCAAAATACCATCACTTTGTACGGCCCGGATCATACGTTTCATGAAGACCCCAGATGGATTACGTTCACAAGCTTTGATAATTATTTCGCGGCTCTTGAGGGGCAGAGTTCCGGACGCTGGGCGTTTGATGTGTATGGTTTTAGGCCTGATACCGACCTGGGGTCACCGACTAACCTGGTATTTAAGGGCAAGACGGATGACAACACTCAACTTGTGGGCATATTCGTCAATCCGGTGGATTATGATACCGGAAGGGGAGTGGATTCAGATTGTATCGCTTTGTATTTTGACCCGGTAAATAAAGCAATAAAATATTGCACGGGCATTACTGTAGGGGTGCATGATTCGGAACGATTTGATGTTCGCGGAGAACGGGCCTTAGTAAATGTCGAGGTTATCGATGATGACATAATAGAGGATAACATAGACCATATTACTTTAAGTACTGTCGGCGGATATCTGGACTGCGGGGATATCACTGACGTCAATTCGCTGGTAGAGCTCTCAAGGGTTACCGAAGAAATATACGACCATCTGTTCGAGGCATTTCCTGTTACTGCAGGGTATATGATGGCGGGGGAATATGTAGGTTCATTCATGGAAAACGGGTCGCCGGTCGGGGATATAGCGATAAACGAACATATATGGCTTTTTTCTTCCGATGGTTCAATGCTGGGTAACCTTGGATTTGTCTGGGACGGACCTGTTTCAAACGACGCTATTATCGATATAGATAACAGGATGGAGGACCTGGACGTTATCGTCAATGTTTGTTCCCAGAACCGTATAGGCGGTTACGGTGAGGGGCTTATAGACGGCAAGGATGTGGTATTTAATTTTGGAGGTGACTGGACAAGCGATAATTCCGCTCTCGCAAAAGCTGTTGGTTCTTATGTTGAGACAGTTGAGACAGATGAATAATACGTTATCTTAGGGGGATCGGCCTATAGAATGAAGCAGGCTTAGACCATGATTATTTTCGCTGGCGGGAATCCGTTAAAGTTCGGAACGGCGCTTGCCGAAGAGTAAGCGCCGATATTTTTTATGTACACTACATCACCTACATAGAGTTCAGGTATCTCTTCATTGGTAGACAATGTGTCAAAAGAATCGCATGTTGGTCCGGCGAGCGTGCTCAGGAATTTCTGGCCCCTGCGCATGGTCTTGAACTCATACCTGCAGTGGTCGAATACCATGCCGGAAAAATCAGCGTATATGCCGTCGTTTAGATAATAATAATTTTTATTGTTCCTGTAAGCCCTGCCAATGACCTGTGTTACCAGTATGCCCGCGGGCCCTACCAGGAAACGTCCCGGTTCTGCGATGAACTTGACATTTTTATCAAATAATTCTTTTTTCTGCTTTCGGATCTGCGCGGCCATTCTTTCGAAGTTGATGCCGATCTCATGGTCAAAATGCTGGATGGGAAACCCTCCTCCGATATCCATTATTTTCAAGGGAAGGCCGTTTTCCTTGCATTCCTTGAATATAGAAGAGGATATCTCAAGGGCCTGGAGATAATTTTCAACGTTCCTTGACTGGGAACCGACATGAAAACTTACGCCCACGGGCATCAGGCCGAGGGCCCTTGCCTTTCTCAAAAGGAAATACGCCTGTTCGGGATCCGCCCCGAATTTCAGGGATAGTTCCACCTGGCTGCCGATGTTGGCGACCTTTATGCGTACCAACACGCGGGCTTTGGGAAAAGACTTGGATATTTTATATAATTCAGGTTCATTGTCGAAAGTCATGAGCCTGACTCTCCGTCTTTTAGCGAACTCAATATCCTCGATGGATTTAATGGTGTGGGCGAATATTACCTTGCTCGGCTGCGCGCCCAGTCGGAGGACCTGTTTCATTTCAGGGGCGCTGGCAACGTCAAAGGAACTGCCAGTCTTAACGAATGCCTTGACTATTTCGGGATGGGGATTGGATTTTATGGCGTAGTAAGGCGTAACATCAGGCAGGCATTTGCGGAATTTTTCATACTGCCGTTTAAGCACATCTCTTCGCACGAGCATGAAAGGGGTCTTATGCCTCTTCACGTATGTTTTTATGAGATTTTCTATACCGGTAGTTGTATCTAACTTGTTCTTATGGTTCTTTTTGCCTTTAACGGCTGAGTTATTCATTTTTTGTGCTTATTGCGCCCCGCTGTAGAGATTTAAGCGCTTACTTTAACGCCAGAGTTTACATTTTCCTCAACAGGATAGATATTAACCCTTTCCCTCGGATCCACAAGGAAGGTGACGAATTGCCACATATCCTCCTGTTTTGGTATCGGGACATCAAACTTGGTGAATTTTGTGTTCAGGTTCTTTAAAGGTGTCCAATCCACGGCCTCTGATATGAAAGGCTTCATGAAAGGGATGGAGTGTTCTAATATAAAGTCATGATCTATATCATCAGGCATGCAGAAGCCGCGCTTCGGATTCTGTATCATCCACATAGCCGCCGCGACGACCGAGATAGCGACCTGCAATGTCGTCGCGTTCTGTCCCGGAACGAGCCGTCGGGTTTCATCTATGTCCAGTAAACTGCCGCACCACCATGAATTGAAATCGTGGCCCATCAGGAGCACGCCGAGTTCATCGCGGCCGCTTATGATCTCATCGGACATGATCCTTTGCTTTTCCTGCAGCTTGAATTGCCGCATCTCAAGTTCATGCAGTGAATTGACGGCCGCGTTACAAGGGCAGTACGCGTAATGTACCGTAGGCCTGTAGACAGCGTTTCCGTTTTCCCATACAGTAAGCCTGTCGGATATGCTGTATGCCTCGCCATGCCGTATTACCATGCCTGTTATTTCCCCGCAAGGCACCCATGACCTTACCCATGTTTTCATCCCGACCGTAGTAAGGCATATTTGGTTTTTCGGGCCGACCTGATGAAAAAAAGCCGTCTTTGGTATCAATCTCTCATGTGTACCCCAGCCTAATTCCGCGGGAGCGACGCCTTCCTCGAAAAATCCCTCGATGCTCCATGTGTTGACGAACTCATTGACCTCTTTGGGTTTGTCTGTGATCTGTGTGTCACGTTCGCTGATATGGACGGTCTTTAGGCCGACTGTTTGGGCTAGCTTCGGAAACTTCCTCTCTTTGATAAAGGATTTCAACTGTTCGACCCTCTGATCCTTCGGCTTGTCAGCTATGATCTTTTCCGCGATCCCTATAAGAGCGTGCTTCGTGAAATGGGATACAAGACCCGGGTTGGCGCCGTGGTCGACTATTGCCGTCGTGCCGTTATTTGATCCCCAGTTCTCTATCATTTTACGTATCTCCATGTGCCTGGAGTAAAGCGTGTACTTTGCGGGGTCATTTCGTTCAGAATCTTTATATGGGTCCCATTCCTCAACGGAGGTATTCGCGTACAGGACGTTTTTGACGCGGCACCATTCGACGATAGCGTTACAGTCTATGTTCCAGGCAAGGTCTATTATCATGTCTCCGCTTGAAACGTATTTTTCGAGAAGCTGCCGGTAATTATCCGCTGTGATCTTGTCCATTACGTAATTGACGCCTTTATCTAAGGCGTCTTTTACCTTGCTCCGGTTGTCCACAAAATCCATAATGGTGATGTTCTGCGGCGGCATCTCAATTAATTTTAAGACAAGCGGTATGGCGCACCGGGATACGGACCCGCATCCGATGATCAATATTTTTCCGGAAAATTTCATTTAAAATACCTCCTTAAGTTGATCCCGCAAGCGAAAAAAAAATAAATATCCGCAACCATTATGTTTTTCTATTTTATCAAAAAAAAATTTTTTTTAAAAGGAAAATATGATAACTTTTTTATTTATCGCAAAAATCCAAAAGTTCTATATCTATCTCTGAAAAAAGAGAATTCAATTTACCCATAGGAAGCCCCAGTATGTTGAAGTATGACCCTTTGACATTATCGAATATTATGGACCCCGCTCCTTCTATAGAAAAACCGCCCGCCTTATCAAAGGAGATCCCGAGTTTTTTAAAGTACGTGTCTATTTTTTTTTCGGGGATATCGCTGACATGGATAGAGCTCTTTTCGTAACCGGAAGCGAACCTGTTTGTGCCTGTGTCTATAATGAATAAGCCGGTGTATATGTCAATATCAGCATTAGAGAATTTTCTTAGGATGTTCTTGGCGTCTCTCTCGTTTACGGGCTTTCCTATGACCTCGTTGCCGAGGGCAACAAGGGTATCGGCCCCTATTATGCAGGATGCCCTATGTGTGTCTTTTATCCCCTTATATATACCTCTAACCTTACGCTCGGCGTTTTTTATCACCGAGGAAATGATATGCTTCTTAGCGGGGTGTATCTCTTTAATGTTCGATGGGATGGCCTCGTGGCCTATCCCGCAAGAAGATAGGATATCTGATCTTCTTCTGCTGGCGGACGCCAGTATGATCTGTCTGCTTTTCTTTTTCATATGTTTATTCCCGCGGCGTAACCGGTCGAAAATGCCGCCTGCATATTATATCCGCCGGTCTTGGCGTCAACGTCTATAAGTTCACCTGCAAAAAATAATCCTTTTACTAATTTTGACTCCGTTGTTTTAGGGTTGATCTCTTTTGTCAATATTCCTCCCCGCGTTACTATGGCCTCTTCTATGGGGCGGGTTGAGACTATCTTGAACTCAAGCGATTTGAGTGTCTTGACCAGGTATTCCCGATCACCTTTGGATATCTGGTTGATTTTTTTTCCGGAAGGGATATCCAGCAGGCATAGTAGCCCCTGTATCATGTTTTTTGGAACAAGGCCTTTTAGGACCGTATCTATTGTTTTATTCTTATTTGAATCAAAGTCCCTGAGTATTCTTTTATCCAGCACATCGTGTGTTAGGGCCGGTTTAAGATCGATCAAAACATGAACTGTGTATCCTTTAGCCAGCTCATCATAAATGCGCGAACTTAAGTCCAGTACTATGGGGCCGGACAGTCCGTAGTGAGTAAATATCATCTCCCCGAAACGCTCCTCCAGCATCTCGCCTTCCGATGTTACCCGGCAGTTCACGTTTCTCAGGCTAATGCCCTGCCAGTCTTTGAGGAAGACCGATTCAGCGTTTACTCCCACTAGCCCGGGCTTGGCATCGACTATTGTGTGGCCGAATTTCTCTGATATGATATGCCCGAAACCAGTCGAGCCGGTTTCAGGGTAGGACAGGCCGCCGGTCGCCATAACGACTTTTTTTGACGGATATCCCCGGCCGCCTTTGGTAACGGTTGAGAACGTATTTTGTTTTTTTGTTACATCTATCGCGGTCTGGTTGAGACCGCACTCGATCTTGTGCTCTTTCAATTTGTTCATGAGGGCCTTAAGAATGTCCTTTGAGTCATCGCTTTCAGGGAATACCCGGCGCCCGCGTTCGACCTTTAGTTTTACGTTGTTCTTCTCAAAAAAACCCATGAGATCGGCGTTCGAAAAAATATGAAACGCGTTGTATAGGAAACGTCCGGAATACGAGAAGTTTCCGATAAGCTCATCCGTGTCTTCGGCGTTGTTCGTGACATTGCATCTGCCTTTTCCGCTCATGAGGAGCTTTCTGCCGGGGATATCATTTTTTTCAAGGAGCAGTACGCGTTTTTTTCTTTTGCCGGCCTGTATGGCGGCCATCATGCCCGCGGGACCGGCGCCTATAATAACCGCGTCATAGATAGAATTTTCCTTTTTCATGGTGTGAGTATTATACTATCGATGCGTATAAACACCAAAGAAAAACTTCGACATTACATACAGTGCTTACTTTCCACTTTGCATCCAATAATTCCATGCTATAATATGCCATATGTTTAGGCTGATATTTTGGATAGTGCTTCTGGTCAATTACGGGGCCGTATATTACTGCGTATTTGCCGGGCCCGGTTTCGGGGATGTTTCATTCCTGTTTCAGGAGAGACAGGCTATTACTTTCCTGTCGTCTTTACAGTTAGCGCTTATCAGTTTTGTTTCCATGATGACATTCATAATAGGGCGCATTATATATAGGGATAATAAAAGACCCCTCAAAGATATAAATGTATGGTTCGCCAGTTCCATTGTTTTCGGTTTTTGCGTGATAGATGAATATTTTATGGTTCATGAGGGCATAGACGGCGGCTTAGCTACGATATTTTTCGGCATCACAAAAAACCTTCATCTGGACGGGATCACATTGTTTATATATCTAATAGGCGCGCTCATTATTTTTCTTAAGTTTAAAGATGAGATATTAAGGGATAAACGGGCGTTTCTCTTGTTCTGTGTGGGCGCGGGTTTGTTTTTACTTTCGATCTTGCTGGATATTAAATCTACCGACGCCTTTCAGATAATCCTGGAGGAGACAGCGAAACTATTCGCTGTGACGTTTATGTTATTGGCTCATGTATCGGTATTTATCGGATATGTGGATAAACTGGATAAGATAGTTAACAGGAGGTAAATGGAATGGGCACACAGGCGATAGGCGAAAAGTACAAATGTAACGTTTGCGGTAATGAGGTTACGGTCATCAAGGTCGGCGGCGGAGAGTTAGTCTGCTGCAATCAGCCGATGGAAAAATTCGATTAGCGGCCGTAATTAAATAACAGAGATCAATATGCTGGATATAGACGCGCTGATATTCGATGTGGACGGCACGCTTGTCGATTCGAGAGAGGATATAGTAAATTGCGTCAATTTCGCTTTTAACAAGGCGGGTTTGCCGTCCGAAGATGCGGGTAGGATAATATCATTGGTAGGGACCGGCGCTGAAGACTTAATAAAGAAATTGTTGGGTGACCGGCGCCGGTTTAAGTTTCGTGAGATATTCAATATTTTCACCGGCCGGTATGTCGACCATTGCGCGGAAAGATCGGTATTGTATCCGAATGTCGAAGCCATACTTGAGTATTTTAAAGATAAAAAAAAGATAATCCTTACTAACAGGATGACCGTTTTGGCCGAAAGCACGATCAAGAGGCTGGGGATACGCGGCTACTTTGATGATATATTGGGAGCGGATGATGAGTCGTGCAGGAAGCCATCTGCCTGCCCTTTAAAAAGGAGCAGGGCCATCCAGGGTGTATCCCCTGATAGGGCAATAATGATCGGTGATATGGATGTGGATGTTTTAACCGGCAAGGAAAGCGGTATAAAGACATGCTGGGTGAGTTATGGTTTGGGAAAAAGGCATGAGGTGGAACATCTCGATCCGGATATCATGATAGACGATATGATCGAGCTGAAAACACTTATAAGGTAGGGCAAATGCGTAATCTGGTTAAGCAGTATAAGAAGAAAAAGGATGCTATCAGAAACCGCATCAAGGATTTCGAAAGAGTTAAACAGCAACCACAAGAAAGATTGTTCGAAGAATTGTGTTTTTGCATATGTACTCCGCAGTCAAAAGCTGTTTTGGCCGACAAGGCCGTAAAAGAATTGAAGAGAACAAAGTCCTTATTTAAAGGCAATACCGGCTGTGTAAGAAAATGCCTTAGAGGGGTGAGGTTCCCGAACAACAAGGCCAGATTCATACGAGAGGCAAGGAATATTAAGCTGTCGGATATCCTGAAGAACGAAGATGACTTTGCCGTCCGTGAGGAGATAGTAAAAAATGTAAAAGGCATCGGCTTTAAAGAGGCCAGCCACTTCTTAAGGAATATCGGCAGGGCAAAAAAACTGGCGATACTGGATGTCCACATATTGAAAAACCTCAAACAATTGGGAGTGATAAGGGATATCCCAAAGGCGCTTTCCAAAAGAGCATATCTTGATATTGAGAAAAGGATGACGGAATTCTCGGAAGACATACGCATATCCATGCGGGAACTGGATATTTTATTCTGGGCGAATGAAACCGGCTTTATATTTAAATGACAAATTCCAAATAACAAATGAATGACTAATGACAAATAAAAAGACAAGGTGAAAATCTGTTATTTGTAATTATTAATTAATTTGTCATTTGATATTAGTCATTTGTTATTAAAGAGTTGATATGCGTCGGTTTTAGAGGCCTTTTTTCTTGAAGATATTGTAGAAGCAGAATCCTGCCAGCCCTAGTATGAATCCCCATGAGATCGTTATAAAAATAATGCCCCAGATATTCATTTTATTCCTTTTTAATATGATTGCACAGATCAAGCAATAATTATAATTATGCCTTGTAGGTTTTTATTTTTCTTTTGCGCCAGGCGATCTTAACTAATACGGCCAGTGTCGCAAAGATAACAACCAGCCCTATCCTGGCAGCCAGGACATATGGCTTATCAGCCAAAGAGACATTTTTCATCAATATCGTCGGTAAACCATCCTGATAAAACCAGAATCCCAGAATAAGAAATAAGAACAAAGGTGTTATGTATTTAATAATGAATTTGTAAATCCCGGGCACCCTCATATCAGCGCCCCGGTGTATCTCCTCCCATGCCTTATCCATACCGAAGACCCAGGCAAATAATACGGTCTCAATGGTAGCGAAAAGGACTAACGAGAAAGTACCGCCCCAGAAATCAAGCTCATTGACAACACCATTGCCTAAAAAGAATATCGCGGGTTGGCAAAGAAGAAAAGCGGCGATACCGAATATCTTGACTGCCTTTTGCCTGTTCAGGTTAAACTCATCCTCTAAAAACGCCACGGCGGGCTGTGCCAGGGATACGGATGATGTAATGCCTGCCAGGAAAAGCAGCAGGAACCAGATAAATCCGAAAAAACCGCCGCCCAGTATCTTATGGAATATTAAAGGCATGGTGACGAAGCTTAAATTGAACGCCCCGCTTTTGGCGACTTCCTGTATGCCTATAGGGCCGAAGAAAACAAAGGCCGCCGGTATTATGATACTGCCGCCCAGGATCACCTCAGCGAATTCGTTGGTGCTGACGGCGGAGAGCCCTGATAGGACAACGTCATCGGCCTTTTTCAGGTAGCTGGCATAAGTGAGGATGGCGCCTATACCTACACTGAGGGTGAAAAATATCTGCCCGGCCGCTGCCAGCCAGACTTTAGCGTCTTTCAAGGCCGCGAAGTTGGGGTTCCACAAAAATCCAAGGCCGTTTGAGATGTTCCAATCAGGTTTTAACATGTTGGGAACGCCGAGCGTCAAAACCCGCCCCATTATGATTAAACCTAAAACTAAGAGCACAGGCATGGCGAATTTACATAGCCTCTCTACGCCGCTTTTTATCCCGAAATACGCGACAGTAATATTCGCGAAAAATGTAATTAGAAAAAAGAAATAGGCCGGCCAAATGCTGGAGAAATAACTGTTCTTCTCAAGGCCCTGATAACCTCTTAGAAAAGCCTGCATCGCGGATTGGTCATGCGCGTCGGCGTATTTACCTAGAAATGAAAAAACACTGTAGCCAAGTGTCCACGACTCTATATAGGTATAATATATAAATATCACTAAGGGGCCGAAAATGCCTATTATGCCGAAATATTTAATAAACCTGTTTTTCTGCCAGATAGTGTTAAATATTCCGGGAGCGGTGCCGTGTTCAAACCCTCCGCCGTATCTGCCGAGCGTCCATTCGATCCACATCAATGGGATACCGAGCAGTAGAAGGGAAATGAAGTAAGGTATCATGAAGACCCCGCCGCCATTGGTTGCGGCCTGGACAGGAAAACGTAAAAAATTCCCTAAGCCGAGAGCGCTTCCGGAAACAGCGAGAATAATCCCGAGTTTTGATCCCCATCTTTGTCTGGCCATTTATCCCTCAAGTTCAGATTATATCCAAAATCCCGGAATTATCAAGCAGAAAGGTTCGAGACTAAGGTGTTCGGATTCGCGACCGGGTCGCTTGAAGAGCGACCTGGTCGCTTCTGAAGGTTAGCAGGCCGGAAGACAAAGGTCCGGGATACTGGTGTTGGTGAGCCGGTTGAGTTGTCCCGGACCTGTGAAGGTCAAGCAGGCCTAATTGTTACAGAACTATTACATTACTATTACCTTGGAATGACATATATAACCTGAAAATCCTTATAATATAAGCATAGTATTTCGAGGTATAAATAACCCTGGTGTGCAAGGTGCGGGACACTGGTGTTCGGGTGACAAAAGTTCCCGGACCTGGGAAATCGTTTGCCGGTATGAAGGTCCGGGAACTGTGAAGGTTAAAGAGGCAGTAAACCAAGAAACAGCCATGACAGTATATAAACAAAAACACAATAACTCCGTCAAACCAATCGCCATCGCGCTAATATTCGCGCTCTTGGCCAACAATGTCGCGTGGGCTCATCCTGAAAAATTCAAGCTTGGCATACCATCTTTCTTCGGTGGACTCCGCGACTACCAGATCAGAAACATCGGCATGATAAGGGCATATCTTAAGTACATCGAAAGTGTCGGGCAAAAACTATCCGCTATTAACGGCGATGTGAACGCGAGAATAAATGTTAAGGGAAAGGATCTTGCGCTCACCCTGGGTTTTTCACCGGAAAAGCGGGAAGAGTTACAATCGCTAAGAATGGCCGATGCCAATAGCCATCTCATTCCGTGCCAGGTCAATAGAGCGGCGTATTATGCCTACATAACACTCGGAGAGAACTCAGATATTCAAAAGATTACGGTTTATACTAAGAAACAATTTGAAGAGTTGAAAAGGCGGGGAGTCGTTTCTCATAGGAAAAGGCCTGAGAAAGAAGAATGGAAGATACGGCATGAGGAAGAGATCGATACGCCGCTAGCGATTACGCATTCGGTAGTTCAGCCGTTGGACAGGCGGTTAGAGTTGTTAGAGAAACGTATTATGAAGATGACCGGAACCAAGGAAATGGAAGAGGTATATTTATTGCCGGGGCGTGAATGTTCCTACGATTTGGCATACAGAATGGTTTTTGCATGGATTGCAGGGAAAGCCATAAAGCTAAAATTAGATAATTTTTCAAGCGAGTTTCCGGTCGGTATACCTCTGCCTGTGATTTACAAAGAGTTGATGAAAACATTAGGATTCCTTCAGGATAGTCTAACTATGACTTTTGATGATATCAATCATGATTTTTGTGAATCTGATACCGGGTTTAACGCTATATATGCTGTCAGAAAGTTGATTAAAAATGCGTTTGTGCATGGTAATGCCTTGGATGTGAGCAGGCCTATTTATATTTACATGGATCTGGATCTATCAGGATCGGTTAAGGGCATAAATGTTTTCGATACAGCCTCTATTGTGTCCGCTAAGCCGGAGAATCTAGAATTAGCCAGGGACGCATTATTAACGGGGCATGGGGAAGCAAGGGGGCAGGATGGGGGATTTGGCTTAGGTTGCAGGAATCTTGACTGGGAATTTATTTATTCGAGAACTGCAATGAGGGACAAGGAAGGTGTGATTGGTACCTTTGCCCAGGCAAAACGGCCTTTAGTCGATAACAAAAAAGACCATGGACAAAGAAAGGATAAAGTTGATTTAGAGATCTTATCGTCGCGCATTTGGACGGCGGTTATAGAATTTTTAAAAGATTTTGAAGCCAGCGATGCCTTTAAGAGAGAGGCAGAAGAATTTATCAGGACAAGGGTAACTGTAATGCCTGGGACGCTATCGTTTACGCTTGATATCGATGGGTTTCAGAAAGAGATAGATATTAATATTGAGGATGCGCACGCCAGTAATCATTTTATTAATATTCCTGCGGGCAGCCATAGGGAGATTGCGGGGCACGTAATTCATGAATTAGGCGCGAAATGCGGCCTTGAGCATAAAACTAATGACAGGCTGGAAAAGGCGTATAAAGAATGGGCTGACGGAGCGCTTCCTGGAGAAGTGAGCGCTGAATATCCTGAAGTAAACCTCATCCCCAACCTCCGTTTTAAGGACCTAAGGCGGGTGAAAAACCGCGACCTGCATGCGGAATCTCCGACCAATAAAGGGCCTTTTGAGCCAGGACAGGTGATAGAAGGGGAAAAACACAGGTTTAGAATAATTCGATTTTCGGACGATCAAGGCACACAATCATATATGTATAAGGCAGAGGATTTATATACACATGAAAAAATTGCGGTCAAAGTTATTAAAAGCCCTGATGTCGAACGTCAAAAATGGCTGTTTCAAAAAGAAATCGGCATACTTAAAACTTTAACGGATGAGGGTCATGCGTTTGTTCCAGAATTCGTTGATAGTGACAATGATAGTAAATGGTATGCGATGGAATGGATTGAGGGAGAGCTTTTATATGATTGGGTAAAAGGTAAACGTCCTGACGAGCTTATTCCGGCAATTATTGATATCTTAAAGATGTCTCAAGTTCTTGAAAGGCACGGTTTGGATGGCTCGATTTTCTTGCGTAATCAGATATTTATAATGCCAGGCGGCTGTATAAAGTTGTTCGATTTTGGCAGTTTGTATGAACTGACTGGGGAAGAAGCATTTTATGAGTATTTTATCGAACGATTGGGTTCTCTAGTATTTATATGCGCTTTAGGCCGTAGAGTCAGATCGGATAGTGAAACTGAACTCGCCCAGTCTTTATTGGATCGCGGTAGAGAGGATTGGGTGCCATATGCGGGTATTTTACATGCCGCAAATACCCGGAGATTTAGAACTGCGCGGGAGATGATCGACGCCCTGAACGAGGTAACAACGCGGCGGTTCATAGAGCGGTTCGCTGAACAAATGGCAGGTTCAGATGAAAGGGGTACCAGGGAAAATGTAGAGGAGGAGTTTAGATATATCGCCAAAGAGGCAATCATTTCAAGCGAGGTGGTTAAGGCCTATAGTACGAAGATTAAAAGGCCTGTTATTGTTTCAGGTATAATAAGAATGGGTGTGCCTTATACATGGGCGATGGAAGATCCCCTAGCTGATCTTTCAGCGTCAGAGCGCGATGAATTTCACCGGGAAGTCAGACAGGCCGAGATCGAATTGCCTAATGGACTGCCGCATAGGCACTATATCGCACAGCTTAATGTTGCCGAAAGCTGGATGAATAGGGGCAGGCTCAAGTGGTTCTATGTGGTCAGGAATTCCAAGATATTGTCAGGGAATAATAGTGCTTCTAAACAGGCAGCAGGATTCTTTGACGACCTGAAACCCGTTTTAACGAATACAACCTCAGGATTAGTCTTTTTAGACGCCACTATCCGTAAACATGAACCAAACTCCTTTAGTACTATAAGGGGGCTCGGAAGAAAATCCAAGAGAAGTCAAGGTGATATCAAATACGCTACAGCGTCATTCGGACATCCCGATAATATCAGTAGAATATCATTAACGAAAGGTGATGAAGAAAACAAAACAGACCTTTATGTCGGAAAGGGTGAAAGTAAGAATGAGCCCTGTGTAATCTCAGCTAAAAGATTTGATGAAGTATGTAAAGAGCTTACAGCGGATGAGGCTTCAGTTCCGTGTCTATTATTTAACGCCTCACGGCTTTATTGGGAGGGTAGTTATAGACCATTTGGTCTTCCATGTATACAGGATGATGAACAGAAATTCGGTAAGGCATTAGATGAGACTGCGCGTAAGTTTGACGAACCGTGGTTGAGGGTGTGTGGAGTTGAGACACCTGTACATTGGCCTGCGCAGGCCTACAAAGACGGCGGCATTTTTAACACGGTAGTTACCCACATGGCCGCGAAACTCCGCGCCTCCGGCTGGGACCCGCAGGTCTTCAAACCGGCTGGGGAAGAAGGGGCAAGAAGGGCCGAGAGCGGAGTAGCGGGGAAAGAGAAGAGAGGTGGCAGTCCCGGGCCCGCGCTTTTCATAGATACTTCGAAAGACCATAAAGTTAGGGAACTGGAGGGCGATAATTATGAGGGTGAACATTTCGAATTAAACGAAGCGATAAGGAAAATCGTGCCTTTTGGTGAGGATATTCTGGAGGAGGGGTACGCTTGGAATCAGGGATGGGTGTTGGATCGAGTGCAAGTTGAAGAATTGTTTGGCGACAGATTTAACCATTTAATGGAGACTGGTACACAGCTGCCTACACGTATTCATATTTTAAAAGACGATGCCTTAAGGAACGCCCTGAGAGAGGGATATGAATATTTGGCCGATGGACTTATTACTCACGCGGGTACATGGAGGGATTTTAATGCAGATGGCACGCCTATAAAGAGAAAGAACCTTTTCCTGACAGAATCCGCATACCTCGCGCTGCTGGCAGCGATCAGGAGCAGGGAAAAGGCATCTCAAGACGCAGTTGATTTCTGGAGAGAGCATGAGATATATCATTTAGACCATAGGGATGACTCAACTTACAGCATAAAAGATGGAGAACATGGTTTCGCGTATCATCTATTCATGCTTAAAAACATATTTGATTTCTCGTTCCTGGAACAAATCCCTGTGTCGAATGATTCTGAACCGCCGAAAGAGCATGACCAGCCAAGCAGGTTGTGGTTATATTTCAAATCATTCATTATGCCTTTGGATCTTGGAATTAAGGCTGTACACTTTGAAAAAGTATTGGATATGATTGAGCAGGCGTGCCCTTCCAAAGCAGGAACGAAAATAAAACTCCTGCAGATTCTGCGATATTACTTTTCTGACGAAAACTTAAATAGAGAAGATTTGACTATATCATTGGACCAGTATAAGAGAGTATGGAAATATTTCGATAAATCAAATCTTGATATAATTGCCGGCAGTATTTATTTGAGCTGTGCCGCAATCTCGCTCTCTGATGACAGGGTGATAATTCAGGGAGATCCTGACAAGTGTGATGCGGACCGTATCGCTAAGGATCGTTTACGTAATTTTATCTGTAACCGCGATTGTCTTCACGACATGGCTTCCGGGACGGAAAATATGCTCGTTGATCCCTGGATCGCTTTTTTGCGTTGTGCCGGGGATGGATATGTTGATTTTGCTTTAGGCCTAATTAATGAGAGATGGTCTGGCGG
>Ga0272441_10001380_pt1 | contig 51696 bp, 48 predicted proteins | sample SSMProp6N_FD_193582 | JGI IMG/M metagenome (GOLD analysis project Ga0272441, IMG submission 193582) | Marine sediment archaeal communities from Little Sippewissett salt marsh, Falmouth, MA, United States - SSM-Prop-6N | ecosystem: Environmental > Aquatic > Marine > Wetlands > Sediment ...
GCCTCCTCTCGGGGGGCCCGAAAAAAATCATACCCCCTCACCCTAGACCGTTTTTATTCACACAGGCCCTTTCGAGCACAAATTCGCATGCGAAACCCCGGTTTCCGCGTTTCGCTTATAACACGCTCCGAACACCCGTTTCGCCGATCCGTCTATGGCGCCCCTTCCCGCGGCCCGAATAACGCCGCCCTCTACCCTATGGTTTTTCTATAAGTCTCAGCCACGTTCGAGCGGGAATTCGCGCTGGAATAGGCGGTTTTGGGGGTCCGGGTTATGGTAGGGCCGGAAGCGGCCCGTGCGCGCCAGGCCGGCGAGGGGCGCTACTCCTTCAGCACCTTGATGCGGACGTCCGTGAAGCGGACGGCGTTGGGGGCCTGGGCGTAGCACCCTACGGCGCCGGAGACGATCTTGCGGAGCCGGGCGACGAGCATGCAGCGGCCGTCCACGTCCAGCCTCAGCCGCCCTCTTATGACGGTAAGGCGCATCTTGTGCTCCTCGCCGGGCTCGAGCTTCTCGGCGGCGGGGATGAAGACCGGCACCGGCTCGCCGCCGGCCGTCGTGATCGTCCAGCGGTCGGCGTTGACGTCCTTCATCACGAGGTACTTGCCGTCGGCGAAGGTGAGGGCCGCCGCGTAGGTCGCCCCGGCCCCGCCGCGGCCGGTCACGTTGACGCTCGCCTCGAAGATGAAATCCGTGGCTTTGGCGCCGGAGTCGATCTGCGAGGGGCCCCAGAAGGCCTGGCCGCCCTGGGGCCGCCCTCCGCGAATCGGCGGCGCCATCTTCTCGACGTAGCCGCGCCTGGCGTTCCACCGGCCCGAGCGGACCTGCCACGCCGCGACCTCCTGGTCGTTGACAAGGTCCCGCCAGGGCATTCGCATCGAGGCCGCCTCGATCTTGGCACGCGCGAGGGCCCGCTCTATGCCGACGGCTATGGCCTTGTAATCGGGGATGCCGCTGATAACCACGTTGTCGAAGCGGCCGGGGGCGTTAGAGCTCCCGAGGCCGACGTGCTTGCCCGCCGGGCGCTTAGGCATCTCGGCGGAGAGCATCTCCGACCCGGCCAGCCGCCACTTGACCGAGCCGTCTTCCGCGCCGAAGAGGACCGACATCTTGCAGATCATCCGGTGCGGCGCGGGGCGCTTCTTGCTGGCGAGCACCTGCTTGGCGATCTCGATGCTCGTGCCGCCGTTGTGGTCGTTGCCTGCCCGGCGCATCCAGCCCCAGACGGCGTCGCCGTTGTAGGGCTTGAAGCCGTTGTAGGCCGTCCACCCCAGGGCGCCGGGGCTGGCCGAGTGCGAGACGGCCTGGAAGTCGACGGAGTCGACGCGCAGGAAGGGCACCCAGCAGCAGATGACCGAGTCGGTGTCGCCCGTCGACTCGAGAGCTCCGGCCGAGTAGACCCACTCGCCCGAGACCGGCCGCCAATCGCCGACCTGCGCCGGGTCGGTGAGGTCGTAAGTGACGGTGACCCTGTCATCGCCGCGGTAGGCGCGAACCTTGGCCGAGGTCAGCCCGCGCCAGTCGCCCGAGGCGGCGCGCTTGCCGGCCTCCGAGCCCTCGTGCTCGACCTTGACGCCCGGCAGGCTCGGGCGCGCAGAGGCCCGGGCCGATGCCCGCAGCTCCTCGATGCGCTTCGCCGCGCTCTTGACGTACTCCGTCGAGCCGTACTCGCGCTCGAGCTGATCGAGAGCCCGCAGCGCCTCCTCCTTCTCGCCCGCCCCCACCAGCCCGGCGACCGCCGAGAGGGCGTCCCTCGCCGCCGACTCCCTGCCGCCGGTGAGGACGGATATCTTGCTGCGGAGCCGGTCGGCCTCGGCGCCCGGAACGCCCTTCAGCAGCGAGACGGCCTCGCTCAGCATCCCCATCCCGCAGAGGGCCGCCGCGCGGGCGGCCTTCTCCTTCGGCGTGCGGACCATCCCGGCCAGCCGCAGGACGTCGGTCGCCGAGAGGTCGGCCGCGGCGACGCGGATCTGCGCGCCGCGCCTGGTGCGCAGGAGGACGATCTCCCCCTCGCGGCCCACCACGGTGCCGCTGACCGACTGGCCCTTCCAGGTGAACTTGATGACGCCCGTCTGCTTGGCGAAGGCGTCGAGCGAGGACGAATAGAGGCCCTTCAGCGTCTCGAGGTCGCGCTTCTCGGCGGCGACCTCGTCGGCGAGGCCCTTGTAGAGCTTCTTCTTGGGGGCCTCGGCGAGGTAGGCGCCGGCCCCGTCGAGCTTGCCCGCGCGCGCGAGGGCGTTCACCTCCTTGAGCAGGCTCACGCGGGCCTCGCCGCGGCGCTTGGCTGCGGCTGCGGCCAGGCGGCGCCGGTCGGCCTCCTCGCGCTTCTTGCGCTCGGCCTCGGCGCCGCGCAGGCGGACGAGCTCCCTGTCGATGAGCGCCACGGACCGGCGCGTCGCGTCGGCGCGCAGGGCCTCGAGCGCCTTCACGGCGTCGGAGGGATCCTTCTTCGAGCCGGCGCGCTCCACCGCCTCGGCGGCCCTCTCCTCGTTCTCCGCGAGGGCCTTCTTGCGGTAGTCCTCGAGCCTGCCCTTGCGCACCCGGCCCGGCAGGGAAACGAGCGCATCGACCGCGTCCGAGAACTTCCCCTCGCGCGTCAGGCCGCGGGCCTTCGCAAGCGCGTCGTCGACGGTCTTGCGGTCGGCCTCGGCGAGCTCGTCCCTCTCGGCGCGGAGGCGGATCTTCGCGGGGCCCTCGGAGGGCGTGCCCTTGACGCCTTCGAGGAGATTCTCCAGAAGCTTGACGTTGCGGGCGTGGTCGTCGGGGTGCTCGTCGACGAGCTTGAGGGCCGTCTGGAGCATCTCCTCGGCGCGGACGTGGTGCTCGGGGACGGCATCGGCTTTCTTCTCGCGCCTGTCGGGGCGCTTGGACCCGCCGGGAGCAACGAGAAGAACAGCCGCCGCGATGATCCCCACCGCCGCCAGTATTCCGACCACGGCCATGCTGCCGGTGCCGCCGCCGCGGGGCCGCGCGCGCGCGGGGCGGTGGAGGCTCGTCGACGACGCGGGCTTGGGCCTGGCCTTCGGCTCGAGTATCTTTTCGATCTCGGCGAGCAGCGCGGCCGGATCCTTCGGGCGCTTGGCCGGATCCTTGGCCATCATGCTGCGCACGAGGGAGGATGTCTTCATCGAGACGTCGGAGTTGTGGCGCCGGACGTCCGGCACCGGGGCGTTGATGTGCTGGTCCATGACCTTGCCGGGGGAGTCGCCCAAGTAGGGCGGACGCCCCGAGAGCATGTGGAAGAGCGTGGCGCCCAGCCCGTAGATGTCGGCGCGGATGTCGACGCTGCCCTTGCCCCGGGCCTGCTCGGGCGAGATGTAGAAGGGCGTGCCCACCGCGGCGCCCGCCTCGACCAGCTCGTGCCGCCTGGCGAGCCCCAGGTCGCAGAGCTTGGCGACGCCCTCGCTCGTCAGCATGATGTTGTCGGGCTTGACGTCGCGGTGGACCAGCTTGTGCCTGTGGCCGTGATCGAGGGCCCGGGCGATCTGCATCGTCACGGCCAGGGCCTCCTGCTCGGGGATCTTGCCCCGGTCGCGGATCATCTGCCGCACGGTGGGCCCGTCGACGAACTCCATGGCGAAGTACATGTGCTCGCCGTCGATGCCCACGTCGATGCCCTGGATGATGTTCTGGTGATTGAGCCTGGCGACGGTCCGCGCCTCGGCGAGGAAGCGCTTGACGTACTTGTCGTCCTCGGCGAACTTCTTCGGCAGTATCTTGAGCGCCACATCGCGCTCGAGGCTCGTCTGGCGGGCCCGGAAGACGGCCCCCATCGAGCCCTGGCCCACCATCTCGAGGAGCTCGAAGCCGCCGATCTTGTCGCGGCCCGCCAGGGCCCTCTTGCAGGCGGTGAGCTGCTGCTCGGTGAGGTAGCCCTTCTCGAGCAGGATGTCGACGAAGTTCTCGGCGCGGCCCTTCTCGCGGCCATTCTCCTCGATCCGCAGGCACTCACGGACCTGGTCGGTCGTGAGGAAGCCCTTCTCGAGGGCCACCCCCGCCAGCGAGGCCTGATCGAAGGAGAAAGCCATCCGCCTGGTCTCCGGGCGCCAGACGGCGCCCTGCACCCGTCCGGCCCATTATAGTCCGCCCCCCGCCGCTGTCAACGCCACCACGTGACGGAGGGTTCAGCCGGAAACACCCCCTGCTTCCATACTATTGTGTCGTACCGGGGCGCCCGTATGGCACGCCGCGCGTCAGGCAATCTCCGGCCCGACCGGCACGTCGAGCCCGACCGGCGTCTGCGGCCCCGGAGGCCCCGGGGGTCCGGCGGCCGGGCCCAGCAGCGGAACGTACTCGCTCCCGAACTGCGCGAGGAAGTCTATCGCGTAGCACCGCATGAAGACCGACAGCGGCAGCAGGAGCACCGAAAGCGCCACCGGCCCCACGATCGGCAGGCAGGCAATGCAGCAGAGGACGCACCCGATGGCGATTGAGATCATGACGACCACGAGAAGCAGGGCCGCCTTGACGTGCAGGTAGAGCACGATGGGCCACATGTGCTCGCCCAAGAGCCCCCGGAACTCTCCCCACGCCGCCATGACGCCCCCGCCCTTCAGGTACATGATGGGCGTCACGAAGTCCTGCAGGAAGACGTCGATCATCCACAGGACCGCCAGCAGCGTCAGCACCGCCACGACCGCGCCGACTATCATCCACAGGCCCGCCTCGTCCATCGTCTGCGCCCGCACGTAGGGCACGAAGGCCATCACGCATCCCACGATGATGGCCGCGAACAGGATGAGGACGCCGATGCCGTAGACCAGGCGGAAGAGGAAGAGGGAGTTCCCGTGGCTGCAGAACCCGTGCCAGGGCTTCACCACCTCGCCCCGGTTCATCACGACGTTGTCGAGGAACATGAACCGGGCGCGGCTGCTGATCCAGCAGAAGACGACCTTCAGGGCGATGATGAAGACGACCAGCGCCACCCCCGCCGCTATGACGAGGCCCAGGTTCTCCAGGACCCAGCCCTTCACCGACTCGAAGAACGCCTCAATCTCGGGCGGGATCGCCTTGCCGGGGCCCGGCTTAGAGAAGTCCGTGGGGATATTGAAGTTGAGGTTGACGCCCCCGCCGCTGCCCAGCCCCGAGAGCCACGAGCAGAACCAGATGCATATCCACTTGTAGAAGTCGCCGGTGGCGAAGAGGACCTTTCGCGTCCGGTCGTAGGCCGAGCTGACCGGATCGAGAACTGATATCGACATGCGGGCCTCCCGGGCGGGGTGCGAGCCGCCAAGTATACCGTCATCGCGGCGAAGTTCAAGGCTCGCCTTGACACTCGGGGCCGCGGCGGCGTATCATCGGGCCATGCCGACGGGAGCCGATCTCATAGCCGATATCGACGCCTTCCGCCCCGATGCCGGGCGCTTCGCCTTCTGGTGGCTGGGCCAGCAGGGCTTCGCGCTGAAGATGGCCACCGAGACGGGCGCGGCCGTCATATACGTCGACGCCTACCTGTCGGATTCGAGCTCCCGGACGGTGCCGCCGGTCGTCGCGCCCGGTGAGGTGACCAACGCCGACCTCGTCCTCGGCACCCACGACCACTCCGACCACATCGACCGCGGCGCGTGGCCGGAGGTCGCCGAGGCCTCGCCCGGGGCCGTCTTCGTGGTGCCCGAGCTTCACGCGGAGAAGCTCGCCGGCGACCTCGGCCTGCCGCGCGAGCGTCTTGTCGGCCTCGACGACGGCCGCTCGGCGGAGCTCTCCGGCGTGAAGGTGTCGGCCGTCGCGTCGGCGCACGAGTTCCTCGATCCGGACGCGAAGACGGGACTGCATCCCTACCTGGGCTACGTGATCGAGACGGAGGATTTCACGGTCTACCACGCCGGCGACACGTGCCGCTACGAGGGCCTCTGGGGCAGGCTCTCGAAGTGGATACTGGACCTCGCGTTCCTGCCGATCAACGGCCGCGACGCGCGAAGGCTCCGCGCCAACTGCATCGGCAACATGACCTACCAGGAGGCGGCGGACCTCGCGGGGGACCTGACGGTCGGGCTCACTGTGCCGGGGCACTACGAGATGTTCGAGTCGAACTCCGAGGACGTGGATCTCTTCGTGGACTACATGCGGGTGAAGTACCCGGAGCTCGCCGCCCTGGCGCCCGGGCACGGCGAGCGCGTTGTGGTGCCGGTGGAGGGCGCCGGAGGAGGCAGCTGATGGCTCGAGAGATGCTGGTCGTCGCGGCTCGCGGCTGCGACTGGGAGTACGGCTGCGGCGGCACCGTGCTCCGGGAGATGGCCGCCGGCGGCGAGGCGCGGGTGATAATCGTCACCAACGACATGCACGCCGTCCCGGGCAAGGCGCCGGACGAGACGGCGGAGCTCCGCCGCGCCGAGTGCGAGGCCGCCGCGAAGGCGGCCGGCGTCGACATCCAGTTCCTCGACCTGCGCACGCGCTGGTACTGGAAGGGCGACGAGAAGGTGGCGCTCGACTGGCGCGTATACGACGAGGACGAACTTGCGCGCCTGCCGGGCGAGGGCTCCATCCACACGCTCCTCGGTGGCGGCGCGTGGCGGGCGGTGCTCGACACCATGACGGACCTGCGGCCCGACGCCGTCTTCACCCACCCGGTGAGCGACATCGACCAGGCGTCGCTCTACGCGGCGCACTCCGTCTACTACGCCGTGAGCGCGCTCGAGGACCGGGAGCTCGCGAGCTCAATGCGCATCTACATGTGGCAGTCGGAGGCCGGCCGGGGGCTGACGGCTCTCGAGACGGACGTGCTGGTGGACATCACGTCCGTGCGCGAGAAGAAGTGCGAGCTCGTCGCCTGCCACGCATCGCAGGCCGACGACGGGCGCCTCGAGGCCGCCCGCCTCCGCGAGGGGCACTGGGGCACGGCCGTCTCGCCCAAGCGGACGGACACCGGCCGGTTCGCCGAGGCCTTCACGCTCTCGCGGCACAAGGCGGAGGGACTGCTGTGAAAAACTGCGCATTGGCATTCGGCTCTCACGCCGACGACCACGAGGGCACCAGCGGCCCGCTGCTCATGAAGCTCGCCGAGCGCGGCTGGCAGGCCTACGAGGTCATGGGCACCTGCAACCACGCGGGCATCAGGGGCGATTTCTCCCCGCGCGAGGTCTGGGAGACCCGGACCCGCGAGGCGAAGGAGGCGGCCCTGGTCCTCGGGGTGGAGGTGATCTGGCTCGACCTGAAGCAGGCCACGGCCGGCGCCCGCGACCGGACGGGCAAGCTGCAGTGGACCTCGGTCGACCCCGAGGCCGAGGACCTGCCCGAGTCGTGCCGGGGGCATCTCCCCATCACCGTCGCCTGCCAGGACGACGCGGAGATAGACCGCGTGGCCGAGATCCTCGTGGAGCACGAGCCGGGCCTGATCACGACCCACGTCATCAACGACCTCGGCACCGAGCACCACGCCCTCACCGCGCTCGTCGTGCAGGCGTGGGACAGGGCGTCGAGGGAGGTCGAGCTCGGCCCCGTCTACATGTGGATACGGTCGGGGCCGTCTGTCACCGTCAAGATCCCCGCCGACACCATCGTCGACATATCCCCGTACGCCGAGCGCGCCATAGAGGCCATATCGAAGCACGTCTCGCAGGGCTACGGCGACCCCGAACGCTGGGAGTGGATTCGCCGCATGTACCGCTACTGGGGGAGCTTCATCGGCGTGGAGTACGCCATGGGCTACAAACTGCTCCGCGGCATGCACGCGGCGCTCTGAGGAGACACCATGGGCCACACGCCTTCGGGTGCACGCTACGACTCCATGACCCACAACCGCTGCGGCGTCTCGGGTCTGAAGCTGCCCGGGATATCGCTCGGCCTCTGGCAGAACTTCGGCGGCGCCGACGACTACGATAACGCCCGCCGCATGGTGCTCCGCGCCTTCGACCTCGGGATAACCCACTTCGACCTCGCCAACAACTACGGCCCGCCGCCCGGCTCGGCGGAGGAGACCTTCGGCCGCATCCTCCACGAGGATCTCGCGGCCCACCGCGACGAGCTCGTCATCTCGACCAAGGCCGGCTACACGATGTGGCCCGGCCCCTACGGCGACTTCGGCTCGCGGAAGTACCTCGTCGCCTCGCTCGACCAGTCGCTCGCGCGGCTGGGCGTCGAGTACGTCGACGTCTTCTATCACCACCGGCCCGACCCGGAGACGCCCGTCGATGAGTCGATGGGGGCGCTCGATCACCTGGTGCGCGCCGGGAAAGCAATCTACCCGGCCATCTCCAATTACCGCGCCGACCGCACGGCGGCCGCGGCCGCGGCGCTCAGGCGCATGGGCAGCCCGCTGGTGCTGCACCAGCCGTCGTACTCGATGTTCAGGCGCTGGCTGGAGCCCGACGGTCTGCTGGACGTCCTCGAGCGCGAGGGGGCGGGGGCCATCTGCTTCAGCACGATGGCCGGCGGGCGGCTCACCGAGAAGTATCTCGACGGCGTGCCCGACGACTCGCGAGCCGGCCGCTCGCACCAGCCCTTCACGAAGGACTCGATCTCCGACGACGAGCGCGCTCGCGTAAGGAAGCTCGCCGGGCTCGCCCGCGAGCGCGGCCAGACGCTCGCCCAGATGGCCGTCAAGTGGGTGCTGCGCGACCCGCGGGTGACCTCGGCCCTCGTCGGCGCGAGCAAGGTCGAACAGATAGAGGAAACCGTGGCGGTGCTCGATCAGCCCGGTTTCACTGGCGAGGAGCTCGCGAGGATCGACGCCATACTGAAGTAGTCGCCAGCTGCTTCGGCCGCTTCTCCTTCCAGAGGTCTTCATCCGCGAGCCGCTGACAGAGGAGCATCATCCCCGAGCGCCAGTCGCTCTCCCGTGGTGGGGGGGGCGGGGGGGAGACGGGGCATCTCCCTTCGGGAGGCTAGTCTACGCCCTCGCGCCGCCGGCGGTCAAGGGGCGACTGGCCTCGCCACGCCTCGCGGGCCCTCCGGCTCAGGAGCGCCGCCGCCGGGTGGTCCTGCCAGAGGGGCATCCACAGGTACAGCCGCGGCAGGAAAACGATCCGGTCGCCGAGCTCGCACGGCGCCTTCAGCCGGATGGTGATGAACCTCGGGTTGAACCAGCGGTGGTCTTTCACGGCGTAGACCTGGGAGTAGGGGATGCGGACCTCGCCCGCGCGCTCCTTCACGACGATGCCGTCCCGGTCGGCGAAGACCTGCTTCAGACCCCTGGTGACGTAGAGCAGGAGCAGCGGCGGCACGATCAGCACCAATGCGAAGCTGCCGAGGACCTCCGCCGGCGGCACGCGCGGCAGGATGGGCAGCAGTGCCAAGACGTAGCCGCCCGCCGCGAGGGCCCACGGCGTCAGGAGCATCCACCTCAGGTGCGGCGTGAGGAGGCTGCTCAGGCGCGTCAGGCCGGGGCCGCGGTGGTCTGCGTCGCCGCTCATTCCTTCGACCATATCCTCGTGTTGAGATTCAGATCCTCGACGATGCCGAGGGCCAGCTCCATCTCGCCCAGGTACTCGCGCACGAGGTCGAAGTCGAGGACGGTGCGGAAGATGCGCGGCTCGAAGAGATTGCGCGACATGGAGATCGCCACGAAGACCTTGGAGTTCACGAAGGAGACGTAGACGGTGCGCTGCATCTCGCGCTGGAAGTCGACGATGCGGCGCATGAGCGCCGTCGAGAGGATGTAGCGGGCCTCGACCTGGTCGTCGGCGTAGACGACGAACTCGTGCTCGAACTCGGGGTCCTCGAGCTTGACGAGCTCCTCCGAGCGCGCGATGTTCCACTCCTGCAGCTTCTGGCCGAGCCAGCCGAAGGCCTTCTCGGCCGTGTCGGGCAGCACGACCGTGACGCCCTGGAAGTCCTTGTGGAAGTCGCCGATGAAGAAGAGCCCCCGGAAGATGGTGTGGTAGGAGGTGCTGGTGTGCCCCTTCGAGTTCCGGGTGGTGGTCTTGTATTCGGCGTGGACCTCGGAGAACTCTATCTCCGTCTCGCCGATCCGGCCCGAGATGTAGTCCTCGCCGCGATAGCGGTCGACGCCGGTGAGGAAGAGGCGGCTCTCGCGGAACGCGCTCTCCGAGATGCACGACTGGGGGCGGTAGGCGAGCGACGGGTCGCAGAAGCGCGCGACGGCGCCGACCACGGCGTTCTTGAACTCGAGCCTGTAGCCCTTCGTCAGTATCCACCAGCCGACGCCGCAGGCGATGACCGCCAGAATGGCCGCGCCGATCGTGAGGACGACGGCCGCCTCCTCGCCCGAGGCGAGGCCCACGGCCGCCCCGGCCGCCAGCACCGCGAGGGAGACGATCACCAGGATGGAGAAGTTCCTCAGTATGCCCCGCCGCCTGGCTTCGAAGCGCTCGAGCTCCCCTCGGAGCTCGCCCTCGTAGAACTCCCTGAATTCGGCCCTGCTCTTCATGGCATCTCCGCTATTCGTAGAAGACGTCGCCGTCCCCGTCGAGGCGTATCCGGAAACGCTCAACATACTCGGCGGCCGGGAGGAAGTCGTCGCCAAGCTCCGCGAGCCGCTGTGTCAGGCGGACGTCCAGACTCTCGACGAGCTCCGCGCAGCCGGGATCGGCGACCAGATTGGACTGCTGCAGCGGGTCGGCGTCGTTGTCGTAGAGGAGCCACGGGCCCTGCAGGTCGCGGACGTACGTATGGCGCTCGGTCCGAAGGCCGCGGTACTCGCGGCCGCCCACCGAGCGCTTCCACTGATGGAAAGGAAGATAGCTCGCGATGAGGGCGTCGCCGTCCGGGGCGGGGTCCTCGCCGCGCAGCACCGCCGAGAGGTCCCTGCCCTGGACCTCCGCCGGGGGCCGGATGCCCGCTAGCGCCAGCAGCGTCGGCATGAGGTCCGGCGTGTCGATGACCGTCTCGACGCTCAGGCCGCCGCTCGCCCCCGGGTCGCGGATGACCAGCGGCACCGAGATCGACTCCTCGTACGGCCTCTGCTTCTTCCACTGGCCCCGCGAGCCGAGCATGTCGCCGTGGTCGGAGGTGAAGACGACGACGGTGTCGTCGGCCATGCCCGCGTCGTCCACCGCCGCGAGCAGATCGCCGAAGCACTCGTCGAGGGCGCTGCAGTGGGCGTAGTAACCGGCGAGGTCGCGCCTGGCGTCGGCCTCGGCCTCGGGCGGCACGTTGGCGCGCAGGATGATATCACCGGGGTCGTACAGCGCGCGGTATTCTTCGGGGGCGGTGAGATAAGGCGCATGCGGCGGCCCCCATGACAAGAACAAGGCCAGCGGCCGCTCACCCGAGTGCTCGCGGATGATGCGGCAGGCGGCGTCGGTCTGGGCCCGCGCGTCGTAGCCCTCCCAGATGCGCTTCTCCTTGCCCTCGGAGTAGTAGAAGCCCTTCCAGTAGTCGTGGTTGCACTCGTAGCCGAGCCAGGTCTCGAAACCGAGGCGCCGCCCGGTCGGCACGTACTTCGCACGGCCGTGGCCGGCGAGGTGCCACTTGCCGATGTAGGCCGTGTGGTAGCCCGCCGATCCAAGCACCTCGGCGAAGAAAGGCCCGTCCGAGAGCTCGGCGAGGCACTGGTCGTTCGTCACCATGCCATGACGGTGGGGGTACCGGCCGGTCATGAGCGACGCCCGCCAGGGCGAGCAGACCGGGCAGCCGGAGACGGCGTTCGTGAAAACGACCGACTCGGCGGCGAAGCGGTCGATGCTGGGCGTCTTGACGTTCGGGTCGCCGGCGTAACCGGTCGCCTGAGAGCGCCACTGGTCGCCGAAGACAAAGAGGAGGTGGGGGTGACGTGGCATATGCTCGACTTACCTCAAAGACGCCTCCGGCGCCGCCTTCTCGTCCTCGGCCGCCGCGAAAAACTTGCGCACCCGGTAGCCCATCATCCCGGCGACGATCGACGACGGGAACATCTCGACGGAGTTGTTGAAGTCGGTCACCGCCGCGTTGTAGGCCCGGCGCGAGGCGGATATCTTCTCCTCCACCTCGGTCAGGTTCCGCTGGAGATTCATCACGTTCTCGGAGGCCTTCAGCTCGGGGTAGTTCTCGATGACGACGAAGATGCCCCGCAGCAGCTGCCCGAGCTGGTTGTTGACGTCCACCGCCTCGTCGGTGGTGAGGCCGCCCTTCATCACGGAGCCGCGGAGCTCGGTCACCTTCTCGATCGTCTCCTGCTCGTGCTCCATGTAGCCCTTCACCGCACCGACCAGATTCGGTATCAGGTCGTAGCGCATCTTGAGGTAGACGTCGATCGACGAGAAGGCCTGCTCGACCCGGTTCTTCCTGAAAACAAGGCCGTTGTAGATAAGGAGGAAGACGAGCAGCAGCGCTCCGGCCACGACCGCAAAGGGAATCCACATGGGGCGTTTCCTCCTCGCCGGGCCCGGGCGGGGCCGGGTGGAACAATCTTAACCGATGGGCCCGCCGCGCTCAACCGACGGCCCCGGGCCCTCAGGGGCCGAGGCCCACGGGGCCTGCGGCCCCCTCCACCATCAATGATGGCACGGAAGGGCGCCGCTGGCAATTACAATGGAGTGCGTGCTCTGTAACGGCCCGGCCCGGGCGGCCAGGCTGCCGAGGTGCCCGGTGTGAGCGGCTACTTGGCCCCGTAGTTCTTCAGGATCTCGATGATCCTGTCGAACTCCTCCGTCATCCGGGCCTTCATGTTGGGCGAGTAGTTCTGGTTCAGGGCCACCCTCTCCTTCTCCGCCTGCGCGAGGGCGATGGGCGTTCTGCCGGAGCGGTCCGTGGCATTGGCGTCGGCCTTCTTCCTCAGCAGGATCTCAAGCACGCCCGTGTGCCGGTACTTGGCCGCCTTGTGGATGGGAGCGTCGCCCATCTGGTTCCTGATGTCTGGGTCGGCCTTGGCGTCCAGGAGCGCCTCGGCCGTCTCTCCCTTGTAGACGTTGTGCAGCGGGACGCTGCCGAAGTTGCTCTTGGCGTTCACGTCGGCCCCGTGCTTGACGAGGAGCTTCACCGCCTCGGCGCCCCTGGCGCGGTGGAGCGGCGTCTCCCCGGACTCGTTGCGACGGTTGACGTCAACCTTCTTCGCGATGAGCAGTTTCATGACGTCGATGGAGCCCCTCGCCGCGCTGTGCAGGGGGGTGGAGCCGTACTGGTCGTGGGCCTTCGGGTCGGCGCCGTTCTCCATGAGGAACTTGGCCACGAAGCCGCTGTTGCTCTCGGCCGCGAAGTGCAGGGGCGTCTTGCGGTACTTGTCCCTGACGTCGACGGGGCAGCCGGCCATGAGTAGCAGCTTGACGCAGCTGAGCGCCTGCATCACGTCGCGCTGCTTCGTCTTCTTGCCCGAGCGGGCGACGTGGTGCAGGGGCGTTGCGCCGTAGTTGTCCTTCACGGTGGCGAGCGACCGGGCCCGCTTGATCATGCGCTCGAGCGCGGTGTAGTTGCAGTCCCTGGCGACCTTGAAAATGTCGTCCATCCCGGCGGCGGGCCGCGCGGCCCCGACCGCGGCGGCGGCCACCGAGCAGAGCAGGAGCTTCCTCATGCGGTCCCCCCCTCCCTCCAGCTCCGGAGCGCGGGGCTATTCCCTCGCGCCGGCCTTCTTGAGCGCCCTCATCACACCGGCGTTGCTCTTCATCTGGGCGACCATCAGCGGCGTGCGGCCCTGAGCGTCCTTGATGCGGTGGTCCGCCCTGGCGGCCAGGAGGGCCTTCGCGATGCGCTCCTGGCCGAGGTCGGGCCTGTCCGAGCAGGGCGTGGCCGCCCAGTGCAGCGGGGTCATTCCGCCCTTGTCGACGGCGTTGACGTCCGCCTTCCTGGCGAGGAGCACCGGCACGATGTGCTCGTTCCCCTCCTTGGCCGCGAGAATGAGCGGCGTGGACCCTTCCCCGTTGCGCTCGTTCACGTCGGCGCCCTTCGCGATGAGTATCTTCGCCACCTCGCCGGAGCCCGCGTACCCGCCGAAAGCGGCCCTGTGCAGCGGGGTTTCCTCGTCCATGCTCTTGGTGTTGAAATCCGCCCGCTTCGAGAGCAGGAGCTGGACCATCTCCTTGCGGCCGCACTCGGCGGCCTTGTGGAGGGGGGTCAGTTCCCTGGAGTTCTTCGCGTTCATGTCGGCCCTGCGGGCCAGCAGCAGGAGGGCGATATCATTGTACCCGCGGGATGCCACGGCGTGCAGAGGAGTATCACCGTAGAAGCCTTCCTTGGTGTTGACGTCCGCCCCGGCGGCCAGCAGCAGCTGGACCGTCAGGAGCCTGTCCTTCGGGCGGCGGCTGGTGCCATGCCTGACCACGTGGTAGAGCGGCGTCCGCTGGTACTTGTCGGCGGCGTTGACGGAGGCCTTTGCCAGGAGGAGGATCCTCACCGCCTTAGGCCGGCACCCGGCCGCGGCGGAATGCAGGGGCGTCATCCGGTCCTTGTCCTGATCCTCGACGCACCTGGGGTTGGCCCTGATGAGCCTGGTGAGCCTGCTCACGTTGCCGCCCGCCGCCACATCGTGTATCTCGGACGCCTCCGTCCCCGAGGGGACGAACGCCCACACGATCATCAGAGACGCCGCCGTCAGTCTCTTCACTGGTATCCCCCCGACAGGGCCCGTCCCCGACCGTGAGCTTACCCCTGCAGTTGATACGTTTCAAGAAGAATCTGGACGCTCTTCGGGCCCGGGGTTTTCGGAAGCCCCATAGCCCCTGGAGAGGGCCGTCCGTGCTCTCTGGGCGCTCCGGGCCCGCAGAGGAAAATCGCGGCGAAGCCGAAAGCTGCGTTGCAAATCCCGCGCGCCGCGCATAAGATATGGTGCGTATTTCGGGGGGCCCGGTCAGGCCGCAATGTGAGAGGTCCACGCCGGGGCGAAGTAGCGGGCGCACCCCAGTGCCCGTAACGCAGTAAGGGAGTGGCAGATGCCTCAAGGCAAGGTGAAGTGGTTCAGTGATCAGAAGGGCTACGGTTTCATCACACCGGACGACGGAGGCGCAGATCTCTTCGTCCACTTCAGCGGCATCATCGTAGAGGGCTTCAAGACGCTCTCGGAAGGTCAGGCAGTTGAATACTCGGTGGCCCAGTCCGAGAAGGGCCCCAAGGCCGAGAACGTCAAGCCGGTCGAGTAGGTAGCTCGTCCTGAAGCGCCCGGCCCCGCTCAGCGGGCCGGGGCGGCTCCGAGACGACCCCTGCGCTTAGGCGGGGCGCAACGGGAGCGTTGCGACCCCCGGGGGGTGGTGTGTTCGGACTAAGCCCTGGCGCGGCCCGTCCGCCCGGCTATAATCGGTGGCACGAACGCGTCGCGCGCGGGAGGGGGGGCGGGGGGCGATCATGAGCGCCGCCACGAAGTCAGCCGAATGGGTCGAGCGCCTGAGGGCCGTCATGCCGTGGGGCTCGAGCACCTGCTCGAAGGCTGCCCGGTACATGCCCGACGAGCCGGGGGTCATCGTCCGGGGCCGGGGCTGCCGCGTCTGGGACGCCGACGGCCGGGAGTTCATCGACTTCCGCAACGCCCTGGGGCCCGTGACGCTGGGCTACGCCTTCGGGCCGGTCGACGAGGCGGTCAGGCGGCAGCTGGGCTCAGGGATAGTCTACGGCCAGCCGCATACGCTCGAGTGCGAAGTCGCCGAAATGCTCTGCGAGGTGGTCCCGTCGGCCGAGCAGGCCCGCTTCCTCAAGACTGGCGGCGAGGCGATAGCCGCCTGCATGCGCCTCGCGCGCTTCCATACCGGCCGCGACCACATCGTCCAGATCGGCTACAACGGATGGCTGAACTCGCTCGCGGCCGGGGGCAGGACCCTCCCCGGCCAGGTATCGAGCGCCGCCCCGCCGGGGGTGCCGGAGGCGCTGAGCAAGCTCCACCATGCTGCGGCCTGGAACGACATCGCCTCCGTCGAGCAGGCGTTCGACGACGCGAAGGGAGAGGTCGCGGCGGTCGTCGTGGCGGCCTCCTACCCCGACATGGCCGCCGGGGCCGGGTTCTACCCCGCGCTCAGGAAACTGACCCGGGAGCGCGGGGCGCTTCTGGTCTTCGACGAGATCGTCACGGGCTTCCGCGTGGCCTTGGCGGGAGTGCAGGAGTACTTCGGCGTCGAGCCCGACCTCGCGGTCTTCGCCAAGGGGATGGCCAACGGCCTGCCCATCTCGGTATACCTCGGGCGGCGCGAGATCATGGGCGGGCTCGAGAAGGTGATCGTCAGCTCCACCTACGGCGGAGAGACGCTCTCGCTGGCGGCGGCCAAGGCGGCGATCACCGTCTACAGGAACGAAGGCGTCATCGATCACATCTGGCGGCAGGGCGAGGCCATGTGGGGCGGGCTCAACCGCATCTTCGAGGAGAAGTCACTCCCCGTCCGGATGACGGGCCTCTGGCCCTGCCCGGCCGTGAAGCCGCTGCCGGAGGCGCCGGGAGATCTGCTGGAGAAGCTCTTCAGGGCGGCCTACCGGAACGGGGTGTCGCTCTACGGGGTCAGCTACGTTAACTTCAGCCACAAGGACGACGACATCGCCGAGGCGCTGGAGCGCATGGGAACCGCCTGCGGCGAGATATAGGGCGCTGCGGCGCCGCGGTGACGGACGGGCGCTTCGGCGGTTCAGGACGTACGTGGTCGACGGGGAGAATACCGGGCAGCGCTGGCGCGGAGGGTCGTGCGGAATGGGCAGGAAGCTGCTGACGCTTGCGGCGTGTGTCTTCGTGGTCGTCCTCGCTCGAGCGGCCTGGGCGGGTGAGTTCGCCTTCGAGGCCTCCACCCTCATCGGCGGGGGCAGCGACGAGGACTCGGTGAAGGGCGTTTGCGTCCTCTCCGACGGCACTATCGTCGTAGCCGGCGACCTCGCGCCGGATGCGCTGGGCCGCAAGCCCGACTACACCGGGAGGGGCTGCATCATGAGGCTCTCGGCCGACGGCCGCAAGGTGCTCTTCATGCGGCGCTTCCGGATCGAGATCATGGACTTCGCCTTCGATGATCTGGACAACGTCTACCTCGCCGCCAATGCCCATGGGCTCATCAAGATCAACGGCCGGACGGGCAAGCCCGTCTGGTCGAGGAACGTCGGCGGGCTCTGCAGGCGCGTCTCCGCCGCCGGGGACGGCACCTGCGTGGGCCTCTCCATGGACAGGGCCGTCGCCTACCACCCGAACGGCGACCTCATCACGACCGTCAAGCGCTACCAGACAACGGAGGACGTCTGCATCGATCCGGCCTCGAAGACGATCATCAACATAGGCCACCGCTTCGCCCGGCGCCCCGCCGCCGTTGCCGCCGTCGGCACAACCGCCCTCACCGTGGCTCCCGAGCCGTTCAGGATATGCTACCTCCGCGGAACTGGCTACGACGGCAAGACGAAGTGGACGGGTTACGACTGGTCCACGGACAAGGACTCCGAGCGGTTCATCTATGGCCCCGAGGAGAATCCGGCCGCCACCTACGGCTACCGCTGCACGATCGGCCGCGACGGCAAGCTGTACGCGGCCTTCCACGTCGGTGGAGACAAGCACATCTTCCGGTACGCGCCCGACGACATACACGAGAGCGTGAGGATCGCCGGCGGCGACCAATACCACTCCCTCGCCGACGCGGAGGGCAAGGAGAAGATATTCGTCGGCCGCTACGACCCGGGGACGGGCAGGTACCTCGCGGGCCAGCAGTTCTGCGCGCGCCTCGCGAGCGGCAGGGGCAACAACGTGCAGATCGAGAGCGGGGACGTCGCCGCCGACGAGCACGGCCGCGTCTACATCGTCGGCAAGGCGTCGAACGGCCTGCCCCTCAGCCACAATCTGCCGGGCCTCGGGAGGTACACGGGAGGCGCCTTCCTCCTCGTGCTCTCGACCGACATGGGCCGGAGGCTCGCGTGCACCCGCACGCAGGCGGGAGGCGGCGTCGGACACTGCGTCGACGCGAGGATCATCGACGGCGCCGCGCACGCCGTCTACGGCGGAAGCGGGATGATGCCCGAGATTCCGTTCTACTCGCTGGAGGCACTCCAGTCGAAGCCGAACGGCAAGGAGGGCTTCCTGGCGGTGCTGGCAATGCAGGGCGCGGGCGCGCTGCCGGTCGAGACCCAGAAGCGCTACGCCGCCGCGGGCGCCGCCGCCGCGGCGGAGGGGCAGCCCGGCGCCAAGTCCGACTGGCGGCCGTCGCAGGGCGGCGCGAAGGCCGAGGTCGTGGCCAAGTGGGAGGCAAGGCTCATCGCCAAGCTCAAGGAGAGGCTGGAGGCCGGCAAGAAGCCGCGCTTCAGGCTGGGCTCTCTCGGGAAGATCGTCCGGGTCGTGAGGCTCTCGGGCGAGAGGACGCTCGTGCTCTCCTCGGGGCCGATGAACCTGAGCTACAAGCTGGAGCGCCTCAAGAAGGTCGAGAAGAAGTACCTGGCCGTCGCGCTGGCAAACGAGAAGGACGCCGAGTCATGCGCCGTGGCGGCCTTCTTCATCCTCGCCGCCGGAGGCGACAGGGAGGCGGCGGACGAGTACCTCGAGCCTGCGGGCGACAAGGCCGGCGAGGTGCGCGCGGCGTTCGAATAGGGGCCCGGGTGCTCCCGGCCGGCAATTCCGCAATAAGACGCCCTCTCGTACGTCCATACCGGTGCGGGGGAGAAATGCTCTGAGAATTATCGGAGCAAATCGCCGCCTTGCGGGACATATACATGTGGGCGCCCGACTTGACACGGTCGCCGCCGGAAGCGTATAATCGGCGTCGAGAGAGACGCCCCTGAGCGCTTGTGCATGGGGGACCGACCATGAAACGCTTCGCCGCCGCCGCATCGCTGATCCTGCTCGCCCTGCCCGTGGCCGTCCGCGCGGCAGACGAGGAGGAGCCCGAGCCCAAGGTCAAGATCACCGACTGGTCGATGGACCGCGCCCGGAAGGACATATCCGGCGGCACGAACCTGGTCCGGGCGCTCATGAAGATCCAGAACATCGGCGACGAGCGCATCGAGAACCTCAGCGCGAAGCTGGTCTTCTACGAGGCGATGGGCGAGCGCCTGGGGGCCACCCGGCCCTTCGTGGTGCGCGAGATCAAGTCCGGCAAGACGGCTCCGCTCGTCGTGCAGTCGATATTCGTGCCGATCTTCGGCTCGTACGAGCTACACGTCGACTACCGCTACGGCAAGGCCCGTCAGAAGCACAAGCACCGCTACATGGGCGCGTCGGCCTTCTCGCCGCCTGAGCTGATCACCGACGAGCTTCTCCCGAAGACGGCGAAGGTCGCGGTCCTCGGCCACGACGTCCAGTACGACCCCCGCCGGCGCCAGGCCCTCATCAGGATCAGGCTCAAGAACCTGGGCGAGATGAAGGCCGAGGGCACGAAGGTCCACCTGCGCTTCTACAGCGACAAAGGCAAGCTCATCGGGCGCGAGCTCTCCTACCCCGTCTCCCGCGGCAAGGGCGACCCGAATGCCGGGACCGTCAAGGGCGGCGAGGAGATCAAGATGTCGCTGCCGCTACGCGGGGTGCCGAAGTTCAAGAGCATGGACGTCTCCGCCTCGAGCCCCGCCATCCCCGCCGAGAAGCGCCTCGCGGGTGGCGAGTTCAAGGGAGTGGACGAGGTAGAGGTCGCGCACTTCTCGTTCAAGAGGCCCCAGCCGGTGAACCTCACGGTGGGAGCCAAGGTCCGAAACGGGCTGAAGATCCCCGTAGTCTCCACGGTCATCACGTTCGTCTTCTACGCCGAGAAGGACGTGAAGCTGAAGGACTCCCGCGGCCGCACCTACAAGGAGAAACGCCAGGTCCCGTTCAAGAAGATCCCGGTGGCAGTGCCGGGGCGGCTCGAGCCGGGCGGGGTGAAGGAGATATCCTTCGAGGCGGCGGGCGTCGCCCACTTCACCAATCTCAGCTACGAGGCCGCCTACCAGGAGCCCGAAAAGAAAACGAGGACCGGTATGACGGCCGCCCAGGTGGGCGAGGTCGTCGTCGAGGGCGTCTCCTGCGTCAAGAAGGGGAAGGACGTCGAGGTGGCGGCCGACATCGTCAACCGGCGCAAGCTCGCCGCCAAGGACATCGCCATCACCTTCGAGTTCCGCAGGACCGACGCCGAGGGCGAGGAGGTAACGGTCCACAAGGTGACCCACGTCATCAAGGGAATCACCCGCCCGGGCGAGGTGAAGCCGCTCAAGATCACGGTGAAGGACCCGCCCGAGTTCTCGTCCTATTTCTTCAACGTAAGCTACTCCGAGGGCGGGTCCGCCGACAAGTGACGGGCCCCGGGCCCTCGCCCGCGGGGGTCAGAGCGCGGACAGCGAGAAGGCGGCACCGTGCAGCAGGCAATCGACCTCGTTCGCGACGCGATCGTCAACCATCCGTCCAGGTACGGCGAGGTGCTCGCGGGGGCGGCGGGTGCGCTCGTCGCGCTCTGGCTGCTCATTCGCATCGCCCGCGTCTTCCGCCGCACGGCGGACCCCGCAGTGAGAACGCTCCTGCGCTTCTTCCGCAACAAGGAGAAGGGCGACCTCAACGCCCTGGCGCAGGACGTCGCCATCATGAAGTTCGACCGCTCCGGCCGCGTCGACGACTGGTTCGTACACGCCTCGGTGGCCCGCCTTGCCACCTTCCAGGCCAACGTCGGCTTCGTGTCATATGTGGGCAAGGAACCCCGGCGCACCACAGACGGCGGCCAGGTGGGCGGGATGCTCGCCATGAAGGTGAAGGCCAGGCACAGCGCCCGGGGCACGTACGAGGCCATGGTCTTCATGGGCATGCGCCCGGGGGTGCCGTTCGACGGCAAGTGGAAGGTCCTGGTCCAGGACTTCATCGAGCGCGCCGGCCCCTACGAGGGGCCCACCGCCGTCTACACGTACAAGCCGGCGAAGCTCTCGCCGGTGGGCGACGCGCTCGCGAAGGCGTGGAAGCAGCGCGCCAAGCCCCTGAAAGCGGGGGGCCACGTCCTCTTCGAGCCGCCGAAGCCCCGCAAGGAGCCGCCCAAGGAGGGCCCCATGCAGGAGCCTTCGCCGCACTTCGGCGGGCTTCCGAAGGGCCCGAAGAAGTAGGTGCCCGTCCTCCGGTCGCGCGCGGCGTTTTTCGGAGAATGACTTGCGCCGACGCTGCCGCGTTGTATAATCCCTCGTCCGGCCAGCGTGCCCCCGTAGCTCAGCTGGCAGAGCAGCTGACTCTTAATCAGCGGGTCGTAGGTTCAAATCCTACCGGGGGTACCACTCCGACGGCCTCGTAAGTCCTTGTATCATCGGCACTTACGTCAACTCCCTCTGCGCCGGCGGCCCCGCGCACTGACTTACCATCCTCCGCCAGTCTGCCTCGCCGGGTCCTGGCGTACGTGTTCATCGTGAGCTGTGGCGTCGAGTGCCGAAGCAGAGACTGCGTCTCCCGCTGTCAGAGGCGCTTCAGCCCCTCGACGACCTCCCGCGCCTTCTCGAAGGAGACGGGCGGGGGGAGCACCCCGGCCGAGGTGAGAAACATCCGCCTCCGGTCGGGGCACTCTGCGAGATCGGCAGCAACGGTCTGGAGTATCGTCTCGGGGCCTTCCATCCAGAGCGTCGCGTTCGTGCCGCCGATCAGGCACTTCGACGGCATCCGGCGGCGGCCCTCGGCGAGCGATACGTCGCCCAGCGGCCGCGTCGTGTACGCCTCGTTCGCCGCAGCGGGGAGCCCGTCGATATCCTCGAGGAGCGCTCCCAGCGTCCCGCACATGTGGTGGACCGGGATGATGCCGTGCTTCCAGCAGAGATCCCCGTATTCGCGCAGGTGCGCCGCACAGAACTCGCGGAAGATGGCGGGCGAGATGAGCGTCGTCGACGTGTTCTCGGTGAGCCAGAAGGTGTCGGCGCACTCCTGCGCGAGGCGGGCTTCCAAGCTGCGCACGCGGTCGGCGTGCATGAGGTCCGTCACCTCGCGGAAGAGCTCCGGCTCGTCTGCCATGAGGTAGATGGTCTGCACCGGGCCGGCGATGTGCTGCATCAGGTCCATGAGGGGCCCCGGGCCGATGCCCGACATCGTGTAGACGTCGCTGCGGGCGAGTTCCGCCGCTCGCGCACGCGCGCGCGCTGCCGACTCGGCGTCGACGCGGTGGCTCGTGCCGGTGTAGAGCCAGCGGAGCCGCCGGAGGTCGTCGGCAGTCTGAACCATGTAGCGCGTGGGATGCCACGAGTGCGTGTACGGATCGCGCCGCTCCTCACCGATGAGCCGGCCGTCCGGGGTGTCGCAGACGGTCGTCCGGAGGCCGTCCGCCTCGGTGACGGTGCGCGTGACGTGGGGGGACTCGGATTGGACCGATATGCCGACGTCGACCATCGCGTCGCAGCCCGCGGCGCGGAGGAGCTCGACCGACTCCATGCCCGCGTAGGGCTCGGGCTGCGCCGAGCGCCACGTCGAGTTGGCCATCTTCAGCCAGACCGGGAAACGGTCGACTTCCTCCCCGCGCACCGCGGCGCCGATCCGCTCGCGCGTGGTCATCGTCGTGAGTGCGGTGCCTGTGCCTACCATGGCAGTTCCCCCCTTACGTTTCAGCCGACCCGATGGCGGGCCGCAGTCTCCTCCCGCGCGCCGAGCTTGGCCGAGAGCTCCCGCGAGTGCTCGCCGAGCAGCCGTCGGAAAGCCTTCCTCTCTCGCTCCCCCACGCGAAAAGCCGGCGCCGCCACGCATATGCATCCGATGCAGCCGCCGCCCGAACCGAAGATGGGCGCCGCGCTGCGGTAGACCTCGTCGTCGTTCTGGAGCATCTCGGCGAAGAGATCGTGGCGCACCCTCTTCGCCGCCCGCGCCGCCAGTCCCCCGCGTCTCGGAGCACAGCCCATGGCGATGGCGAGCCGGCCGATGGCCGTGCCGTCGCGGATCGGGAAGCTTGAGCCCGGCCGCGCCTTCAGCACCACCGAGCGCGGGCACTCGACGCGGTCGAGGAAGATGAATTCGTCGGACTCGAAGACGGCGAGCTCGGAGGACTCGTCGGTCGCGGCGGCTATCTCCTCAAGATGCGGCCGCGCGAGCTCCCGCACGGACGACATCTCGCGTGCGGCGAGCCCCAGCTTCACCGAGCTCCATCCGAGGCGATAGCCGCCGCTTGACTGCACGGCGTAGCCGCGCTCGCAGAGGATCCTGAGAAATCGCGCGAACGACGCCGGCGACACGTCCACCCGGCCGCGCAGCTCCGCGAATGCGAGCGCGTCGTCCGACGCCGCGAGGGCCTCGAGGATGTCCAGCCCCTTGGTGAGCGCCTTTCCGGGGGGCATCTCTTAGTCTCCAATATGATAGTAGTCTCTCACATATGAGTATACACCGAGAGGCCCTCCAGTCAACATGAAAAACCGGGAAATTCCTGAGGCCCGCCTATTCCCTTCGGTCTCTCAGAATCTCCCTCTCTGATCCACGTTTCGGTGATGCAGAAGCGGCGGGTGGCCGCCACGCAGGAGTACAGCGACTATCAGAAGCCTGGCCGGTTTCGTGCTGGCGGCGGCGGCCCTGACGACCGCAGGCACGCTGCTCCGCTATCGACCCGGGGTCAGGGGACAGGAAGGGGGAGGGGGGGGTGAACGCCGCTATTCCGTTGACGCCCTGGCCTCGAGGAGCTGGGCGACCTCGTCCGCTCCGGCCGCCCTGGCGCGGTCGAGCGGCGTCCTGCCCTTCTCGTCGGAGGTTTCCGGGTCGGCCCCGAGCTCCAGCAGGAATTCCGCCATCGCGGCGTCGCCCTCGGCGGCGGCCACGTTAAGCGGGGTCGCGCCGGTCTCGTCCCCGAGCTCCAGCGACGCGCCGTGCCGCAGCAGCGTCTCGGCCACGTCGATGTTGCCTAGCCTCGCCGCGATGTGGAGCGGCGCCTCGGCCGCCAGCTCGTCCAGACCCTCCCAGGCCTGAGCGTCCACCCTCGCGCCGCTGAGGATGAGCAGCTCCGCCATCTCGACGTTCTCCTCGAAGACCGCCCAGTGCAGCGGGGTCCACGAGTCCTCGTCCTCCGAGCTGGCCTCCGCCGGGTAGACGGCGAGGATCCTGCCCGCCTTCTCCATGTCACCCGCCAGGACGGCCTTGAAGATGTTGCCGAGGTCCTGGCCGCTGCTGAGCTGCCGGAAGGCGCGCCAGAGCCTGCCTAGGGCGAGCCGCTGGTCCTGGGTGCTCCCGTCGGCGTAGGCGGCCCAGGCGGCGTCCATGGCCTGCGCCAGCTCCTGGCGCAGGTCGTCAGACAGGTCTATCTTTCGGGCCCTGCCCGACTCGTCGGGGATCTCTCCCCAGAGCATGCCCTTCATTATGTAGATGTCGTCCATGACGTCGGAGAAGTAGCCGAAGCTCATCTTCTCGAGCGCCCACTCGAGACGCTCGCGCATCGCGTCGCGGAGGCTCGTCTGCGCCGGCGAGTCCTCCGGTCGGTCGGCGGGGGCCACGTCGCCCTGGTCGTCCGCCGCGAGCGCCGTGACGCATACCGTCGGCTCGGGGCCCGTCGCCGGGCCGGCCTCGCCGGGCAGCTCCTTCACGAGCTCGCCGATGGCCTCCCTGAAGAGTTCCATCGCGCCGTCCGGCTCGTCGAGGACGCCCGCGGGGGCGGCTCGGCCGCCTTCGGCGAACAAGCGCTCCGGCACCGGGAACTCCCGGGCGACGACGTAGTCGGCATACCTGTGCTCTTCGAGAAGAGCCTGGTCTTCCTGCTCGCGGCCGGTGCCGGCATAGGCCCGCGCCCTGAGCGACGAGATCATGCCGCGGTCGTCGACCACGTACCACAGGTTCAGGATCACCTGCGCCGGTTCCATCCCGGCCTCCGAATCGTCCCCCGGCCCCCGGGCGCCCTACTCCGCGGGCGGCGCGGCACTGGACTCGCGCACCATAAGCGTCACGGGCATGAGGATGCGCTTCTTCTCCTCGTCGCCCGGGTCGATCTTTTCGGCCAGCCTCTTGCCCGCGGCGAGCCCCATGGCGAAGCTGTCGGAGTGCACCGTCGTCAGCGGGTGCGCCCCGAACTCGGCCAGCACCGAGCCGCCGAAGCCGACCACCGAGAGGTCCTCCGGCACCCTCAGGTCACGCTTGGCGGCCAGGCGCATCACGAGGAAGGCCAGGCCGTCGCCCGTGCAGTGGACGGCCGTGGGCCGCTCCTCGAGATCGAGCAGGCCGTTGACGAGCGGGTTACTCTCCGTGGCCCAGCGGGTGGGCAGCCCCACGAAGTACCGGTCCTCCAGCCCTATGCCCGCCTCCTTGAGGGCGGCCTCGTAACCCCGCCGCCGGTCCTGCCACGACGGGTCGGGCACCTCCATGTCGCGCGGCTCGCCGATGTGAGCGATGCGCCGGTGACCGAGCTCGATGAGGTGCTTTACCGAGCGGTAGCCGGCATCGAAGTTGTCCATGGAGACGCAGTCGTAGGGGCACTCGGGGTCGTCGTAGTCCACGGCGACGGTCGGCAGGCCGAGCTCGCCGACCCTCTCAAAGAACCCCTCTCGGAAAATGGAGAAGAGCATGACACCCTCGACCCTCTCCCAGGGGATCGCGTCGAGGTCCGGGCCTTCGCCGGCCGACTGTCCGCCGTCGGCCCCGAAGGCGAGGACGTCGCGCCCGGTGGCCTCCCGGACTCCGCGGAGCACCGACAGGTTGAAGCCCTGCATGCAGAAGTTCCTGTCGGTGTAGGAGTGAAGGAGGGCGATGAAGTTGCCGTCGAAGGCCTCGAGCTGCAGCTTCCCCGAAACGACGTCGCCCTGGCCCCGGAAACGGTAGAGCACCTTCTCGCGCACCAGGTTGCTGAGGGCCTTCCTGACGATGAAGCGGTGGGCGCCGAGTTCCTTCGAGAGGGCGTCCTCGTCGGCCATGGCGTCGCCCGGGAGGAGCTCTCTGCGCAGTATGTGGTCGCGGATCTCCTGCTGGATGCGCAGGTAGGGCCGCCGCGCGCGTCCGAACGCCTCGGGGGCGTCGTGGGCGCCGGGGGCGCCGCCATCCTTGCTCTTCCGGGCCATAGTCTCCCCAGCCTCACCGCGTAGTATATACCGATGCGCGCGGCGCGCAAGGGAATCAACCCCGCCGTCCACTCGGCTTGACACGGCCCGCAGCGGACCTTAAAATCACCGCCATCCACTCGGTCCGCAGGAGGAGAGCCTTGCCGGACGAAGATAAGGCCTACAAGAGGGTGCTAGCATGGCAGAAGGCCGATGAGCTCGCCTTCGCCTGCTGGCGCCTCGCCCGCGTCTTCCCGCCCCAGGAGTCGACCCTCGGGCCCGAGATCCGCCGCACGGCGCTCAGCATCCCTTCCCGGGTCGCCGTGGCCCATACGCTGCGGGGCAAGAGCGACGCCTACCCCGTGGCCCGCGATGCGCTGGTGGCGGTCAAGGAGCTCGAGCAGCTGCTGTCATTCGCCAGAAAGCTCAAGTACGCCAAGGACGCCACCATCGACAAGATCGAGTCGCTACGCGACGAGGTCGACTGGCTGCTCACCGATTTCTACAGCGCCCTGGAGCTCTAGGGCGCGCACGTCCCCGACAGGAGGAGTCGACATGGCCGAGGCTGTCTATCCGCAGCCCGACGAGATCGAGGCCCAGCTGCGAGAGGCGGCCGGCGGCTCCGGCGGCTGCGCGGAGATAAAGGCCATCGGCAAGTCGATCGAGGGCCGCGACATCCTCTCGGCGCGCGTCACCGACCCCTCGGTCCCGGACGACGACAAGCAGCACGCCCTCATCATCGCCGGCCAGCACGGAGGGGAGGAGTCGGGGCGGCTGGGGGCACTCGCCGTCGTCAAGTGGCTCTGCTCGGACGACCCCGGCGCCGCCGAGACCCGGCGAAAGCAGCTCGTCGTCATCGTGCCGTGCCTCAACCCCGACGGAACCGTGCGCGACGTGCGCGGCAACGCCAACGACGTCAACCTCAACCGCCAGTACGACCCGGAGGCCGAGTCGCGGGAGCTCGAGGCCGAGCACGTCATGGGGCTCGCCGAGGAGCTCATGCCCGACATGCTCGCCGACATGCACGGCCTCACCTCGGGCGGCCACGACGACCTCATCCTGATCGGCGGCCACAAGACCTACACCGAAGACGTGCGGCTCCACCACGAGATCGCCCGCGATATGGTCGCGGGCGCCGAGGAGGCGGGGTATCCGATGTGCGCCCACCCGGTCGACTGGAGCGGGTGGGAGCTCCAGAAGCCCGACTGCCTGATCGGCTACGCCTACTGGCGCTTCCACCCGATCGTCTTCCTCACCGAGGGCGACGAGGCAACCCTCGACGCGGAGAGAATGGCCGGGGCGGGGTTCGAACGCATGAAGCCGCTCATCCTGACCGGCAACCGCCGCCACCAGTGGTTCCGCTACGAGGGCTACCCGAACGGGATGATCGGGGGGGTGGTGAGATCGTCGATCCGAGCAGCGGGCGCGACGGCCGCCGAGAGGCGGCGCAACCGCGCCGAGGTCTGGCCCGAGATCCGGCGCTTCCCCAAAGCCGGCCCCAAGCGCGGCGCCGGTCCGGTCAAAGAGTTCGAGATAGAGTTCGATGAGGGCAAGAGCCTCGAGACGGGCTTCGCCTTAGCCCGACGCCTGAGCGCGGGCGCGAAGCCAGTGTCCGCGGCGTTCGACGGGCGAGAGATCCCGGCGGGCGAGGGGGTGCCGGGCTACGTGACATGGTCCGACCGCTGCAGCACCTTCGTGCAGCTCTCGGTGGAGCGCCTCGAGGCGGGCAAGCACTCGGCTGAGATCATCCTGGCCGACTAGATCGAGCCCGGCTACCGGCGGCGAACTTAGGTCTTGATTCGGCCCTTCCTCCGATATAGATTATGGAGGAGCCGGCATTGGCCGGCGCAGCGCCGGGGGCGCGGGGGCGCGATGCTCCGCTTCGTCATCTTCTGGACCGTCAGGCTGGCCGTCTCGGTGTTTCCGAGGTGGTTCGTCTACTGGGGCTCCCACCGGCTGGGCGACATCAACTACCTCTTCGACCGGCGCGGCCGCGAGGCGGTGAAGTCGAACCTGCGCACCATCCTCCCCGCCGGCACAAGCGAGGACCACATCTGCTTCGAGGCCCGCTGGGTCTTCCGCAACTTCGCCAAGGTGATCTCTGAGTTCTTCAGCTACCGTCACTTCGGCCCGGAGTTCATGGACCGTTACGTCCAGTCCAGGGGGATGGAGCATGTAGACAACGCGCTCGCCCGGGGCCGGGGCGCGATTCTCGTGAGCGCCCACATCGGCAACTGGGAGCTGGCCGCGGGCGCCATGGCCCACCTAGGCCACACCGTATGGGGCATCGTGCAGATGCACGCCCACCCGAAGGTCAACGAGCTCTTCATAGGCCAGCGCGAGAAGAGGAACTACAGAATCCTCGACATGCACAACGCGGTCCGCCCCTCTGCGAAGGCGCTGAAGGAGGGGGGGATCATCTGTGTAATGGGCGAGCGGAACCTGACCGACTCCGGCATACCGGTCCGGTTCTTCGGCAAGACGGCGCTCTTCCCGCAGGGGCCCGCCAGGCTGGCCCTAGCCACGAAGTCGCCCCTGCTGCCCGGCTTCACGATTCGCCGGCCCAACGAGGGCTTCACGCTCTGCTTTGAGCCCGAGCTCCAGCCGCCCGCGACGGGGACCAAGAAGGAGAAGGTCCAGGCCATGACCCAGGAGTTCGCGCGCATCCTGGAGGATTACGTCCGGTGGCACCCGTCGCAGTGGGGCGTCTTCTACCGCGCGTGGGACGAGGACCCGCCAGGCAAGGTCGCGAGCAGAACCGAGGCCGCCCCCGCGGTGGCAGAGGATGACGCGTGAAGACCGTCGCCGTCATACCGGCCTACAACGAATCGGCGCACATAGCCGAGGTCGTCTCCGGGTGCCGCGGCCACGGGCTCGACGTGATAGTCGTGAACGACTGCTCCACCGACGAGACGGCCTCCGCGGCGGAGGCGGCGGGCGCGCGCGTCGTCTCGCACGAGACGAACCGCGGCAAGGGCGCGGGGCTCGAGACTGGCAGGGCCGCCGCCCGCGAGGCCGGGTTCGAGTCGATGCTCACTCTCGACGGCGACGGACAGCACTCGCCCGACGACGTCCCCGCCATCCTCGCCGCGGCCGAGGAGACGGACGCCGACATGGTAATTGGCACGCGAATGGGCGACATCTCAACGATGCCCTTCGTCAGGCGGTGCACCAACCGCTTCATGAGCTGGTTCATAACGAAGCTGGCCAGAACGAGGGTCACCGATTCGCAATCGGGCTTCCGCCTCATCAAGCTCGTCCTCTTCGACGAGATCAAGGTAGCCTCCGAGCACTTTGACGCCGAGAGCGAGATAATCATCAAGGCCGGCCGGGCTGGCAAGAGGATAGTGGAGGTCCCTGTAAGGACGATCTACGGCGACGAGCGGTCGAAGATCCGCCCCGTGCGCGACACCGTCCGCTTCATTCGCCTCGTCATCCGTATCTGGCGGGGGAAATGATGCCCCCCGACGAGGACAGGCGCCGCATGGTGGAGCGCGACCTCGCGGGGCGGGGCATCAAGGACAAACGGGTCCTCGAGGCTATGGGCCGCATCCCCCGCGAGGACTACGTCTGGGACGTCGACCGCGAGGAGGCCTATGTCGATCACCCGCTCAGGATCGGCTCGGGGCAGACGATCAGCCAGCCCTACATGGTGGCGCTCATGACCGAGGAGCTGGCCCTGGCGGGCGATGAGAAGGTCCTTGAGATCGGCTCGGGCTCGGGATACCAGACGGCCGTGCTCGCCGAACTCGCCGCCGAGGTGCACACCGTCGAGCGCATCCGGGAGCTCTCCGACTACGCGGAGGGGAAGCTGAGGGATCACGGTTACGGCAACGTCCGCACGCACGTGGCCGACGGGACGCTGGGGCTGCCCGAGCAGGCGCCCTTTGACCGCATCATGGTGACGGCCGGCGCTCCGGAGGTGCCCGAGGCCCTGAAAGAGCAGCTCGGCGAGGGCGGGCGCCTCGTCATCCCGGTGGGCCCCGGCTCGGGCCAGACGCTCCTGACCATCACCCGCAACGGCGATGCCTTCAGGACGAAACGCGGCATCCCGTGCATCTTCGTCAAGCTCCGCGGCGGACAGGGATGGCCGGAGTAGCGGGGCGGGCCGCCGCCGGAGGCGCCAAGGCTGAAGGCTGACGGTGGACGCAGCGCAGTGCCTCATGTCGGCAACGTAGGTTCTGTACTGCAGGAAAGCTCGGGGGGTATTCCATGCGAAGAAGCTATTTGCTGGCCGCGCTCGTCGTCTCTTGCGGCATTTCCACGACGCTTGCCTACGAGCGTCCTTCCCTGGACAAGCAGCCCGACTGGAAGGAGGCCGCGAGCAAGTCCGGCTTGACGAAGCGCGATGTCGAGCGCTTGGGCAGGCAGAAGATATTGGTCACCAACGAGGCCCGCAAGCAGATATTCGAGGCCTACATGGGCGGGGGGTGGCCGCTCTTCATCACCTCCGACTCGCTCCTGAACGCCTACCACGTCCTCTTCGAAGAGTCGGTCCTGCGCCTTGAGAAGGCCAACTCCGCCAGGCTCCCCGAGGTCCTCAGGTTCGTCTGGAAGAACATGCAGACGGTCGACGCCAGCATGAAGGGCGACCGGAAGCTCCTCGCCGCAGCGAAGCGCCGGGCGCTCGTCGTGGTTGGGACGGCGCTCCGGCTTACGGGCGAGAAGATCGACGTAGCGGACAAGGATGTGGCCGGGGTCATCGACTCCGAGGTAGAGAAGATCATCGCCGCCAAAGGGGTGGGGAAACCTGCCTGGCTGGGCCCGCCGGACCCGCGGCTCACGGCGCTAGACTACAGCCGCTACAGGCCCGTGGGCTTCTACACGCGCTCAGAGCGCCTCAAGCGACATTTCCGCGCCGTCTCGTGGCTCCAGTCGATCCCGTTCCGCGTGAGCCGCGACGAAGAACTCCTTTCGATCCTGATGCTCGGCAACTGCGTCACCTACAGGCGATTCGGGGCCGGCGACGCGAGAGAGGAGCGCTTCGAGCATCTCTTCCGCTGCTACTCGGCCTTCATCGGCCCTGGCGATGACTGGGACCTCTTCACCGCCGCCCACGAGGCCCAGAACGGCGAGAACCTCGACACCGGGGACCTGACACGGAAGCGGAAGTGGCTCATCGAGAAGGCCAAGGGGCACGGACGGGGGCCCCAGATCAACGACCAGATCCGCTTCGCGCCCTCCGATCCCAAGCTCGCTGCCGAGCCCAACTTCCGCATCATCTCGGCGTACCGCACGCCCGACGCGATCCTGTTTCAGCGCACCACGGACCTCCGGAGTTTCAAGCGGGCCTTCCCCGACGGGCTGGAAGTCTGCGCGGCCCTCGGCTCGAAGTACGCCGCGCGGCTGATCCAGTCCGATCAGAAGGCCAAGCTCCTCGAAACGATCGGCAGGGCGAAACCGCTCTTCAGGTCGAGAGGCCTCTACACCCACTACCTGCACTGCCTGTCGGCGCTCCTCGACGATCCCGAACCTGACGCCCCGGAGTTCATGGGCAAGTCGGCCTGGCGGACGAAGAGCTGCCTGACGGCGCTGGCCGGCTGGGCTCAGCTCCGCCACACCTGGGCACTCCAGGCCAAACAGGTCATCCATTATATGGGCATGAGCCTCACGCCGCCAGGTTTCGTGGAGCCGGAGCCCGAGTTCTTCTCGAGAATGACAATTCTTGTCGAGAGAACTGAGGAGCTCCTCCGCGGCGCCGGGGCCTTCGAGCCCGACCGGAACGAGCTCGTCGCCAAAATCCGCGCCTTCGTGAAGCTCATAGCCGAGATCGGCGCCGACAAGAAGGGAACGGAGGCCTTCCGCCAACTGCCCGCAGAGAAGCTCATTGGGCTCGACTCGATCTTCCTCATCATGATGGCCCTCGAGGGCGCGGCCGACCTGAAGGGGGCGGAGCGGTACAAGCAGATGGTTCCGAAGCTCACCAGTCTCGCGAACGCGCTTGAGAAGGGCCGGCTGCCCGAGAACGCCGCCGTTAGAAGGGCACTCCGCGAGATGGAGATGGATGCCGAGACTCTATGGGGCCGCCTCGCGAGGATATGCCGGAGGCTGGAGTCTCTCGCGCACAAGCAGCTCCGCGGCGCGCCCTGGAACGATGACGAGGAGGCCTTCATTCTGAGCTACGGAACACAGATCGCCGGGATAATGCTCTACGGAGGGAACTCGTACCTCACGCCGCGCGACGACGCCCCGCGGGCGGTCACTGTCTACACGAACGCGCAGGCTCCGGGCGGGAAGCCCTACCTCCACGTCGGCATCGGGCGGGCGAGGGCGCTCTACGTGCTGTACCCCTGGAAGGAGCGCGAGATACTGTGTCGCGGCGCGGTCATGCCGTACTACGAGTTCCCCCACGGCTCACGCCTGACCGACGCGGAGTGGAAAGCACTGCTCGACTCGCCAAAACGGCCGGCGGCTCCCGCATGGGGCGCGCCCGTCGTCGCCGAGGGGGGCATCGCCAAGCCGGTACTTCGGGACCGGCATTGACGTCGGAGGCCCGGCCGACAGCCGTCACAGGAGCAGCTCCGGCTCCTCGAGAAGGTTCCGGACGGTGTCGCAGAACTTCGCCGCCATGACGCCGTCCACGATGCGGTGGTCGGAGGTGAGCGTCACGTTCATCGTCGCGCGGATCTCGACCGACTTGCCGACGGCGACGGGGCGCCGCGCGACCTGGCCGACGGCGAGAATCCCCGACTCCCCGGGCTGCACGATGGCGGTGAAGTGCTCGACCCCGAACATCCCGAGGTTGGAGACGGTGAAGACGGAGCCCTGATAGTCCTCGGGCACGAGCTTGTTCGTCCGCGCCTTCTCGATGAGCGCCTTCGACGCCTCGGAGAGATCGACCAGCGAAAGCTTGTCCGCGTTGCGGACGACGGGCACGATGAGCCCGCCCGACTCCAGGCTGACCGCCACTCCGATGTTGACGTCGCTGCGGTAGACGAGGCCGTCCCCGTCGAAGAATGCCGCGTACTCGGGCTGCTCCACGATGGCAAGGGCAACCGCCTTCACGATCATGTCGTTGAAGCCGACCTTGGTGCCCTCGGCCTTGATCTTCTTGCGGAGCTCCATCGCCTCGGTCATGTCGGCGACCTGCGTCACGTAGAACTGAGGGATCGTCTGCTGCGAGTAGGTCATCCGCTCGGCGATGATGCGGCGCATCTCCGAGAAGGGCCTCTTCTCGAATCCGGGAGCCCCGCCGCCCCCGCCCGCCGGGGCCGACTCGACGTCCTCGACGGTGATACGCCCCGAGGCGCCGGTGCCTTCGACCGCGCGCAGATCGACGCCCCGCTGCTCGGCCAGCCGCTTGGCGGCCGGTGTCACGCGGAGCTCCCTCACCTCGTCGGCGTAGGCCGAGACGTCCTTCTCCGTGACCCGGCCGCCTTCCCCCGAGGGGGTGAGGACCCCGGGGGCCAGGTGCTCCCTGGCCGCCGCCCGCTTCGCGCGCGGCGAGACGTGCGCCTTCGGCCCTCCTCCTCCACCGCCGAGCGGCATGACGGGCTCGTGGAACTGCACCAGCGGGCCCGGGGGCGCGCTGATGCCCGGCATCACCACGGGAGGAGGAGCAGGCCTGCCGGGCGCTCCCGCGGGAGCGGCGCCGGGGACGGGAGCCCTGCTTTCCCTGCGAGCGGTGGACGTTTTCGCCGCGGCGGGCTTTGACTCACCGGAAGCGGCCGCATCCTCCAGGGAGAGCCGCTTGCGCGCCTCCTCGGGTATCTCCTCGCCGGGGTCGCCCACGATGGCGATGGTGTCATTGACGGGCACCTCCTCGCCCTCCTTGGCGAGGATCTCGCGGAGCGTGCCCTCCACGTACGACTCGACCTCGAGGGTGGCCTTGTCGGTGGTGATCTCGAGCAGGACCTGGCCGCGCTTGACCGCGTCGCCCTCGGCGACGAGCCACCGCTCGACCCTGGCCTTCTCCATCGTCTGCCCGAGCTTGGGCAGCTGCACCTTCTGTATCACGCCGGTTCCTTTCTGGCGTTCCTGATCGAGTAATAGTAATAGGCCGCGATGTCGACGGCCACGATCGTCGCGTTTATGAAGAAGAGCGCCAGCACCCAGTCCGTCTTTCCGGTCAGCTTGTAGGTGATCCCCGAGCAGTAGCCCAGGAAGACGAGCCACAGGAAAGCCGCCGACTTGCCCTCGACCCTCTTCGTCTTCAGCACCTTGTAGAGCGAGCAGGGCCAGCTCGCGCCGAAGCATATGAGCATCCCCGCTTCGAAGAGACTGCTGATCAATTCGCACCTCCGGTGTCCGGCGCCTCAGGCGACGGCCAGCTTCTTGATCTCTGCGAGCACGCGCTCGACGTTCGGGATGGCCGCGTCCTCCAGCGTCGGGCTCATGGGCACGGGGACGTCCGCCGCGCAGACGCGCACGACGGGCGAGTCCAGCCAGTCAAAGGCGTGCTCCGAGACGCGCATGGCGATCTCGCAGACGACGTTGCCGTTCTCGCAGCCCTCCGACGCCAGGAGCAGCCGGCCCGTCTTCCGCACCGACTCCAGTATGCACTCGGTGTCCAACGGCTTCAGGCAGCGCAGGTCGATCATTTCGCAGTCGATGCCGGCTTCGGCGGCGAGCCCGCACGCCTCCTCGCACGTGTTGGCCATGCGCGAGTACGAGACGACCGTGAGGTCGGAGCCTTCGCGCCGGACGTCGGCCACGCCGAGCGGTATTGCGCCCTGGTCGTCGGGGATCTCGGCCTGGTCCTTGTAGAGCATCTTGTGCTCGATGAAGAGCACCGGGTTGTCGTCGGCGATCGACGACTTCAGCAGCCCGTATGCGTCCCGAGGCGTCGCGGGCGTGACGACCAGCACCCCCGGCACGTGGACGAACCACGACTCCAGCGACTGCGAGTGCTGCGCTGCGATGCAGCGGCCGGCGCCGCCCTCGGTGCGGAGCACCATCGGCACGGTCGTCTTGCCGCCGAACATGTAGCGGTTCTTCGCCGCCTGGTTGGCGAACTGGTCCATGGCGAGCGTCATGAAGTCCATGTACATGATCTCTGCGATGGGCCTCATGCCGGCCATGGCCGCGCCGGTCGCAGCGCCAGCTATCGCCATCTCGCTGATGGGCGTGTCCATGACGCGATCGGGGCCGAACTCCTCGAAGAGGCCGCGCGTAGCGCCGTATGCGCCGCCGTATAGGCCGACGTCCTCGCCCATGACGAAGACACGTTCGTCCTCGCGCATCACCTCCGCGGTCGCGTCGCGGACCGCTTCCCAGTAGTACTTCTCCGCCATCTCAGGTTTCTCCGCTCGCTGTCGAGTCGCTCAGGTCCTCTCGAGCCCACGCGGGCCCTTCGTCCATCCCGCGTAGACGTCCTCGTAGAGATCCGCCGGATCGGGGTAGGGGCTATCGAGGGCGAACCGCTCCGCCTCATCCATCTCCGCAGCCACCTCTGCCTGGAGCTCTGCGGCCTGCTCCTCGGTGAGCGCCCCCGTCTCCACCAGGTGCCTCTCGAACTGCACGATGGGGTCGAGGTCGTGGAAGTGCTCCTCCTCCTCCTTCGTGCGGTACTTGCGCGGGTCCGACCGCGAGTGGCCGCGGTAGCGGTAGGTCTTGGCCTCGACCAGCGTCGGGCCCTCGCCGCCGCGCGCGCGCTCAGCTGCCGCGGCGACCGCCTCCTTCACCTCGAGTATCTTCATGCCGTCCACGACCTGTCCCGGCATGCCATAGGCCGACGAGCGGTCGGCGATGTTCTCGACCGCCGACGCGTAAGCGTGCGGCACGCTCATCCCGTACATGTTGTTCTCGCAAACGTAGACGACGGGCAGCTTCCAGATGGCCGCCAGGTTCAGCGACTCGTGGAAGACGCCGTTGTTAGACGCGCCGTCGCCGAAGAAGCACAGCGTCACCTGTCCTTTGCCGAGCTTCCTGCACGCAAGCCCCGCCCCCGTCCCCACGGGGATGTTGCCGCCCACGATCCCCGTGGCGCCGAGGTTGCCGACCGAGACGTCGGCGATGTGCATCGACCCGCCCCGGCCACCGCAATAGCCGGTCGCCTTGCCGCAGAGCTCCGCGAGCATGAGCTTCAGGTCTCCGCCGCGGGCGAGGCAGTGGCCGTGGCCGCGGTGTGTGCTCGTCATGAGGTCGTCGGGGCCGATGGCGCTGATCGCGCCGACGCCGACGGCCTCCTCGCCCGCGTAGACGTGCGAGGCGCCCTTGATGACATCGCGCGCGAGCAGCTCGAAGACCTTGTCCTCGAACTGGCGGATGCGGATCATGAGCTTCTGGTAGCCGATCAGCTCCGCCTGCTCGGTCGTCTTCTCATTGATCCAACCTGCCGTGACGATGCTCATCCTCTCTCCTCAATCATCCCTGTCCGTGGCGCTTGAGCGCCTCCGGGAGCGCCGCTATGACGTCCGATGCGATCAGGCTGGCCCGGCCCACGCGCTCGGCGGCGATGTCGCCGGCGAGCCCGTGCAGGTACGCGCCCAGAGACGCGGCCTCGAAAGGCGCCAGGCCCTGCCCGATGAGCGAAGCTATCATGCCGGTCAGGACGTCGCCCGTGCCGCCCGAGGCCATGCCGGGGTTGCCCGTAGTGTTCACGTACATCCGCTCGCCGTCGGTGACGACCGTGCCCGCGCCCTTCAGCACCGCAACGCCGCCGGTCGCCTCGGCGAGCGCGGCGGCCGAGCCCTCCCGGTCGGCCTGGACCTGCAGGGCGTCGGTGCCGAGCAGCCTCGCGGCCTCTCCGGCGTGCGGAGTCACCACGAGCGGCGCTTCTCTCGCCGAGAGGTCGGTCTCCAGCGCGCCGAATGCGAAGAGCCCGTCGGCGTCCAGCACCACCGGGGCGTCGATCTCGGCGACCAGCAGTCGCATGAGCTCCTGCGTCTCGGCCTCGCGTCCGACGCCGGGGCCGACAGCGACGCAGTCGCACGAGACGGCCAGCTCCATTATGGGGCCGCACGCGTCGAGGCCCAGGCCTCCGGCGGGGCCCGGCTCGACGGGCAGCGTCATGGCTTCGGTGAGCTTCACCTCTAGCACGGAGTTGAGCGGTCTCGGGCAGGCCACCGTCACGAGGCCCGAGCCCGTGCGCATCGCCGCCCGCGCCGCGAGCGCAGCCGCCCCGGTCATGCCGGGCGAACCCGCGACGACAGCCAAGCGGCCGAAGTCGCCCTTGTGTGCGTCCGCGGCCCTGCCGGGAAGCAGCGGCAGCGACGATACCTTCTCCACGTCGGATCTCCGGCACCAGGACTCGATGGATTATATTTTGCCTGCCGACGGGTGTCAATGAAGTCGGACTACTCCGTCGCCTCCGCCGCCGCCGACGTTCTTCGGTTGATGAGAGCCGCCATGAAGCCGGCACCGAAGCCGTTGTCGATGTTGACGACCGCAACGCCCGAGGCGCAGGAGTTGAGCATCGCCAGCAGTGCCGCCACGCCGCCGAAGCTCGCGCCGTAGCCGATCGAGGTGGGCACAGCTATGACCGGCGCCTCGACCAGCCCGCCGACGACGCTCGGCAGCGCGCCCTCCATGCCGGCAACGACCACCAGCGCGTTCGCCTCGCGCAGCACCTCCACCGATTCGAGCAGCCTGTGGATGCCGGCCACGCCCGCGTCGTAGACGGTCTCCGTGGGCGAGCCCATCGCCTCGGCCGTGACGCGCGCCTCCTCGGCCACGGCCATGTCGCTGGTCCCGCCCGAGACTACGGCCACCGTGCCCGCCGCCGGGGGCCCGGCGGGGCCGCCGATCAGCACGGTCCGGGCGATGTCGTTGACCTGCAGATCCTCGGAGTCGAAGCGCGTCGCGAGGGCCTCGCGGACCAGATCATCGGCGCGGCTCGCCAGCACCGTCGAGCCCCGTTCGCGCATCGCCGCCGCTATGGCGACTGCCTGCTCCGGGGACTTCCCCTGGCAGAAGATCACCTCCGGGAAGCCGCACCTGAGCGCGCGGTGGTGGTCGACGCGGGCGAAGCCCAGGTCCTCGAAGGGCATGTGGCCCAGCCGCCGGGCGGCCTCGTCGGGAGAGACGTCCCCCTTCGCCACCGACTCCAGAAGTTCGCGCACTGCCCGCTCGTCCAATCCTCACCTCGCAATCAGGCCGTCATCACGTCACGCTCACCCTCGCCGAGGCGTCGGCGCTCAGGCGCTCGTCGAGACCGCCGTCGAGCAGATGATGCCCCAGCCCCGCGATCATCGCCGCGTTGTCGGTGCAGAGCTCCCGCGGCGGGAAGACGACCTTCACCGAGAGCTCGCTGCCGCGCTCGCGGATCTCCTCGCGCAGCCCGGCGTTGGCCGCGACGCCGCCGCCCACGGCGACCGTCCCCAGCTTCTCGCGCCGCGCCGCGTCGAAGAGCTTCGCCGCGAGCACATCCACGACGGCGGCCTCGAAGGAGGCCGCAACGTCGGCGCGGTCGCCGTCGCCCAGGGCCTCTGCCCCGCCCAGGCCTTTCACGTGATAGAGCACCGCCGTCTTCAGCCCGCTGAAGCTGAAGTCGAGATCGCCCGAGCCCAGCATCGGCCTCGGGAAGCTGACCGCCGACGGGTCGCCCGCCGCCGCGCTCTTCGAGACCGCCGGCCCTCCGGGGAATCCGAGCCCCAGTATCGCCGAGACCTTGTCGAAGGCCTCGCCCGCCGCGTCATCCACGGTCGAGCCGAGGAGTGTGATCTCCATAGGCCCCGCGGCGCGGTAGAGGCTCGTGTGGCCGCCCGAGGCGACGAGCGCCGCGAACGGCCACTCGGCCCCCGCCATCCGGCACGAGTAGACGTGCGCCGCCACGTGGTCGACCGTGACGAGGGGCAGGTCCCACGCGAGCGAGAGGGCCTTGGCGGCGGACAGCCCCACCAGCAGAGATCCGATAAGCCCCGGCCGCGATGTGGCGGCGATGCCACCGAGTTCCTCGGGACGGACGCCCGAGCGCTCCATCGCCTCGGCGATGATCGCGGTGATGCGCTCCGCGTGAGCGCGGCTCGCCACCTCGGGGACGACGCCGCCGTAGGGCGAGTGGAGCTCCTCCTGTGTCGCGACAGCCGACGAGAGGATGTCCCCGCCACCCGAGACCACGGCAGCGGCCGTCTCGTCGCAGGAAGACTCTATCCCGAGGACCTTCACCTCGCCGCTCCAGCAGGGGCGGGGGCCGGCTGCGGAGCAGGCCTGTTCACGGCGGGGCCATCGCCGAGAACCTTGGTGAGGGCCCCGTAAGCCCTGTCGATGTGAGGCCCGGCCGGCCAGTCCTCGACGGGGGCGCCGCCGTCGTCGGAGTTCAGCCTGACCCACGCCCTCGTGCGCGCCTCCCACAGCCGGCGCCGCTCCTCGTCCGGCACCGAGACCTCGATGTCGGGATCGACGCCCCACTTCTCGGCGCCCGGCTTACGGCTGATGGAGATACCTTCCGGGGTGTAGTACCTGGCCGAGGTGACCTTGACCGCGCCCTTGCCGTACTCGCCGAGGTCGAGCGCGATGATGCTCTGGACCGACCCCTTGCCGAAGGTCCTGCCGCCGACGAGGGTGGCGCGGTCGTGATCCTGGAGCGCGGCGGCGAGGATCTCGGCGGCCGAAGCGCTGCCCTGACCGACGAGCGCGGCCACGGGAAACTTCGGGAGCGTGCTCTCCTTCCTGGCCGCGTAGACCTTGTTGTCGTCGGGATCGTCCGGATCCCGGCCGCGTATCGAGACGATGGTCCCGGACTCGAGGAAGAGATTAGCCGTCCTCACGGCCGAGATCAGCGTGCCTCCCGGATTGTGTCTGAGATCGAGGATGAGGCCGCGCATCCCCTCGTCCAGCAGGCCGTCAATGGCCTCGGCCAGATCGGCCTCGGTGCCGTCCTGGAACCGCACCAGGTCGACGTACCCCACCTTGCCCGGGCGGGCCAGCATCATCGCGAAGTGAACGCTGGGGACCTCGATGCGGGCGCGCTCGATGGCGACGCGCCTCGTCTCCTCCTCGCCTCTCGAGACGACCTCTATCGTCACCCTGGTGCCGGGCGGGCCCTTCAGGAGCTTGACGGCCTCGCTCTGCTCGATCTCGTCGGTGCGGACCCAGTCCCCGGCGTCGGGTGAGCCCCCCCGGAGTATCCTGACGATGACGTCGCCCGGCCTTATGCCGGCCTTCGCGGCGGGCGTGCCGAGGAGCGGCGTGTGCACGGCGAGGTAGCCGCTCTTGTCCTTGTATATCTCGATGCCGAGGCCGCCGAACTCGCCCCCGGTGTCGTCCATCATCTCGCTGTACTCGTCGGGGGGGAGGAACTCGCTGTAGTCGTCGTCGGCCGACTCCACCATCCCCTTCATGGCGCCGAAGAAGAGCTCCTCCTCGGGGACCTCCTCCACGTATCGCTGCGAGATGGTGCCGCGGAGCTGCCTGTAGGCACGTAGCTCCGTCGCGAGCTTCGCCGAGTCCCCAGGCGCGGGCCCGAGTAGCAGCCTCACGGCGAGAGCCGCCGCGAGTATCACCAGGAGAGGAACCGTGCATCGCTTGTGCACTTTACGGCATTCCGATGAGGGGGGAGGAGCCCCGGGCAGTGGTGCCAAGGGCCAGAGTCGAACTGGCGACACCCGCCTTTTCAGGGCGGTGCTCTACCAACTGAGCTACCTTGGCACCCGGGACCGAGTGCGGTATCCTCACCTCACTCGCTTGCCCTTATTATACAGCCCAGCGCGCCCGCGTCAAGGCGGCGGCACCGGACTGCCCTCGGCGCGGAAGGGTAGCCATCCCTGCCCGAGCCACACAGCCAGCCTCCCGGCCGACTAGTAGTAGTACTTCAGCTTGCCCCAGGTCCTGGTGCCGACGAGGCCGTCCGCTCTGAGACGGTTGGCCTTCTGGAAGCGCTTGATGGCGCCCTTCGTCCTAGGACCCAGCTTGTTGTCTATCCGCCCCGGCGAGAAGCCGGCGTTCCTCAGCGCCTCCTGGATGTGGCGCACCCTCGGCTTGTTCGGCGGAGTCCGTCTTGGCGCCGGCGGAGGCGAGTAGGTCGCCGGCTCGATGAGAACAGGCTCGGCCTTCGCCTCGGCCAGTTCCCTGAGCGACTCCTCGTGCCTGCCGAGCGAGCCCTCGAGGCTGGAGATGCGGGCCTTGAGCTCGGCCACCTCCTGCTCGAGGCCCTGCATCCGCACGCCTGCGCCGCACCCGGCCAAGGACGCGACCACGCCCGCGGCCATTGCGGTTCCCAAAAGTCTCCCCGGACTCATGGGCTCCCTCCCTTCATCAGAACTGCCTGGCGATCCCCAATCGGAGCGATTGTAACGGACGGGAGGGGGTCGTCAAGGGAATTCCGCGCGGCGTGCGGGTCGGGCCGGTGGAGGGGGGCGCCTCACTCGCCCGCCGAAGCGAGCGCCAACGCCACGGAGGCCATGATATCGTAGAGCGCGTGGGCGCCCACCGCCACACCGAAGCTCCGGAAGTAGAACAGCACCGAGAAGAACGCCCCCGCGGCCGTCCGGAAGATGAAGCTCCGCCAGAAGGCCGACGTCCCCGGAGCGAAGGGGTCGCCGTAGCTGCCCAGGAGCCCCTTGTAGTGGAAGGCGCTGAAGACTATGGCCCCGATCGCAACGGCGAGTATCCCCGCGCGGACGTTGTCGAGGTGCAGGAGCTGCCTGAACGCTAGGCCCAGGAGGCCGACCAGGATCAGCCTGAAGACGAGCTCCTCGTAAACGCCGGCCCCGCACGAGAGGACTATGTTCGCGAAGAGCCCCGGCGGCGCCTTGCCGCCCGCCGCCGCCGCGAAGAGCTGCCCCGGCATCACGAAGAGGAAGAGCGCGTAGAGCATGCACTCGGCGTAGAGCCAGCCCACTACGTTGGCGTCGAGCTTCCAGCCGCCCCGGCGCCGGTACTCCCACACGGCGAAGCATACCCCGATCACCACCACCGAGACGAAGGTGCCGTGGACGCCGATGATCGAGAGGATGCTGCGGATGAGGTAGTCGGCGCCGTTGATGACGCGGTACTTCTCGGGCTTATCGGGTGCGGAGTGGAGTATGATCATCCCCACCTCGTAGATCAGCAGGAAGGGGACGACCAGGACGAAGGAGTAGACGGGCTTGCGCGTCTGCTCGAAGTAATCCTCGACGGACTCCTTGAGCGGCCGCTTCTTCTTCTTCGCCATGCAGGCTCCTGACCGAATGCGCCCGACAAAGAGTTATCGGCATCAGAGCGCCGCGCGGTTGAGAGGAGAAGGCCGGGCCGACTCAGCGCCCCGAGTGCCGGCCCAGCCGCCAGTGGAGCTCGGAGCACATCTGAACGACGTGGTAGTCGGCCTTCCAGCCCGACCCCTTGCGGGCGCGGTCGGTCTCGCCGTCGCGGCTCGCGCCGCCCCACCAGCCGCCGCGCTCGCGGTCCCAGAGGTGCTCCTCGCAGAAGCGCGCCGTCTGCCCGAAGCGCCGCTCGAGGTCGAGGTCGTCCCAGTGCTCCTGCGCCCACGCGAGCGCGAGCAGCGCCTCGGGGTTCTCCCAGAAGCCCTTGCGGTCGCGCGTGACGCGCCCGTCGCGGCCGACGGCGGCGTATACCCCGCCGTGCTCGTCGTCGTAGCCGTGCTCGATCGTGAACTCGAGCAGCTCGCGCGCGCTCCGCTCGAAGAGCCCGTCGGCCTCCGCCTCGTGGAGCCTGAGCAGCAGCCACGCCCACTCGGCCTGGTGGCCCGGAAGGATGTCGTCCTCCGGGTACTTCTCGTGCGGCGACCACCCCTCGCCGAAGTGCTCGCCCATGCAGCCCGTCTTCTCGTCAAACATGGCTGTGCACATGAGACGGGCGATCTCGCGCGCACGGCCCATCCACTTCCGGTCGCCTGTCACCTCCCACGCGGCGAGGCAGCACTCGACGTGGTGCATCTGCGGGTTCTGGTAGCGGCCGGGCGCGCGACCGGTCCAATCGAGGCCGTAGCTCGTCCCGTAGCCGAGCTCCGGGCCGTCCCATGCCTTATCGCAGAGGAGGTCGAAGGTCTCCTCCGCCATCTCCATCCACTCCGTCGCCCCGGCCGCGGCGAGCTCGGCGCAGGCGAGTATCACGAAGTCGTGGCCGTAAACGTACTTCCCCTCGTCGACGGGCGAGCCGTCGCGCGCCACCACCCACCGGAAGCCGCCGTGCTCGGCGTCGCGGAACTTCTCGCGCAGGAACTCGGCACCGTGCAGGGCTATCTCGAGGTGGCGCTCCTCGCCCGACAGGCGGCACGCGCGCGCGAAGTTGTAGACGTGGCGCGAGGAGGCCACCAGGTGCCTGTCGGCGCCCGCGTTCGGCGTGCCGTCGGGGGCGATCTCGACGAAGTAGCCGCCGCACTCGGCGTCGGGCACCGCCTTCTCCCAGAAGGGGACGATGCCCTCGAGCAGGTGCCGCTTGAACCATTGTGAATCGTAGGCCATGGGTCAGTATCCCAGCAGCTTGGCCCCGAGCTTGCAGGCGACGAAGAGCATGGCGACCGCCACGACTATCGAGAAAAGGTGCCGCGTCCTCGGGCCGCCAACGCGCTTCGTGAGCGTCGCGCCGATCTGCGTGCCGATCGCCGAGGGGACGAGAAGCAGCATCACCAGCACCAGGTCGACGTTGCCCTTGAGCGAGTGAGTGAAGGTCCCGTAGGCCGAGGCGAAGAGGATGGAGAAGAGGCTGGTGCCCACAGCCACCGTCGTCGGCACGCCGAGCACGTAGATGAGCGCGGGCAGGAAGATGAAGCCGCCGCCCACGCCGAGGAGGCCGCTCAGAACCCCCGTCGCCAGCCCCAGCGCGAAGACGGCCCAGACGGATATCCGCTCTATCCCCGAGGCCGGCAGCGAGACCACGGGCGGGAGCCCGAGACCGCGCAGGGCGCGGCCAAAGGCCGAGAGCTCCGGCTCGTCGCTGCCGTTGGCGAGCGCTCCTCTCGACTCGCGCCACATCGAAAGGCCGACCTTGGCGAGGAGCAGTACGTACGCGACGCTGATGGCCAGCGTCGTCACTGCGATCTCGCCGCCGCCGATCGAGACCGTGCCCAGCCCCTCCAGGAGCTCGAGCGCCTGCGCGCCTATCTCGACGCCCGGCATGATCGCCACGACGGTCAGAAGCCCCAGACGGAAGTCGACGTTGCCGAGCTTCCTGTGCTGCAGGCTCCCCGCCGCAGACATGCCGAGCATCTGCGCCAGGCTCGAGCCTATCGCGAAGTTGTAGGGGATGCCGAAGAGGACGTTCAGCATCGGCGTCATCACGAAGCCGCCGCCCACTCCGAAGAAACCTGCCAGGCAGCCGACGATGAGCCCGAGCGCCGCGACCGAGAGGATTCCCACCTCCATGCCGACGACGGGGAGCTGTACCGTGGGCATCAGTCGGCCCTCTCGGCGTCGCGCCCGTGGCTGCAAAGCCGCGCGACGACCCGGCAGACGGCCGACACCAGGAGCGCGACGGCGATGCCCGTCACAAGCGGCACCAGCAGGTTCGCCGCCACGTAGCTCCACTGCGCCTGGAAGCCCTCGCGGACGGGGTCCGCGTCGCGCGATATCTCGCCGATCCACTCCAGCGCTCGCACGGCGGGCCGTCCCTTCTAGTGGAAGCCCCTGAGAGCCCCGATCACCTCGTCCGGCGTCTCGGCGGACATGACGGCGTCGACCACCCACTCCTCCTGGGCCAGCCTGGCGATCCAGGTGTAGGCACGCAGGTAGATCTTCTGCTCGTAGCTGGGCCCGGTGATGCCGAAGAGGAGCTTGACGGGCTCGCCGTCGGGAGCGAGGTACTCGACGCCTTCCCAGGAGCGAGCGACGCAGACGACGATCCGCCTCGGCTGCATCGAGCGGACATGCGGCACGGCGACGCCGGAGCCGATCGCGGTGGAGCCCTTCTTCTCGCGGTCGATGTAGTCGCGGCGGAACTTCGACTCGTTGCGCACCTCGCCCGAGCGCGAGAAGAGCTCGACCATCTCGTCGACGACGTGCTCCTTGCACCGCCAGCGCCAGTGGGACGAGCCCGGGTCCACCCCCTCGGGCGGCTCGGGCGGGGGCGCGAGCTCGAGCTTGACGAGCTCCGGGCGTAGGTACCGCATCAGGTGCAACTTCGGCCCCGACTTTTCTCTGAAGCGCGGGCGCGCCGCTCTTCGGCGACTCCGCGTTACTTGGCGTGCTTTCGTAGGAGGCGCACGGCCCCCTTGACGGCTCCCAGCGAGGCCTTCGAGCTGACGGTGGCGCCCGTGATCGCGTCGACCTTGCCGCCGTCCTTCTTCAGCTTGAGCTCGGCCTCGCCGAGTCCCGAGAACTGCTTCTGGAACCAGGGGACGAAGTCGACCTTCTTCGCCGAGGCCTTGGGCAGCGTCTTGATGACCTTCTGGCCCTGCTCCTCGTATGCCACCTCGTAGCTCGACTCAGTCTCCCTGATGAGCCGGACGACATCGACGGGCACGTCCTCGGAGACGATCTGGATGCGGTCCGGAGCCCCGGTGACGCGGCCGTAGATGGAGTTCGAGGCCGGCTTCTCCTTGATGCGCTCGCCGAGCCCCGGCGTCTCCGAGCTGAAACTCACGCGCATGCCGAGGACGACCACCTTCGCGAGGTCCGGACCGATGACCGTCACCGCCCTGATGGGCTTGAGCGAGTTGTAGGAGTTCGGCCCCGGCGTCTCGCAGCCGTAACCGAGGAGCTTGCCGCCTGCGCCCAGAAGCCTGTAGTAGACGAACTCCGAGCCGGTGTCCGTTTCGGCGGCGGGCACTTTCTTCTCTTCGTTCTTCTCGTAGCCGGCGGCCAGCTCAACGAAAGCGGCCTCGAGCTTGCGCTTCCTCGACTCCTCTATCCGGTCCTTTGTCTTCTCGTATAGCGCCGACAGGCTCGCCCCCGAGATGATGCAGACCACCCCCAGCACCAGGGGGAACCTGATGAAGTCGGGGATCATCGGCCTCTTCGACTCGTCGGCCATCCGGGTCCCTACTCCTTCTTCCTGCCGAAGAGCTTCGGCTTAATGTGCCTGTCGATCAGAGGCGTCGCCGTGTTCATCAGCAGTATCGAGTAGCAGACGCCCTCGGGGTAGCCCCCGTAGAGGCGTATGAGCGCCACCAGCAGCCCCGCCCCGACGGCGAAGACGATCTGCCCCCTGCCCGTCACGGGCGACGTCACCATGTCGGTCGCCATGAAGAAGGCGCCGAGGAACAATCCCCCGCAGAGGAGATGCGCCAGCGTCCTCTCGAGGAATAGCTGTCCCTTCAGCACCGCCGGCAGCCCGCCGACGAGAGCGCCCCTGCCGTCAGGCATCGGCAGCACGAAGACGAGCACAGCGACCGTCCCGATGTAGAAGACCGGCATCCGCCAGTTGACGTGCTTGAGCGCGATCAGCGCGATCCCGCCGATGAGCAGCGCGAAGGCCGAGGTCTCGCCTATGCACCCCGGCTGCATGCCCCAGAAGATGTCGCTTATCCCGTAGTTGCCCGGGAGCTCCGACCACAAGGCGCCCGGGTTCGCCTTCATCACCGCGAGCGGCGTCGCCGACGTCACGGCGTCGGCGGTCGTGATGTCGCCCGAGAAGGTCGAGAGGATGCTCCGCACCGGCAGCATGGGCCACGTCGGCTGGTTCAGGCTCGCAGGGAAGGCGAAGTGGACGAAGGCCCTGCCGAGCAGGGCCGGGTTGAACACGTTGTTCCCCAGCCCGCCGAAACAGTGCTTGGCGACGGCTATCGCGACGAGTGATCCGACGAAGGGGACGTACCACGCCGCGTTGGGCGGCAGCGTGAACGCCAGCAGCAGGCCCGTCAGGAACGCGGAGCCGTCGAAGATTGTCACCTGGCGCCCCAGCAGGCGCTGGCAGACGGCCTCCGTCAGCATGGCCGTCATCACCGAGACGGCGATCACCGCCAGCACCATGTGTCCGAAGACGTAGACCGCCACGAAGAGCGCTGGCAGCAGCGCCAGCACCACCTCCCACATGATCTCGGGGATGGACTCCTCCCCGCGCACGTGGGGCGACGTGCTGATGGTGAGCTTGCCTTCGAGGTCCTTGACCGATGCCATGTCAGTCCTCGGCCTTCTCGGCCGCCGGCTTCTGGGCTTCCTCAGCCGCGGGCTGCTCGGCCGCCTTCTTCTCGGCCTCCGCCTTGGCGGCGGCCGCGCGCTCCTTCGCGCGCTGGGCCCCCACCCACAGCTTCCCGCGCTTCATGTGCTGGACCATGGGCCGCCTCGCGGGGCAGACGTACGAGCAGCAGCCGCACTCGATGCAATCCATGACGTTCCACTCGGCCATCTGCTCTAAGGCCTCCGCCTCGCCGTACTTCGAGAGCCGGCTGGGGCTGAGCCCCATCGGGCAGGCGTCGAGGCAGCGGCCGCAGCTTATGCACGAGCGCTCGACGTAGACGGGCGCGTTCTTCAGCAGCAGCAGGCCGCTCGTCCCCTTGATGACCGGAAGCTGTGCCGTCGGCACGGTGAAGCCCATCATCGGCCCGCCGCAGATGAGCTTGTTCGCCTCGGGGTCGACGCCGCACCTGTCGAGCAGCAGGTCCACTCCCGTACCCACCGAGACGAGGAAATTGCCGGGCTCGCGGACGCCCGTGCCCGAGACCGTCGTCACGCGCTCGTAGAGCGGCTTGCGGAGCGCCACCGCCTCGTAGGCGGCGAAGGCGGTCCCCACGTTCTGGACGAGGGCGCCGACCTCCATCGGCAGGGCGCCCGAGGGGATCTCGCGATCGAGCAGGGCTTTGATCTGCTGCTTCTCCGCGCCCTGCGGGTACTTGACGTAGAGCATCACGCAGTCGATATTCGACTCGCCCGAAACCTTGTCGGTGAAGAGCTTCACGGCGTCGGGCTTGTTAGACTCGATGGCGATGATGCCGCGCTCGGCGCCGACGACCTTCATGAAGAGTTTCAGCCCCTCGACGATGCCGTCGGGCTGCTCGAGCATGAGGCGGTGGTCGGCGGTGAGATACGGCTCGCACTCCGCGCCGTTGAGGATCACCGTGTCGATGGGCTTCTCGGGCGGCGGCGAGAGCTTTACGTGCGTCGGGAAGGTGGCCCCGCCCATGCCGACGAGGCCGGCGTCGGAGATGGCCGCCTTGATCTCGTCGGGGCCGAGCTCGCGCCATCCGGGGCGCTCCTCGCCGACGCCGTCCGCCTTGCGGTACTCGCCGTCGTTAGCCACCTCCACCGCGGGCACCTGGCTCCCCACCGGGTGGAGCGCGGTGACGATGCGCTTGACCTTGCCCGAGACGCTCGAGTGCACCGGCGCCGAGACGAAGCCGCCGGCCTCGCCCACCTTCTGGCCGACGAGCACCTCGTCGCCCTTCTCGACGCAGATCTTCGCCGGCGCGCCGATGTGCTGGCTCATGGGCAGCACCACCACCTCGGGCGCCGCGAAGCGCTCGATGGGTTTCTTCTCCGCGAGGTGCTTCGCCTCGGGAGGGTGCACTCCGCCCTTGAAAGTCCCTGCCAACGTTCCGGCTCCCTGCCGCTACGGGGCCGCGGAGGCGGCGCGTTCCTTGGCCGCCTTCTCGCGGTCCTTCCTGACCTTCCTGTAGCTCCAGATGGCGTTCTGCGGGCACACAGCGACGCACAGCCCGCAACTCTTGCACTTCTCGTAGTCGATGACCGCCAGGTTGTCGACGATCTCGATCGCCTCGAACTTGCACTCCTTGACGCACAGGCCGCACCCGATGCACCCGACCTTGCAGATCTTCCGTGTCTCGGGGCCGCGCGCGTGGTTCGAGCACCGGACGTGGACGAACGCGTCGACCGGGCGCAGCTCGAACAGATTCCGCGGGCACGCCTCGACGCACTTGCCGCAGCCGGTGCAGCGGTCCTCTATCACGTACGGCAGGCCCTTGTCGGTCATCACGATGGCGTCGAAGGGGCACGCCTCGACGCAACTCCCCAGGCCGATGCAGCCGTAGCTGCATCCGGAGCCGCCCGAGTGGACCAGCGTCGCCGCCGTGCACTCGGAGATGCCGTCGTACTTCGCGCGGCCGGGGCACTGCTCGGAGTCGCCCGCGCAGAGCATCACCGAGACCTTCTTCACACCGCCCGAGAAGTCGAGCCCCATGATGTCGGCGATCTGCTGCGCGACCTCCTCGCCCCCCGGCGCGCACTGGCCGATGCCGACCGCCCCCGCCGCCACCGCCTTCGCGTAGGCGGCGCATCCTCCGAAGGAGCATCCGCCGCAGTTGGCCCCGGGGAGGATCTCGGCGATCTTCTCGGCGCGCGGGTCGACCTCCACACTGAAGAAGCGGCTCGCGACGAAGAGCCCCGCCCCGAAGGCGCCCCCCAGCACAACCAGTGTTATCACCGCCGGACCCATTACACCATCCCGCTGAAGCCGAGGAACGCGAGCGCCATGCAGCTCGTCGTGATGAATGCCACAGGCACGCCCTTCAGCGCCTTCGGCACCGGGGCGAGTTCGAGCTTCTCGCGAATGCCGCTCATGAGCACCATCGCCAGCATGAAGCCGAGCCCCGCGCAGAAGCCGTAGAGCGTGGCGCGCAGGAGCCCGGGGCCGAAGCCGAGCTTCTCGAACATGCTGACGTTCAGCTGCGTGACGCCCAGCACCGCGCAGTTGGTGGTGATGAGCGGCAGGTAGATGCCCAGCGCCTGGTAGAGCGCGGGGGCCGTCTTCTCCATGATCATCTCGACCAGCTGCACGAGCGACGCGATCACCAGGATGAAGACGACGATGTTGAGATATCTGTAGTCGCCGGGGAAGATCGCCGATCCCGGCACCAGCACGCCCTGGTAGACGACGAAGGTCACCGCCGACGCCAGCGTCATCACGAAGATGACGGCGAAGCCCATGCCGATGGCGTCCGAGCTCTTGCGGCTGACGCCGATGAACGGGCACAGGCCCAGGAACTGGGCCAGCACGAAGTTGGAGACGAAGATCGCAGCGATGCCGAGCTTGAAATACTCCATCGCCCCCTACTCCTCCTTCGGCGGCTCGGAGCCGCCGGAATCATCGCCGCCCGAATCCTCGGCGGCGCCGCCCTCGGGTTTCTCTTCGGCGGCCTTCTCCGCCGCCTTCTTCGCCTTCTTCTTCTCGGCGGCGGCCTTGCGCTTCTCGGCATCCTCGCGGAGGGATGTAAGCTCCAGCTCCATCGCCCACGCCGCGTCCGACTTCACCGCCCGGCCCGCCACGCGCGCCTCGATCCAGGCCTTCGCGCCGAGCGCCAGCCCCAGCACCAGGAACGCCCCCGGCGCCATGATCATCACCGCCGCGGGCTGGAAACCGCTCTCGGTGACGGGCACGCCGAAGAGCTCCCACTTGCCGAGGAGCTCCCTGAAGAAGGCGATAAGGCACAGCGCCAGCGTGAAGCCCGCGCCCATCCCGACGCCGTCGAGTATCGAGTCGACGACTCCGCGGCGGCTGGCGAAGGCCTCGGCGCGGCCGAGGATGATGCAGTTGACCACGATGAGGGGGATGAATATCCCCAGCGCCTCGTCGAGGTCGGGCAGCCAGGCCTTCAGCACCATCTGGACGATCGTCACGAAGGTGGCGATGACCACGATGAAGCACGGTATGCGGATCTTCTTGGGGAAGAAGCCCTTGAAGACGGCTATGATGAAGTTGGAGCAGACGAGCACGAAGGTCGCCGATATCCCCATGCCGACGGCGTTCTTGAGGCCCGTCGTCACCGCCAGCGTCGGGCACAGGCCCAGCAGGAGAACCAGCACCGGGTTCTCCCTGACCAGGCCCTTCACGAGCTCGCGGAAGTACTTCAACTCTCTCCCCTGCTCCCCCTGCTCCCCCTGCCGCCCGGCCCCCGGTAAGAGGCCGGAGTGATTCTATTGGCCGGGCGCCGGGAGGTCAAGTTGAAAACGGAGCGCGGCCCCCTCGCGCGGGGTATAATGCTGTAGCCATGGCCGGGCTCAAGAGACTCCTGCCGCGCTTTTCGCTGAGGACGCTGGTGATCGCACCCCTCCTAGCGACGTGCGTCTTCGCGGTCTGGTGGCGCTGGGAGCCGTGGGTCGAAGTGCTGACTCTGGAGACCACGTGCTGGCAGGCGACCTTCTCACCTGACGGATCGACAATAGCCACCGCAGGCAGCGACAAGGTGCTCAAGCTCTTCAACTCCAAGACCGGCGAACTTCTGAGGACCCTTGAGACGCATGAGCGAGGGGTGTCAAGCTTCGCGTTCTCTACGGGCGGCGATTTCATCGCCACCGTGAGGAATGACGAAGAGGTCCGCATATGGCGTACGGCGACCGGGGAGTGCGTCCGCTCCCTCGATAGGATCAACAGCGGCATGTATGGTGCGGTCTTCTCGCCGAGCGGCAGGCACCTGGCCACGATGCACTCCGACACATTCGTGACGCGGTCGAACTACAGGGTCAAGCTGTGGGACCTGACTGCGGGTGAGTGTGTTGCGGTCACGCCAGACACTTGCGCTCCGGTCTTCTCTTCTGATGGGAAGATGATGGCCACGAACGGGCCGGGGAAGCTCGTGCAGGTCTTCGAGGTCAGGTCAGGTCAGCGCGTCACGACCATTGGGCTGGGGATGCCCGCTCGGGACGTGAGGTTCTCCGAGGACGGCATGCGCCTGCTGGTTTTTGAGGACAGGCTTCGTCGATGGGACGTGCGTAGTGGCGTCTGTGTGGACCCCGGCGGGCCGACGAAGATATACTCCCATCGCGTCGCAGTCACCCCTGATGGCGCTAGGCACTTCGCGTGGCGGAGCGGATGGGCAACCGCCGTCCGCGAGACCGACACCAATAGAACCCTTGCACACGTGGAGATCAAGGAACCGTACGACATCTCTTTCTCACCATCCGGTGATTGCCTGGTGGTGGTCCATGCGCCTGCGATAGCTGAGCCTACCCCCCGCATCTGGCAGCGCCGCCGTCCGGAGTGGTGGTGGGGCGTCTTCTACCTGTGGGAGTTCTGGCTGACGGCGGCCTTCGCCTGCCTTTTCATCTGGTCGGTCATTACCGACCGCCGCCCCCTCGCGCGCACGGGCTGATTCAGGGCCTTCCATATGCCGACTCGCCGATCGGCCGGTTCGCCCGCGAATTCCCGCTCGAACGTGTTCCACACCTATAAAAAAACCATAGGGTAGAGGGCGGCGTTATTCGGGCCGCGTGAGAGGGCGCTATAAGCGGGTCGGCGAAAGCGGCGTTCGGAGTGAGAATTCGCGGCCCAAAGGCCCGAAAAGGCCAAAAAACGTTCTAGCGCTCTGTTGCATGAGTTCTGCAACAGAGCGCC